>WNFR01011125.1_pt1 | contig 15518 bp, 15 predicted proteins | sample 5400221 | NCBI WGS metagenome assembly WNFR01 (sample SAMN13153357, study PRJNA577476) | soil metagenome | isolation source: 40 cm soil under Madrone tree | place: USA:California | collected 2016-06-14 | reverse complement strand
AGCCGGCGCATAAATCTCGCTGACAGCCTTTACCGACTCCACCGTACCAAAGGTCTTTCCCGTTTCGATTTTCGCCCCCGGCTTGGGCAGCTCGACGAAGACCACGTCGCCGAGTTCATGTTGTGCGTAATCAGTGATTCCGATCGTTGCGAGCGCGCCCTCGACATTGATCCATTCATGTTCTTTCGTGTAGCGGTAAGTCTTGGGATACGCCATCTCAGACTCTCCTATGAATCACTAAAATGTTTCCCCGATGCGCCTGTCATTCAACGGAGCGGCTCACAAATCTTCACTGCTTGGGCGCAGTTGCCGCTTCTTCAAGTCCTTTTTTCAAATCGGGATGTTCGTCGAGCACTTCGGCCATAGCCTCGCGGCCATATTTTTCTCCCACTTTCATTGATTCCGTTTGTGATTCGACGAGTACCTGAGGCAACACAGTGATGACCTTTTTACCGAGAGGGGTTTGATAAAATTTAGTAAGTCCCTCGATTTCATCCTGCGTGAAATACTTGTCGTAGATGGGAATAGTCAGATTCACGAACTGCTCCACATGAAGCTTGGATTGGAATCTCTCGGAAAACAAATCCAAAAGTTTTTCGCGGTACTCGCCCGGAGGCAGTGAAGAGTTCATCATTGGTCGCATGTTGCCGATCATTGTGACAACGACCTGCTGAAAACTCTTATTGATTCCTTGAATCTCAAAGAGTTTGCGGATGGCCGCTTCCTTAGCTGGATCGATGCCCGTTGTGGATTTCGCCCCGGCTGCCTGCGCGGGCGCTTGTGCAGGAGCCGCTTGCGCGGGTTTCTGTTGTGCCGTCAAAACCGGTGCGCCCGGGCCTGCCGCTGCGATTGGGGCAGCCGAACACAGTAAAAAAGCAACGTAGATTTTCACGGATGCTCCTTTGTTTCGTCTCAGGCCGTGTTCGTCGCTTCTCATGCCGAAGCTTTCTTCGGCCGCTTGTAAAAGGGCGTCGTCACCACTTGCGCCTTGCACTTCTGCCCGCGAATCTCCACATACAAGATCGCGCCGACGGCAGAAAACGACAGCGGCACATAAGCCAGTGCAATGTTTTTTCCCAGCGTTGGTGAAGGCGAACCGCTCGTCACAACGCCGATGGGTTCGCCCGCTTCATTGCAGCAGCAATATTCGTCGCGCGCGATGCCGCGATCGATCATCTCGATCCCCACTAGCGTGCGCCGCGATCCCGCCGCTTTCGCTCGCTCCAGCGCTGCGCGGCCTACGAAATCGCCCTTTTCCATTTTGCAGTAGCGATCGAGTTTCGCTTCCCACACATTAGTTTTGTCGCTGATCTCGTGCCCGTACAGCGCCATCTTTGATTCCAACCGCAGCGTGTTTCGGCATCCCAAGCCGCAGGGAACGATGGCGAATTCGCGCCCTGCGCCCATCACCTGATCCCAGACTTTCTCGCTCGTCGCCACATCGGAGGGCACATAAATCTCGAAGCCATCCTCACCGGTATATCCAGTGCGCGCGATCAGCGTGTTCTTCAATCCGCAGACCGTTCCATGCGTGAACCAGTAATTCTTGATGCCGTCCAGATTTGCATCCGTCAATTTTTTCGTCACATCGATGGCCCGTGGTCCCTGAATTGCCAATTGCGTGTAAGCGTCACTCAGGTCCTCGACGACACAATGGAAACTCTTGGTGTTTTCGCGCACCCAGTGGATGTCTTTCTCGCGCGTCCCGGCGTTGATCACCAGCAAATAATCATCTTCGCCCAGCCGGTGCACGATCACATCGTCCACAAACGTCCCTTCCGGATAGAGCATCGCCGAATAGTGCGCTTGGCCGATGGCCAGCTTAGAAGCGTCGTTCATGCTGATGTGCTGAACCGCCGCCAGCGCTCCACCAGGTTTCCCGCCGCTATGGATTCGAATGTCTCCCATGTGGCTGACGTCGAAAACGCCCACACTGCCGCGCACCGCCTTGTGCTCCGCAATCAGTCCACCGCTCGACGGATATTCGACAGGCATGTCCCACCCGCCGAAATCGACCATCTTGGCGCCCAGGCGGCGGTGCAACGCGTTCAGCGGCGTCTTACGAAGCTCGCTTTTGTGTGGAGTCGCGGCGGATTCCATTCCAGTGGCTCAAGCAGAAATCGATACTAGCATGCGCTCTCCAATGGGTCAAAGAAGCCCGCCAGGAAGTGGCAGGTCAACTTCCGATTACTGGTTAATCAGAACTTGCGAGGTGACGGCCGTGTAGCAGAATACTAGTGTGACCATCCTGAAGAACTTCGTCCTCCTTCTTGCTTTGCTCCTCAGCTTGATTGTTGTCGGAGGTTGTGAAGGGCAAACGGAGCGCAAAAACGTTGCCCACTAGACGGGCAACCTCCGGAGTGGTCGAAACAGATAGATGCAACGACTTGCGAATACTCTCACTTCAACCTGATCGAACGCCATACCCACTCTTGGACAGCGTCATGCGAGCGGCATAAATCGCGCTAGCGAGATGTCCATTTTATGCGTTCATCGAGAGTTGGTTCGTTGGCCTGGTGAGAGTACCTTTCGCGTCATTCGCCGCCCACAAATTCATGGTTCGGGTACTGCCTTACTCGGAAGATGGAACGAGGAGGCGGTATTGCCCTCGCGCGGCCTAATGGTGCTTTGCGTGTTGCTGGGAGCGCTTCTCCTTGGCTGGTTCGCGTGGCGAGACCTCTCATCGCGGCGGCAGCTTAGGGAAGCTTCTGTGCCGACAATCAGCAAGCAGCCGGTTGCTTTCGCGAACCGCACGTTTGACCCGGCCGCACCGCCGAGCGATATGCCACCCCTGGCCCCGGGAGAAAGCGCGGAGTGCGATTCCAATTTTCTGTCCAACGGCAGCGTCCGTGGGGTATCTCGACAAACGGATGCCACACACGCGACCGTCACCATCACGCAGATCAAGATGACGCTGCAACTCAACATCAACATCTGGGTGCCAACCGGGGTAAGCCAACATGTGATCGAACATGAGGAGGGCCATCGCCAAGTCTCGGAATATTACTACCAGACCGCCGACAAACTCGCCGAGCGAATCGCTGCGACATACATGGGCAAACAAGTCGAAATCGCCGGCACGGATCTGGGCGCCGAATCCCGCAAGATGCTTCAGCAAATGGCCACCGATATCACCGATGAATACAACAAGGAACTAAACCCGGGACCGGCGCAACTGCTCTACGACGCCATCACCGACCACGGCCGGAATGAGGTCGTCGTCAAGGATGCCGTCGCTCACGCCCTCAGGAACACAACGATCGAGTCAACTCAGCCGGCGACAAATCCAGGGAATTGAAACACCTAAGACCGAATCCCGGGACGAACAGACGTCACTCGGCGTATGCTCATGACCTTCGCCTTGCCGTGCCTCCCATGCTCAGGTAAAGTTTTCTGGAGAGGGCCCTTATGCAAGCTCCAACAAATTGCGCGCAATGCGACTTGCCGGAAGACCGCTGTACCTGCGAAAGGTACTGCACCATCTGCAAAGGGCAGCACAACGTGCGTCTCTGCTCTGACGGTCTTTACTATTGCCCGGATTGCCGCGAAGCTTGCGATGTGTCGCTGGCCACAACCCGTGGCCGCTGAGGCCAAAACATTCCGATTGCTCCTCGATGCCGACGCGCGCCTGGCGGCCGCGGCCGGCGGCGTGGTCCGCTACCTGGCTGATATCGCTGGACTCGAGAACCGTGCCGTCGTCCAATTGGAATCCGCCGTCATCGCTGCCTGCTCGGAAGCTTTCGAGCATCTGACGGCAGCTCATCCTCAACTGGAAATCACCTTCACGCGCTTTTCCAACCGCATGGAAGTCGCGCTCTCCCATTTGGGTGAAGACTCACCCGCGGTTGGCCTCGACAAAATCGCCGGATTTGCCTCACAAATTGGCGGCACGAGTTCCATCCAAGTAGTTCTTGCCGCATTCGATCGCGTCCAGTATGAAACTCATGACGGAGAAGCGGTCACTCGCCTGACAAAATATATCGGTCCCGGAAATATCGATCAGAACCCTTCTATAACCTAAGAGTCATTCGAAATTAGAAAAGGCCAGCCAGATCGGCTGCCTGGCCTTCCCTTGTTCAGAAATGTTTTCGGAAGGTTACATTTTCAGCGCGAAAGTGTTTTTCCGGATCAGCGTCGCCATCTGGTCGTCACTAAGCGACATCCTTATCGTTACCCGGTCACCCGCCGGAGTCACCTTGGCCTGATCGAGAAGCTGCGCCAGATCCGGATTATCCTTTTGCGATTGATACCGCTTATAGAGGAAGCCAGCCTGCAAAAGCTGCCCTAGGGTGTTCGCATCGTCGGTGGATCCGCACACCGCTTGGAACTTTCCGTCGATGCCGCTGCCCGCGTCCACGTTGATAATCATGTTCTGCATCCGCGCGACGAGCTTTGCCGCTTCGGGAAACTGTTCCACTTCCGGCGCCAGTTGCTGCATTGCCAAACGTGTGTAGGCGGGATTCAACACTGCCCAGACCACCCCGCTGCCATTCGCTTCGTTGATCAGGGGAAAAAGCCTCTCGTTGCGTAGTAATCCTTCTTCGCCTCCAAATCGCACTTCAATCATCTTTTCGAGGACGGCTCGATGACCAAACGCCGCGGTATTGGAATCGAGAAAAAAGAAGAACAGATCGTTCGCTCCCGAACCCGTTCCGAACGCATAGAGCGTGTAACCGCGCGCCTTAAAAGTAGGAAGCTTTTGTTGCTTGAAGAACGCCTCTGTCGAACCCGGATTGTACGTCCCGAGCGCCACGCCGACGATTTCTTCCCCGGTCGGAACATCCGTCGAGCCCGTGCCTTCGGTCTTCGCCGTCATTCCCTCCGCGACCAGTCCCCAGGCGAGTTCATCAACCTGCGAATTGGGATCCACTCCTGCTGAAGCCAGGAATTTTTCGAATTGCCGGAAGCGGTCAGGAAGCATCTGTTCCTGCAATTGTGAAAACCATTTCAGCGATCGCGCCTTTTTTAGGTCAGCGTACGCAAATTCACCTATTTCCTTGGGGAACAGCGCGATGATATCCGCGCCAAGACGGCCCGCGCGCGCCGGCTTCGGCATCGCCAGGAACATAGCCACCAAAATACCAGCGGCCGCGAGTCTGCGGACAGCAAACACCAGCCGCATCCGCGTCTCACCTGAGTTCGTTGTCTGCTTCAAGTCGTGCTCCTTTGGAATGCGGCGGCTTGCCGCCGCTTTTCCTCCATCTTCAGCTTAAACCGCCACACAGCGTCGTCCCTCTCGCCGGATCGAGGGCCGAGGCAACTCCTAGTCTACGCCGTTGTCGCACGGGGCGCATTGCCCAGCCGCTCCTGCAGCGCCGCAATCTTCGTGCGCATTGACGAGACGTACGCTGCGTCCTTCAGCCCGTCAAGATTAATCTCCACGTTGGCCAACGCTCCGCGCGCGCCCGCTTCGGCCATCAATCGCGCCACTTGCAAGTCTGACCGCATGGATGCGGCGACGATAGCATCTAGTTGTCCGAGTCGGTCGAAAAGCTCGACCGTGCGCTCAGCCACCCGCAACGGCACTTCCGACGCGCTTTTTGTCGCCTTCTGTATGGCTTCCTCTCGTTGCTGCGTTTCCTGCGCGTCCCCTTGCGATAACTTGAACGCGGCCATCACCGCGTCATACGAAGCCGCGTCGCGATCGATGGCTTCGGCAAGTTCGTCTGCAATTCTGCGCATTTCATCCAGCGCCACTGAAAGCTGATCGGCAAATCCCGCCTGCGATTTCTTTTTCCGCGAAAGCCCTGCAACCATTTGCCCCAGTGCGGCTGCCAACGCTCCTGCATACGCCGAAACGCTTCCTCCTCCCGGTGTGGCCGCGGGAGTCGCCACCTCTTCCAGGAACGGGCGCGCCAGACCCGCCAGCTTTCCGTCCTTCGTTACGTCCATCGGCACACTGCTCAATGCGCCCGCCAGCTTATTCTCGAATACCTGCGCGGGAGAGAAGTTCTCGAGCTGCAAAAAGAAGTCCGCCGCCATCTCGATCGCCTTTTTCGGGACCAGGCCGACGATTTCACTTCCTACTGGCACCACGCCGTAGCGCTCCGCTTCGCGTTTCACCATTTCATACACGCGGTGCATCGGCGTCTGTTCGAAGTCCGTGAGGTTGATGGACACCTGCGCCAGGTTGCGCGCTTTCAGTTCCACGCCCATCGACTTCACATAGCGCAATCCGCCCGACGAAAACCGGATCGCTTTCGCAATTTTGTTCGCGATGCTGATGTCCGAAGTGTTGAGGTTCACGTTGTAGGCGACCAGAAACTTGCGCGCGCCAACCACTGTCACTCCCGCGGTGGGGTGCACCTTCGGTTCGCCGACGTCCGGCTGACGCTCGTGGTTTTTCTTCAATTCCTCGCGCAACCCCTCAAACTGCCCGCGCCTCACGTTCTCCAGATTCACGCGGTCCGGCCGCGTTGCCGCCGCTTCGTAAAAAAACACCGGTATCCGGTAGCGCTTCCAGATTTCGTTACCCACCCGACGTGCCAGTGCCATAGCGCTTCCAGATTTCGTTACCCACCCGACGTGCCAGCACCACACAATCCTCGATGGTTACACCATCAATCGGAATAAACGGCAGCACGTCCGTCGCGCCTACGCGAGGATGCGCCCCGCTGTGTTTCGTCAGGTCGATCAGTTCCATCGCTTTGCCGGTTCCCAGAATGGCCGCTTCCGCCACTGCGTCCGGTTCGCCCGCCAGCGTGATTACACAGCGGTGATGGTCGGCGTCCATCTCGCGGTCCAGTACATATACGCCCGGCACGCTGCTCATCGCTCCGACAATGGCGTCAACCTTCGCGGGGTCGCGGCCTTCGCTAAAATTGGGCACGCATTCAATCAGTCGCTTCATGGTTTCGGTTTCTTATTCTGTTGGCCCGCCCAATTATTCGGAAGCTTCGGCTTCCGGTCCGGCAATGTCGGCCGTTCATACACGAACGCCCTCTTTCCCGATTCGCCTGGCGCACCCAGGACCTGCCCAGCCGGTCCCGGTGCTTGCGCGGGCTTCAGTGACTCTTGTGCGGGCCTGACGGACTTTTGCAGTTGCCGCGGTGCCCCCTGCGCGGGTTTCAACGGCCATTGCGGCCCGATCATCGGCTTAAAGTTTGGAGATAACTGCTTCCCATTCACTTGCTGCGGTTTTTCGGCCGCCTGCGGGGACTTCTCAATCCGCCCAGGACTCGCTTGCTCTTTCCGGTAGCGCCTCAACACCCATGCGCACCACATGAACCCGCCCATCCACAGTCCCATGACGATTGCGTCGTAACCGCCCAGCCCCCCTGCTTTTCCTAGGATCGTCACAAGCAAGCTGATCGCAATCGCAAAGCCATAGAAATACTCTTCGAACAGGCTCTTGCTCTTCCGCGGCCCGATCTTGAGAAGTCGTATTCTCTTTATCGGTTTTTTCAAATAATTAGATTGCGGCTTGTTGGGCTGCATGGATCACGCGACCACGCTTCACAGTCATCCAGCAATGGCTCACACCAAAATAATAAGGAATTTCCCGGTAGTCAGCCACTTCGAATATGGCGATGTCCGCTTGTTTGCCAACCTCCAGCGATCCGACGGTTTTTTCGCGCCGCAGCGCATAAGCCGCGTTGATGGTTGCCGCCACAATTGCCTCCGCCGGAGTCATGCGCAATTGCGTGCATGCCAGCGAGAGAATCATCGGCATACTCAGCGTCGGACTAGTTCCCGGATTGTAGTCCGTCGCCAGTGACACGACCGCTCCCGCCTCAATAAGCGCCCGCGCCGGAGCATATTGCTTCAGTCCCAGATGAAAATCGCACCCGGGTAGCAGCGTCGCCACGGTATCCGATTTTCCCAGCGCTTGGATGTCGCTCTTGTTTACCTTTTCCAGATGATCGCAGCTCGCCGCCCGCATCAGCATTGCCAGCCGCGCCGCGCCCGTCCGCGAAAGCTGCTCGGCATGCAGCCGAGGCGCTAGCCCCCACTGCCGGCCAGCCTGCAGCACGCGTTTCGATTGCTCCACCGAAAACGCGCCGCGATCGCAAAACACATCGCAAAATTCCGCCAGCCGCTTCTCCCCGATCTCCGGCAGTAGGTTTTCCTCAATCAGCTTGATGTATCGTTCCGCTCCGCCCGCCTTTCCCCGGTATTCCTCGGGAACCACATGCGCGCCCAGAAATGTGGACACGATTTCCAACGGCTGCTCTGCCGCCAGCTCTTTGTGCAATCGCAGAATCTTCAGCTCGCTCGCAACGTCCAGCCCGTAACCGCTTTTCGCTTCAATGGTTGTTGTCCCGTGCGCAGCGAACTGTTTCAGCGCAGCCAGCGCGCGCTTCTTCAAAGCCTCGCTCGTCGCCGCCCGCAGTTTTTTCACCGAATTGAGAATCCCTCCACCCTTCCGCGCAATCTCTTCGTAGCTCGCCCCGGCTATCTTTAATTCATACTCTTCCGCCCGGCTCGCTGCATGAACCAAGTGCGTGTGTGAATCCACAAACCCCGGCAGCGCCACGCGCCAGCCTAGCTCAATCTTCTCCGCCGTTCGCGCTTCCGGCAGTTTCTCTACCTCTGCTCGTGTCCCCACGGCCGCAATCAAGTCATCGCGCACCAGCAGCGCCCCATCCTTGAGCAATCCTAGGTTGGGAAGGGAATCGCCTCGCCGCGCACCGCTACCGCGCAGGGTCAGCAATTGCGATGCGCCCGTAATGAGCAGAGAGTCCGCCAAGGCCTACGTATTATGCCCAAAACAAAACCGGCAGGACAGGTCTTAGCCCGTCCTGCCGGAACATTTCTTCAGCTTCGAGCCCGATCTTACGCGCCCGCCGCTTGGCCCTTGTATGCCGGAACAAAAACTTCACGCACAAACTGTTCGAAAGTTGTCGGCGTCGTGTTTTTCGCCGACCTCGGTTCCAGCGTCTTCACGTGCCCGCGATTGATGGCATTCGCCATTTCCAGGATCAGCGCGGCAACGTTCTTCGACATGCCCATCGAAGTCATCGCTTGCAAAACCTGATCATCCGGCAGCCGCGCATAATCGAGCTCCGGTTTGCCGATGGCTTGTCCAATGATGATGGCGGCTTCCTTGTAGCTCAGGCTGCGCTGCCCCTGCAGTTCCTGCGTCTGCTTTCCTTTGAAATCAAGTTTGAGCAGCGCCTCCGCTGCCGCCGCCCCGATGTCCTTCGTTGCAATCATCGGGAGCGCAACGTCGGTATCCACAGGCCCAGCCATCCTTCCAAGGTTCCGGATGATCCCCGCCTGTGGCAAGGCATTCTCCATAAAGTACCCGGCCCGCAGATGCAGCACATTCAGTCCCTGGACCAGATTCAGCTTCGATTCCATCTCGTGCAATCCAGCAATCGGCCCGGTCTTTTCGGGCTTGTCCGCTCCAAAGCTGCTTAGCGTAACGGCATGCTTCACACCGGCGTTCTCCAGCGCCTTAGCGATCGCGTTGCTGGCCAGACTCTGGAATCCGCGGTAGTTGTCGTTGGTCAAATCGGGCGGAATCATGGCATACACCGCCTCCGCCCCGGTAAACGCGCGCGTCAGCGCTTTCTCGTCTGTAATGTTTGCCGTGAATGCTTCGGCCCCGCGGCTGGTAAACGCGGCCAGTTTTTTGTTATCGCGTCCCACGACGCGAACTTTCTTTTTCTTGTCCAGCAGCGAGTTTGCAACGATCGAACCAGTTTTTCCTGTCGCTCCCAGAATTACGTACATAACTTCCTCCTTGTTTGGTCTTGGCGGGTCTTGGTTTGGATGCCGCGGAGCGTGGAGGAGTTATCGGCTAAATCATGGGAATTTTTACACTGGTCATTTTTGCAAAGTGAATCGCTTCCGGATATCCCGCATCCACGTGCCGCACCACTCCCATTCCCGGATCGTTCGTCAGCACACGCTCGATGCGCTTCGCCATTTCTTTTGTCCCGTCTGCCACGGTGACTTGTCCTGAATGTTGCGAATAGCCGATTCCCACTCCGCCGCCGTTGTGAATCGAAACCCAGGAAGCCCCGCTCGCCGTATTAATCAACGCATTCAGCAGCGGCCAGTCCGCAATCGCATCCGACCCATCCCGCATCGATTCCGTCTCGCGATATGGCGAAGCCACCGACCCGCAATCCAAGTGATCGCGCCCCATCACCACGGGAGCTTTTATTTCTCCTTTCGCCACCAATTCATTCAGCGCCAATCCAAACTTGTCCCGCTCGCCATATCCCAGCCAGCAAATCCGCGATGGCAGTCCTTGAAACTTTACCCTCTTCTGCGCCAATTTAATCCAGCGATTCAAATGCTCGTCTTGCGGAAACATTTCCAGAACCAGTTGATCTGTCCGTGCAATGTCCGAAGGCTCTCCCGAAAGCGCGGCCCACCGGAAGGGCCCTTTGCCCTCGCAAAATAATGGTCGGATGTACGCTGGCACAAATCCCGGAAAGTCGTAAGCGTTCTTCACGCCTTGCTGAAACGCAAACGTTCGAATGTTATTCCCATAATCAAACGTCACCGCACCCAGCTTCTGCAAATCCAGCATCCCCTGGACGTGCGCCGCCATCGCCGCCATCGAATGTTTCTTATATTCCTCGGGGCTTTTCTTCCGCAGCTCCAGCGCCGCGTCCAGCGTCATTCCATTCGGCACGTACCCGCCGATGGGATCATGCGCGCTGGTCTGGTCCGTCAGCAAATCCGGCACCACGCCGCGCTTCGCCAGCTCTGGAATCAAGTCCGCGCAATTTCCCACCAACCCAACCGAAGTCGCCTCTCCCTTGCGCACCGCATTCTTCAAGATCCGCAGCGCTTCATCCAGCGAAGTCACCATCACGTCGCAATAACCCGTCTTCACGCGCCGCTTGATGCGCTCCGGGTCCACGTCAATCCCCAGAAACGCCGCTCCATTCATCGTCGCCGCCAGCGGCTGCGCTCCGCCCATGCCGCCCATCCCGCCGGTCACCACCAGCTTGCCCGCCAGGCTCCCGCCAAAATGTTTCTTCGCCGCCGCCGCAAACGTTTCGTACGTCCCCTGCAAAATCCCCTGCGTGCCAATGTAAATCCAGCTCCCCGCCGTCATCTGGCCGTACATCATCAATCCCGCGCGGTCCAGCTCATGAAAGCGGTCCCAGTTGTTCCAGTGCCCTACCAGGTTCGAATTGCACAGCAGTACCCGCGGCGCATACTCATGCGTCCGGAAAATCCCCACTGGCTTCCCCGATTGCACCAGCAGCGTCTCATCCGTCTCCAACGCCTTTAGCGACTTCACGATTGCGTGAAAGCATTCCCAATTCCGCGCCGCCTTGCCCGTCCCCCCATACACCACCAGCTCTTCCGGCTTCTCCGCCACCTCGGGATCCAAATTGTTCATCAACATACGCAGCGCCGCCTCCTGCTGCCATCCTTTGCACGAAATCTCCATCCCCCGCGCCGCCCGAAACGGGCCTTTCGACCATCCTGCCACCGTTCCTGATGCGCTCCGTGACAGTGTCGAACTCATAAGTTTTCCTCTCCGCCGCCCATCTTAGCTCACGCCCCTCCCATTTGCACTCGTGCCACTCTCGGTGTCATTCCGAGCAGCAAGTTAGATGTACTCATCAATTATTTAGCATTTTATCTTACGACGTCTTCCGCCTTACAGCCCGTTTGCCCCGCGGCCGCACGTAGTGGAATCGCACCAAATAAATCTTCTCGCTTCGACCGTGCTTCGCCACCTTCAGCAAATCCAGCACACCCAAAAATCCCGACTCCCGTGCCAATTCCGGAGTAATGTCCGGAAACCCGATCGTCTCAATCGAATCGATCTCGATCGCGCCTTCTCCCATCCGGTATCGCGCGCCAACCCGCACGTGCGGCCGCATCCAGAACCTCAGGCTGCACGTGATTTCCCCTCGCCGAACGCCCTCGCGCAGCCGCTTCGTGAACACCATGGCATGAGTTTACTCCGTCCAGCCGCCTGCATCCGTAGGCGCTGTTCTATAATCCCAGCCGCCTTCAGGAGCCCCTATGGACATCCGCTGCATCGTCACCGGCCAGAACGAATCCGGCAAGTCCGTTTTTATACCTAACACGTCCGCTAAGCCCATAACCCTCGCTTTATTTCCTGGCTACGAATTCCATCGCCTATGGGGAAGCGATTCCGCCCCCGAGCTTCCCTCAGACGGCACCCCGCCGGCGCAGCCTCGCTATTTCCCCGCAATACAGGGTTTCCGCTTCGGCTTCTTCACCATACCGCCGGACACGACAACGCGTATCGATGGCCTCAACTCTGCGCTTGCTATCGAAGAAATTCAGCAAAAGTTGCCGGGCATGCTGGACGTCTTGGAACGCGATCATCCAGGCATGCACACCACCGACACCGTGGACTTCGACGTGGTTGTCTCCGGCGAAGTGGTTCTCGAATTGGATGACCGAGCTGAAGTTCTCCTCAAAGCAGGGGATTGCGTGATTCAGAACGGCACTCGCCACGCTTGGCACAACCGCTCCTCAGCGAACTGCCTCATCGCCGCCACGCTACTAGGCGCGCAGCGCAATGCAGAGCATTTTTAGCTTAGCGGCGCGGCGACAGTAGCTGTAGCCGGAACCGCGATGTGATCGGAGCCGTGCCGGTGAGCTAAAAATGTATTGGACTAAACCGCTGCAAGGTGTGTGGGCTATGGGTTTTGATTGGTGAGTGGGAGTCGAAGTGGAGAGAACAAACCGTTAGTAATGACGGAGACGGGCATGGGTGCTGTGATTCGGAGTCTTACGCACGCCCGGCTTCGCAAAGTGTGGAGGTGCTCGGCCGGCTGCATTTGGCTGTAACGGGCATAAGGCAACACCACTTCTTCGACTCGAAGCGCTCGAGTTTTTGGAGCGAGTGATTTGGATTCGTGCACGGTCGATCATGAAGTGTCTCGAATGGTCGGTGAAGAACGAACTTGAGGTAGCGCCTTGACTGCGATCATGCGGCCGCGATGGCAAACGGGGCATTCCCGTAGAGAGCGGCTTGTGAGCCTCTCATATCGATCACGGTAGTCCTCTTGTGGCGCTGGCTCGGCAGAGTTCTCCATTGGAGGGGTCATGCCGAGAAGCTGGCGGCAACGCTCCAACTTCTCCTTGCGGTGTCGATTGCCGAGGAACCCGTAGTAGCGAATGCGGTGGAACCCACTGGGTAGAACGTGGAGCAAAAATCGCCGGATGAACTCGTCCGCTGTGAGGGGCATGGTTTTCTGCTGATTGTTGTCGCGGTAGTCTCTCCAGTTGAATTTCACTTGCCCATCTTCGATGTCGACGATCCGATGATTGGAAATGGCCACCCGGTGGGTGTAGCGCCCGACATAGTCCACGACTTGCTGCGGCCCAGCGAAAGGTGGCTTGGCGTAGACGACCCATTCCACGTCTCGCACCAAATCGAGATGGCGGGTGAAAGCCTGCGGATCTTGGAGCGCCTGAAGCGAAGTGAAGAACTGCAACCTGCCGGCGTCGAAGGACTCCTGTAGATAGCGCAAGAACAATCGGCGGAACAGCCGGGAGAGCACCTTTACCGGCAGAAAAAAGTTAGGGCGGCAGGAGATCCAGCGGGCACCGTCCGGTGAAATCCCGCCGCCTGGAACGACACAATGGAGATGCGGATGAAAAAGCAGGTTCTGTCCCCAACTGTGAAGTACAGCAAAAAAGCCGATCTCGGCGCCCAGATGTTGGGGATCGGCAGCGATGGTGGATAAGGTCTCGGCCGTGGCTCGGAAGAGAATGCCGTAGACGAGATCTTTGTTCTGGTAAGCGATGGAAGCGACCTGTTCGGGAATCGTGAAGACGACATGAAAATAGTGCGTTGGGAGAACTTCGGAGATTCGTTTTTCGACCCACTCCGCACGAGCAAGGGACTGACATTTTGGGCAATGACGGTCGCGGCAGCTGTCGTAGGAGGGCCGCTCGTGATTACAGCAGTCGCACCGCTCGAGATGACCGCCAAGGGCTGCAGTGCGACACACCTCGATCGCGGTCATGACGCGCCGCTGTGCAGAGGAGAGCGACCCGTCATGCTGTTCACGATAGGCTTCGCCGTAGCGGCGGAAAACGTCCGCCACTTCCAACTTCGGGCGATCCATTTGCCCGCCGGTTAGAAGGGTTGGGTCGGCTTAGGCTTGGCCTCCATCGAGACCGGGCGGGGCAGCAAATCAAGCGGGCTCGATGTCGAGCACACTTTGCTGGTCGCGATGCGGAGATATCTTGCTGTGGTCGCCAGGCTGCGATGGCCGAGCAGTAGTTGAATGGTGCGGACGTCTGTGCCTGACTCAAGTAGATGGACAGCGAACGAATGCCTCAGAGAATGTGGCGTGATCGGTTTGGGAATCTGGGAGAGACGCTGGGCCTTCTGACACGCTTGTTCCACAGCGTCCTTACTGATATGTCGTCCCGGGATGTCGCCCGGAAAGATCCAGTCCTTTGACTTTTCAACTCGCCACCAGTCACGCAGGATCTCCAGTAGCTTGGGCGAGAGCATCACGTAACGATCCTTCTTGCCTTTGCCCTGCTCGACACGCAAGACCATGCGCTTACTGTCAATCGCTGGGAGAGTGAGAGCAACGGCCTCAGAGATGCGCAACCCTGCGGCGTAACAAGTGGTCAAAATCGCGCGATGTTTCCTACTTGCGATGCAATCAAGAAACTGAATGACTTCTTCCGGACTGAGGACAATCGGCAGTCTCTGAGGTTTTTTCGGAGCTGGGATCACCTCACCGAACGGCCAGTTCCTTTTGAGGGTGACTTTATAGAGAAAGCGGAGTGCCGAGATGGCAATAAGAATGGAACTTGTCGCCAACTCTCTTTCGCCGGTCAAATAGACCTGATAGTCGCGAATCTCATCAGGTCCCAACAGTTCCGGTGATTTGTTGAAGTGCCGCGCGAATAGCGACACCTGCTGAACATAACTGGTCTGGGTGTGCACCGACAAATTCCGGATCTGCATGTCCTCGATCATGCGTTGTCGAAGGGATGTCATCGAAAGCTCCTGTGCGAAGTGGAATGTGCTGCAAGCAGCAGCTCCATGCTTTCGCACAGGAACGTTCTAAAGCTAAGGGGGAAGAAATCTTCAACTGGAACGGTGGCGATCGTGATCCGTTACACCGACACGAATGTCGTACCACCGCCTACCGCGTAGCGGTTTAGTCCAATGTATGTTAAGTGGAATAGCTTCCGGACACGGTGCTCGCGCCGACGGCTAGGCTATTAGAGCATGCTTCGATTCTCACGGGCCACTCAAAGAGGGAGCTTGCGACGCCGTACGCGGAGTGTTAAGGCCACAACAAAGGGGGTGGCCGGTAAGGACCTACCAGGCACTGGCAACGGGGATCGGGTTGTCACCGATTTGAACTTGAGCGAAATTATTGTTGCTCCCGGTGGGTCACTGGCGGCAAATGCATCCGCGTAACTAGGTCTTGAAAGTGAGGGTAAGAGCGTAACGGGCCAAACCACGGAGTAGAGTTGAGACCCACCAAGTACCCATCGTGAGCTTTGAAGCCTTCTTCCAGTGCGTCCATCGATTCTTTCTCCTTGCCCATTCCGACAAAAGCCGTCGCAAAGAGGAACGGAGCCAC
>WNFR01003842.1_pt1 | contig 15523 bp, 12 predicted proteins | sample 5400221 | NCBI WGS metagenome assembly WNFR01 (sample SAMN13153357, study PRJNA577476) | soil metagenome | isolation source: 40 cm soil under Madrone tree | place: USA:California | collected 2016-06-14 | reverse complement strand
GTTTAGACCTCTCCATACCTTCCACTTTCTCCGGCCAGCGAGGCTGCGAACCCCGCTTCTTGGATATGGCGCCCCTCATTTGAGCGCCAGAGGGACTTTAACCCTCCTGAACAACGCGCTGCTCAGCGCGCACTTCCGGGTAGCCGACAATCCGCCCGCAATGTGCTGGGCAAGGACACCACTCCTCTGCCCTCCGTAAAAAAACCCATACGGCGGTCATATATATTGCCCACGATGGTCAGCAAACTCCGAAACGCAAGACGTTTATCGGGCGCTTTCCATTTGCCGCTTACTTGGTACTTCCCTACGACGATTGCCCAGAAGGTAGGCCCCTTGGTGGCTGTTCAAAACTCATCCTCATACCGACCTTACCTAAGCTTGATGGCTCGTTGGTGCTCCCGGTCACGCTCTTTGCTCCAAGCACTGCCGGACTTGTCCTTACGGGGCTTGTCACTGGAAGGAATGGTTTGAGAGCGTTCTTCACAGCTTCTATCCGACCATTGAAAGTTGTCGTCAACACGAGCGACCCCTGAATCCCGGTGTTGACGAAATCGATTTCGTAGAGTAAAAAATCCAATAACTCTGCAGTTTGTCAGGTTCGGCTGCTGATCGCTCGCTCCTGAACGGGCTTAGGGCATTCTGCGGGTAAAAGATGGGGGTGTTCCATGACAAGGAAGCATGCTGTCTTGATTCTGTTGGTGTTGCTCTTGGGTGTTCTTTCCCTTCCCGCACAAGTCAGTACGTCATCGATTACCGGAGCCGTAATAGATTCGTCCGGCGCGGTGGTAGCCGGCGCCAAAGTAGAGGCGAAGAACGAAGGGACTGGGCTGGTGTTCGTGCAAAACACGACGAACTCGGGCAACTATTCGTTCGCATCGCTGACTCCCGGGAGCTACAGCATCACCGTGACGCTAACCGGGTTCCAAACCTTTAGCAGTGTTCACAACATCCTGACGGTAGGCACGCCGCTGGTAGTGGACGTCACCCTAGGCGTGGGTACGATCGGCCAGACGGTGCACGTAGTGGAATCGAACTATCAGCGCCTGGAAACCTCTAACGCCACTGTGAGCGATATCATGGATACAAAACAGGTGCAGGACCTGCCGCTCAACGGACGCAATCCGCTCTCCCTGCTGACGCTGGAGCCAGGTGTGGTACAGCGGACGACGAACGGCGCGGGCTCGGGTACGCACGTGTTTGGATCCCGCGACCGCGCTCATAACGTCACGATTGACGGCATTGACGCCAATGAGTCCACGGTGCCCAATCCACAAGGCAATATCCAGCGGCTGAATCCCGACAATGTCCAGGAGTTCCGCACCGTCACGCTGGGCGCCACCGCGGAACAAGGCCGCAATAGCGGCGCGAACGTGATCGTTGCGACGCGGGGCGGCACCAACGCTCTTCACGGGTCGGTGTTTTACTTCAATCGGAACACGGCCTACAACGCTAACGAGTGGTTCAGCAATTACGAAGGCCGGAAGCGCCCGGAACTGAAGCTGCACGAATATGGATTTGCTGTCGGTGGTCCCATTATCAAGAACAAGACGTTTTTCTTCGGAAGTTTTCAGAACAACCAGATCAAGCAGACGGAGCCCATCTCCGCCACTAACGTAGGCATCGCTGGGTTTGGAGCGCCGACAGTGTACACGTCGCTGGCACGGACCGGTATTTTCCGGTTCGTGCGCGGAGCGATCAACGTGGGCGGCACAACGGTCACACGCAATTCACCTCTCCTAGTTGACGCGAGTGGCAATCTGAAGCCCGGCGTTCCGGTGTGCAATGGCACGATCGTCGGCAACTGTGTTGATAGCTATAACATCTTCGCCAACGATCCGCAGGGAATCGGCGGAGACCCCGCAGTGCTAGCGCTGATGAATAGCCTGCCCGCGGCCAATGCTTTCAGCCTCGGGGACGGGCTCAATCAGGCCGGATTCAATTGGAACCCGCCTTCCCAGTTCAAAGGGCCGAATTATTATGTGCGTGTGGATCACACTTTTGGTCCCAACGACAGCGTCTTCGTCCGCTGGCTGCAAAATACCTTTGATACCAAAGAGGGTGACTTCCTGAACGCACGGCCGCAGGTGTATCCCGGATTCCCGCCGCTGGGCGAAGTGAACCGGCTGGGCAAAAACGGGGCCGTCAGTTATCGGCATAGTTTTTCGCCAACGCTGGTGAACGAGCTCACCGTCGGTTTCAACCGCTTCGCGTTTCAATTCACCTTCGGCGAATCCAACCCGAACTTTCCGAACCCGCAGAAGGTTCCCATCTGGGCTGACGATTGCGTGCTGGGATCGACGCTGAACGTCGACGCGCCGTACTGCCTCTCGCCGCACACGCAGCGCGCCATCACCACTCCGCAGCTGGTGGACAACGTCACGTGGATCCACGGCAAGCACACGCTTCGCGCCGGACTCAATTTCCGCTTTTATATCCACAATGATAGCCGCGGATTCTTCGGCGGCAGCGTGGTGGAACCCATCATTCGATTCAACCGGCAGAACCGCCTGGCAGGATTCAACAACATTCCCGCCCAGATAGGCGCTGACACGACGACCAAGCCCAATTCCACGGATATCAATCGTCTCCAGCAGGCCATTGACGAATTGGCGGGAATCCCAAGCCGCATCCAGCAGGCCTTTCTCGCGAACTTCGGCAGCGACACCTACGCGAGCACGAATTTTGCAACGGTTTACACACGTGCCCATCAATACGACTCGTTCATCCAGGACGAGTGGAAATTGACGCCGAATGTTACTCTGAATTTGGGCGTTCGATGGGAATACAACCCCGCGCCTTACGATGCCAAGCAAACGCTCGTTCCCAACGTGTTCCCCGACGGCTCGCAAGGCGCCGTGACGTACGTGAAAGCGAACCGCTGGTTTAAGAACAACAATATCGGTTCCGTCGGCCCGCGCGTCGGGATTGCGTGGTCTCCGGACCAAAAAACTTCCGTCCGGGCAGGTTATTCCTGGCTGTTCGACACTTTGTCCACATTCCAGGTCACGGCGATAGCGGGCAAGGTGCCGGGCTTCCTCCTGAACTGCGTAACAACGATTAATACAGCCGGAGCGGCAACGACAAGCTCCGGGTGTGCGCTGCCAAATGGAATTACCCCGACAGGAAACACCGCCAGGATTTCGACAGGGTTTCCTATTAGCGTACCCAATCCAATCACCACGCCTTCTGTTGCGTTGACCCAGCCGGTGCAGTCAGTCAGCGGCGCTCCTGCTGTGGGGGCCTTCGATCAAAACATCAAGAATCCCTCGGTGCATGAGTGGGATTTGACCATTCAACGCGAACTTCCGAAACATTTCGTTGCGGAAATCGGCTACATCGGGAAGCGCGGAACGCATCTCTACAGGGCCTATGACTTGAACCAGGTTTCCACGAACGGGGCGGGGTTCCTGAGTGATTTCAACATCGCCACAACGAATCGGCAGTTGGGGTGCTTGCCGGATGGGACAAGCACTGCGACTTGCACCACAGGCCAAACGCCGACTGTACTCCTGAACTTGCTTAGCCCGCTCAATACCGCTGCCAACCCCACGGCGAATCATAAAGCTCTAAACGGCCGGACCTCTGATTTCGACACGTTCAGCATAGGTGGCTTAGCCAATTTCATCGATGGCCAAGTGAACGTCGGCAATTATTTTCGACCCAATCCTCAGTTCGGGCAGATCTTCTTTCAGGATTCAGGTGGCGACTCTTATTACCACGGGGTGTTCGTCGCCGTGCGCCGCCGTTTTGAGGCCGGCCTGGATTTCGGATTCTCTTACACTTTCAGCAAGTCTATTGACGACATGTCTATCGACCCGACGGGTGCGGCTACCGGCGGAGGATTGAGCACGACGAACAGCCGCACTCCGACCGATATCCACAACTGGCGGCTGGACCGCGCGCTTTCGGACTTCAACAACACGCACGTGCTGCTGGCCAATATGCTGTACGAACTTCCCTTTGGCAAAGGCAAGAGGGTCGCCTCCTCCGCCTCTCGCTGGGCGAACGAGATTATTGGGGGTTGGTCCTTCACTGGCATTTTCGCGTACCAGAGCGGCGAGCCGTATAGCATCACTAGCGGTTCGCTCACGACCAACGGAGCGCACGTCAGCTTCGCGCAGGTGAGAGGCCCGCTCGACAAGGGACACGTGCAATTCGTCAATGGAGTGCAAGGGCCAGTGATGTACAACGTGGGCCAACTCATCACCAATCCCGCCGACCCAAACTATAACTGTGTCAACGTCACCGGCACGCAAACGTTTTTCTGCATCCCACCTCCGGGACAGAACGGCAATGGCCGCAACATCGTGCAAGGACCGAGTTTCTGGAATCTGGACTCGGGCCTCCTGAAGGACTTCGGTATCACGGAGCGCTTCAAGCTCCAATTGCGTGCGGAAGTCTTCAACGTGCTGAACCACGCCAACTGGGAAAATCCGCGCAACGCGACGTCCGGATCGCCCAGCGTCCAGAGCAGCATTTTCGCTCAGACTTGCTGCGTCGCGGCTTCGCTGCCGGCGTCCGCAACAGTGATTGCTATCGGCGAACCGAACCGGGTTATGCAGCTCGGCTTAAAGCTTAATTTCTAACTTAGCGCCCGAGTGGGATGAGCGTGAACTCGGCAAACCGAAGGAGTTGCCCTGTTACCTTGGCATTTGCTCCACGAGGGCTTCTACACCGGGATGACTTCCGGATTGCCGACCACTCATCCAGAACCTCATCTCGCTTCCAACAACCAGTTTCCTGCACGCGACCTCATGCCGGGCGGCTGACCGTTCGTTCACGGGAATTAGGAAACAGCTGCACGCCGCCAACCGTGGAGTCCACTCGCCCACCCCCTTGCCTGAAGAATTCGATACCCTCGAGGCGCCTTAGTTTATCAAAGAGAGTGCCGAAGTCGCGTCGTTCGCGTGAAAAGAATCGAGCATACTACCTCGCGGATTCGTTGTCGATCATGATATCAATTCCACGAATCGCCGCAACGAACTAGCGCTCGTGACCGTCGTTATTCTCTTGATGTTCTTTCGAATTGATGGTCATGCGCATCCATGGATGTATGCAGCATTGAAATTTGGCGGTTTGTCCCTCGGCCACTAGGGGGCCAGTTGCGCTCGAGTTTCCAGCGAGAAAGATATTATCTGGGCTTGGAGGCTGTGGCGCGAGCTGTCCGTTTATCATCCGCGCACACTCGGGCGCCGGAACAGGATTGCCGGATGCGGCGTTCAGCGGAGCGACAAATCCGCCACCGAATTCTCGCACGCGCGTAAATGTATGTGTTTCCCCTCCGAGATTCTGGAGCATGAGGCTGAGGCCCTCTTCAGCGTTGGCTCGATCGGGAACGAATCGCCACGCCCCGACGGATTTATCGGCACCGAGTTCCGCCTGAAAACCAGAAAAGGTGATTACTCCGGCCGAAACAGGAGTAGTCGTGCGGACGCAACCGATCGCCGCGAAACTGATAGTCGCGGATATGAACGTTCAGCAGGCCAGGCTGGTCGTCATTAACATGCCGGGATGCAGGGGTGATGCCGAAGAAAACCAAGCCCATGATCAGAAATCGATACATCCATGCTGTCATTTTTTCCTCCACACTTGAGAGTGAAACTGCCCTAAGTGCTGTGCGGCTTCAAACGGAGTAGATTTCGTTTCGTTCAATGATCGTTGTCATCGTCGCCGGCGACGCGCACTTGTCCCCGAATTTCACCGGCTTGGAATTTTGTTGAGTGGACGTTCACGTAAGTAACTCCTGAATGGATGGCTTCCAGGACCTTGGAAAATTCACCAGGAGCAATGCCCTGTCCATTCGGACCGATAACATCGGCGGCGGTAACAGTGCCGGTGACAGTGCCACCGCGAGCCGGGCAAGTGCGCGGAGAGTGTGAAGGATTGGAATTGTCGCAGAAGAAGATCATCACGCCCCCCGCGACGTTTTTCTGGCCCAAATGGATGTGCGCGAATAGAGAATCGGCAACCAGGCCTGAATACTTCAGTTCGAACGTAATGGAGTCTCCGCCGACGGTGGCGCGAAACGAGCCGGAAGCGGGGGTGGAATTCGCCGGCGTTTCGTTGAACCCTTTCAGTGTGGCGCGCAGCTTGGCGCTCGATTCTTCGTCGGCATTGACTCCGACGACCAGAGCAGCCATGCAGATCGCTAGGACGGCGGCAACGGCCAGGCACTTCGTTTTCATGCTAAGACCTCCTCGTTATCTACTGAGATTGCAATCAACACTCGACCAACGTGCGGGAACCAACTCTTCCTCGGACGGCGTCTGGACAATTATTTGTCATCGATGTCGTTCCGCGATTTGGCCAGCGTAAAGGCATACAGTTTGTTGTTTCCGATCCCGCGCCGGATACGGCGGTAAGAACGTTAATCTGGCGTTCCGCTGGCTGGTTCCAACTGTTGCTTAGGTCTTGTCCGGCGATTCGCCACTGTGCCGATCGAAAGTGTCGCTCGTTTCTCGCTTGTAAGAATGAGGCTAAGAAGAAGACGAATACGATCAGTGCAATTGTCCTCTGGGAGGGAGCACGCTTGTCCATGGCCACATCTCCTTCGCTCGGACGGACGGCAAGCTAGCAGAGGCGAAGAGGCAAGATGTCAGGAATTTGTCACAATCGTGTAAAAAGCGTGTCGCCACGGCTTCGCGAACGCGCCGAGTTAGCCCATGATGTTGGAATGGAGAATAAATATGCCGGCGAGAGATTTGGCATCGACGACACAAGCAAGACGGAGCATAAACTCAGCCCGTGGAGATGGAGCCGCTCTCTGAAGAGCGAGGGGTGAGGACCGGCTTGACTCCCGCCACTGCATTGAAATCCAATGAGCGGCTCCAGGGAAATGCCACGAGGCGGCGGACACCTCCCGAAACGCCTATCACATGAGAGAAGAAGGACGGCAGGGCATCCATGATGCATAGCAGTCGTTGACCCAACCAAGGATGGTCGGCCAGCCACAGGACCATCCGCGTCAGGATGCGATAGTCAAAGAGAAGCGCCCGGCGCGCGCGCTCAAACTTCCAGAGCCAGGAATCGTCCTCACTTACGCGGTCGGGAATATGCCGGTCCAATAATTCGGCAGTCATCAACGCTTGAGTCATGCCTCCGCCGGTAATGGGGTCGAGGAATCCTGCGGCGTCGCCAAGCAGCACAAACCCTGGTGCCACACCGCTGCGGGCCCGCGCGGCTAGCGGCGAGATTGCGAGCACGGGAGTTATCTGCTCGGCCCCCTCCAGGCGTTTGGCAAGCTCTGGTTCCGCGAGCAGCCATCGGCGAAAGGAGCGCTCGAGAGATTCACCGAGTTGTTGCGCATCTGCGAGCACGGCAACGAGCACTTGACCGCCGGGCAATGGCGTTACGTAGAGCTCGTGACCAGGCCCGAGGAACACATCGACGCAAGGCGCCTGGACCTCCCCCTTCGCCAGCCGGAAATGTGCGCGAATCCCGAATCGTTTGCGACGCACCGGAACGTTGAGGCCCATCTGATGACGGAGCCGTGAATGCACTCCGTCGGCGGCCACGACCAGCGCGGCGCGGCGTGGCTGTCCGTCGACAAATACCCCTACGACGCGTCCATTTTCACGCAGCGGACTATCCACCTGCGCTTCCGTGTGAGCGATGACTCCCGGCGCGTTAGCCGCCGCGCGGAACAGTACCTCATCCAAGTGCTTCCGTCGCTGGCCGTAGCCAGAGACTGGAAGGCCGGCTGTCTGCGGAAATCTTCCCTCAGTGACATGATTTCCATAGTGGTACCGCACGCCGTAGAACGGGGCGCCGCCCACTGCCTCGCCCACACCGAGACGGTTCAGAACGGCCACACCGGCAGGCATTAATCCTTCGCCGCATGGTTTCTCTCTGGGGAAATGGCCGCGCTCGAAGAGCTCCACCTGCAGGCCACGTCGTCCAAGCAGAATCGCAAGAGTGGAACCTGCAACGCCGGCCCCGGAAATTAGAACGTCAGCCACAGGCCTGTCCGAGATTGGAGTTGCTTGGCCCGCCCGGTTGTTGTTCGACTCCAGCCGGCCGAACTTTCGAAGGGTCGTCCACTTTTCTCAGAAAAGGGGAAGGACTTAGTCACGGTCTGCTCCAATGAGAGGCGAACTATGACGAGCGGGTCCCCAAGCCGCCCCCAAAGTGGAGTGGGAGGGACTTCGGGGCCCGCATCCCCCAATGCCAGATTCCTCATCGTTTGCGAACTTTGTCCGCGATCAACACCGGGTTCGGAGTGTTTTTGAAAAGCAACCCGCGAAGCGAGACTGTCGAGCCGTCGGCCAAACCGCTGACTCCACTGACGTTTTCAAAATTCGTCTGCGAGGAAGTCTGGACTTGGATCTGGCTTACACCCGCTGTGGTGAACAAGCCAGGTAGGCCTCCGACATTGAAATTGTTTCCGGCCGGCGCTCCGAACACTGTTGCCGTGAAACGCGTGTCGCGGAGCCGAACGCGATCGGTGGTGATGGTGATGGCCGCGGGCGCTGGTCCACCAGTCATAGTAAGCTTTCGCACCTGCACGGTTTGACCTGGCAACAATGGCGAGGTGTCAGTTGCTCCTTCGAATCCTTGTTGGAGGGTTGACGGGACCGTGAGACCGTTTGCGTCCACCTGAAACGAAGTGCCACTACCGGAGGTAGTAAGCATTACCGTGACAGGATCGCCGACGGAAACGTTCGCAACGGCACGAAGCTCGTCATTGACGACTATTTCAAACTGGGCGGGGCCGTCAATTTTAGAGATAATGCCGTCCAGTTCCTCATCGGCCGCTTGTTGCGCGCCGTCTTGCAGTTCGATCTTCCTGGCCAAGAAGCCACCACTCGCAAGTAGCATCAGATCGACCTCAACGGACTGACCGCTCTGAACGCAAGTTGCGTTCGCTGCGGCGCACGTATCGAATCCATCGAACTGCGTGTTCGAATCGATGGCTACTGTAATGTTCCCCATGTCGGTGGTTTGCAATGTGAATTGGCTGGACGAAGGATTTGCCACAATACCATCTACATCATCGAGATCCTCAAGCTCTCCTTCGACTTCCCTTGTTTGTTGAGTCGCCGTAACTGCATTGGCCATGCTAAAGTCCACGCCCAGCGATGGCGTTATCAGGTTGGCGAGATTGAGATCAACCAACACGCCCGTCTGCATGCCAGTGGATGTATTGAATGCACCGTTCACCGTGGCGGTAAGCGTTCCTGATGGCTTAATCTCACAGACGTTCCCGGAAGCACATCCGGCCAGCATGGCACCCGTGTCGTTGCGAAACGTCAGCTCGGGATTAGAAAAAACGAGATTGAGGCTCGTGAAGTTTCCGGGGGCGATGTTTGCGGTGCTGAGAAACGCATTCTCCGTCTCCAGCTTCTTGACCTCAATTCGTATGGGACCTTTTCCGGAGAGGAGGTCCGCATTGCCCGGATTGAGGGTCGCACCCGTCACCGTGACTTCAAACGTGAAGACGGTAACGCCCGCTGGAGGGGCATCCGTAAGAGAAACACTGACCTGTGCGGATTGCGGCCCCGGGCCGATCATTGGCGAACTGGATGAACCGCCACAACCTGCAAGCAAGACTGCCCCAAGTAAGCCCAAGAAGAAGAACGCCGTTATTCTTCGCATCTAAATCCTCCGTGTCTCTAAATGAACATGGCTTGCAAGAACCGGAGACGCGCCTGTTTTTTTACGTTTGTGACGAAATCGTGAGAACCACTGCCCGTATCCTGACGACGGAGGATAGGGAAGAAAAAAGCGCTAGTTGTCCCAGGAATGTCACGGGCAAGCAAACAGATTGTTATGATTTGCGCGGTTGACCGGCTCACAGGTGAGAGCTTTTTTAAGAAGGACTGAAAGAATATTTCGTGTAGTCCGCGAGAAACGTCAGTGTGAGCGAAAAAGATCCAGAATCCGTTTGATGGCAAGTCGTCGAATGACTCACTCTCCTATCAAAGCACAAGCACCTTTTCAGCCTCCTTCCCTGACGATTTTCTTTTGGACGATTTTCTGAAGACTACAACGCTCAAAAGTCTGAGTTCCGTCACGGAATTGTCAACAATTTGAAAAATCAGCGGCTAATAAGTGTTTTGCTGCTCTTCCAGGATTACCATGGAGAGACACGGATGTCTCCCCTCTCGCTGGTACCGTTCGCAAGGCTTTGCGGGAAGTTCTGTTGGGCGCAGTAGGAGGTGACCTTGGCTTCGCATCTTCCGGCCACTGGCAATCACCGCCAAATTGTATTAAAGGTTAGGAGATGTCACGACAAGCGACATATCTTCTTCGGGTCCTGAGAATTATTACTAGTCTATTGTGGACTCTCGATAAGCTGAGGCGATTAGCATGGCAACCGTTTTGATTGTGGAAGACAGCCGCCCGATGCAACGCACGCTTCAGCGTTTATTCGAAGCAGACTCACTGCAGGTTCAAATTGCCCCCGATGGCCCGAGCGGCCTCGAAATGTTCCGCAAAGAACTCCCCTGCGTTGTGGTTCTCGATCTAAAGCTCCCCGGAATTTCGGGCAAGGAACTTTGCCGCGAATTTAAGGCTCAAGCGCCATCCGTCCCGATCGTTATTTTGAGTGCGAATTCAGAAGTGGACGACAAAGTCCTGCTTCTGGAGCTGGGCGCCGACGATTACGTGACCAAGCCGTTCAGCCCGAAAGAGCTTCTGGCTCGTGTACGTCGTGCGATGCGCCGCAGTGGAGCAAAAGCCCAGACGGTTTTGGAAGTTGGCCCCAAGCAGATCAGCCATGAGGTACTTACGTTGGGAGATGCGCGGATCGACTTTACGAGCATGGAGGCAATCCGATCAGGCGAGGCCGTAACACTCACAACGCAGGAATTCAAGTTGCTGAAGTATTTGGCCTCTTCGGCCGGCAGGGTAGTGTCCCGGGAAGAACTGCTCAACGAAGTATGGGGATATCAAAACTATCCCTCCACGCGGACTGTGGACAATCACATCTTACGTCTGCGGCAAAAATTGGAACCGGATCCTGCTGAGCCACGCTTCCTGCTGACGATGCACGGTGCAGGATATAAACTCGTCCTGGATGTTTAGGGACTGGGCAAGATTGGAAGGCTGCAAGCTTTATACACCATGACAACGTACCGACTGCGGTCTCAACTCTTTATCGCTGCTTTGTTGATCATTTTCGCATTGGCGGGCTCGATCCTGCTCTTCATTCGACACACTGTAAATGTCGAAGTTGAGAGAAACATTCGCGATGGAACGAATAGATCGGTGCGCGCTTTTGAAACCGTGCAACAGCAGCGGGAATCGCAGTTATCGCGAACAGCGGCGATGCTTGCCGAACTGCCCACACTCAAGGCACTTATGTCGACAGAACACGCGCCCACAATCCAGGATGGTTCAGAGACCTTCTGGAGACTGGCAGGAAGCGACCTCTTCGTTCTCGCGAAACCCAACCAGGAGGTTGTAGCGCTGCACATCACCAAAGCTGGATGGTCTCCAGCGGCGTCCGAACGGGACCTGAGGCGGTCCATTGACCTCGGAGAGGATGCCTCCTGGTGGTACGACGACGGCCGACTCTACTGGGTTTTCTTGCATTCTATTACGTCTGGAGCCGGACAAAAGGAACACCAGTTGGGTGTACTCGCAGTCGGCTATCAAGTGGATTCCACCGTCGCACAACAACTCGCCGCGGTCGCTGGAAACCAGATCGTCCTTAGCATCGGTGACACCGCGATCGCCTCCACGCTCCCTCAGCGAGATAAAGCAGACCTAGAGCGCCGAATTCGCTCTGGAGATATTGGGGCCAACGTGACCTCGGGTAAGCTGGCGCTCGAAACTGATCAGTACGCATTTTCTTCCGTTTTGCTGCACGGATCATCAACGTCTCCGGTCCGCTGTTACGTGATGATGCCGTTCGCGCCCCTCAACTCTTTGATTGCAGGGTTGAACCATACCATTTATTTGGTATGTGTGTTGGCCGTACTTTTTGAAGCAGTGCTGTTTGCCTTCGTTGCTCGCACAGTGACCCGTCCTCTGGACAATTTGGTGACCGGTGTTAAGGCTCTTGCCGCCGGAGACTTCACCTACTCCATTACGCCGCGAGGAAGCACTGAGCTTGTCGAGCTGAGCACAGCATTCGCGCACATGCGAGGCCAGCTCTTAGCGTTGCAACGCCAGAGGATAGATAGCGAGCGAATTGCGGCACTGGCCCGCGCTGCAAGTTCCATTTCTCATGATTTGCGGCATTATCTTGCCGCAATTGTCGCCAATGCAGAGTTTCTCTACGAGGCAGACGAATTAAGGCTCAAAAAGGACGAAATCTACGAAGAGATCAAAACTGCGGCGACTCAGATGACCGACTTGATCGACTCTCTCCGGGAGCTCTCGTACCAGCGCAACGCGATCAGTCCCGCACGAACGAAAATCGACCAGGTGATTCGGCGGGCGATCGAGGCGATCCACGCAAGACCTGAATTCCGAGATTCGAATATTGTTCTCGGTGCACCTGAAGACCTTGAAGGGATGTTTGACCCCAAAAAGCTGGAGCGTGTGTTTTTTAATTTAATTCTGAACGCATGCGAAGCCTCACAGGGGCTTGATGGTAGGATCGCAATTACCGTCAGGAATTCAGACAAGGATCTCGAAATACGAATTACGGACGCCGGCCCCGGGATTCCTGAGCCCATTCGGGACACGCTGTTTGATCCGTTCGTAAGCTATGGAAAACCTAACGGCACAGGGTTGGGCCTTGCTATTGTCAGCAAAATCGTACAAGACCATTCTGGTTCTGTGTCCATCCAGCAGACCTCGGAACACGGAACTACCGTCCTCGTACGGCTGCCCCTCCCACAACAACCCTTAACCGAAAGTGTAAAATCGGCACTGACCTAGCGCGTCTCTAGGGGTGATAGTGGACGGGTTCACATAGATTTCGAGTGAGATTTCCCAGACTAAAATTAGCTATGGATTTGAATAGGGTCGTGAAGGCGCAGACGTGTAGTCCTGTCCGTACTTGTTCTTGTGAGTCGGGGAGAAATTGGGATTCTCAAGGACTACGATAGCGCCGAGATCCTTCGTCGCCGCCGACACGGTGACTGTTTTCGTGAGCGCCTTTAGATCCTCCGGAAGACTTCGCTCATACCACAGATGCAATTCGTACTTGCCATCCCGGAGGTCATGTATAGTGATGTTTCCAGCGCGGTCGGACACCCCGTAGTAGGGGGTATCCATCGCAATCACGACTGCACTCATCTCTGGGTGAATGTTACAAAACAAAAAGCTGACGCCCGGGCGATCGAATCGAACAGAATTGGTTGCTCCCGCCTCATAAAGCCCGAGATCAAATCGTTTGCCATCAAACAGCGAAAAAACATTGTGAAAGAATGGATCGCGATTAGGAAAATCCACCGTTGAACCGACTGGTACGACAAGGACATGAGGCTGAAAGTTTTTGTTCTTCTGAATCAGCTGCAGCCGCTTGTGAGGTTGCTCGGCAGGAGCTGAATCTGCCGCAGCGATCTCCAGTGGCTTGAGCCAGAGTACGACTTCCGACAGATTCGCGGGGAGCCTGGCTTCCTTCACCTGCTTGGCGTCGGCTCTTTTCTTGAATTCTACGTGCGCACTCAGCGTGTTCAGTTGGCCGTAGGCGGAGGGTCCACACAAGAGCGAAGCACAGCAGAACATTCCTGCCGTCGCGATGCGCAGAACCTTTGAAGAAGCTCGCACTAAAATATGTACCCCAAACTGAAATTGACCAGGTTTGCCGAGTTGGTATTGCTGTCTAATATAAAGGTATTCAGCCTTCTGTACTCCAAGGAAAGCACAAAGTCAGACCTTGGCTGATAAATAAAATTTACAAGAGCGCTTTGATTTCTTGAAAATAGCACGCCGTAATAGCCCCCATTACCCCCGAAATTCCTCAAGTCGGAGGAAAAAGGATTGTCCTGTCCCAATGCTCCGTTGAACTGAAATTTCGGCGTGGCTCTGTACTTCAGTTGCGCCCACCCTCCGACGGAGTGTAATCCATGCACCTGAGTGTTTGGGTCAGATAGCGTCCCATTCCAAAGAACACTCTGTCCAAGGCCCCCGCCGATGCCCCCGACGGCGCGCCCCCGGTAAAATTGACCGGTGAATTCAAACATTCTGCCAAGCGGGAGCTTCAAATCCATTATGGCCGCCCAACCGTCCACGCTTCGGCCAAATCCCCAAAGCTGCCGGCTGTAATATCCACCGCCACCGATCATAAAATCCCGTCCACGAAGGCGCTTGGTCCACGAAAGTCTTGTCGCATACGCTGGCTGGCCAGAGTATTCACCCCAGCTGGGATATCGTTCGAAAAGGGACGGGGGCGGATCCCCGGTCAGATTGTCCAGAATTCCACCTTGTATTGCAAAAGAAGAGGAGTCCGACAATGTAAACCTGTGTTCTAAGCGAATTTGCGGTGTCCAACTCCAAAGGTTTCCTGAATAAGCCAACGCCGGAACGGCCAGGGTTGCGATCGAAGTCGGACTTAGTGGTGCGAAGAAGAGTGAATCCTGTCCTCCGATTACCGACGTATCCGCCCAATCAAATCGAACTGTGCCAGTCCGCAGCCGCATAATTCCAAACGACGCGCCGTTCTGCGCCTCGGGGAATCCACCCGCAAAATCAAATTGAATATCTGCACTTGTACGTGCTCCGGCAATCGTCGGACCAAAGGCCTGAATACCAATCTGCGACTGACGCAAAGATGCTCCGAAAGACCCGCCTGAAGACAGGAGGCCAGGAGGAACGGCCAAGTGTGGGAAATCTACGTTTAATACGGATCCGCGCTCACCGTACATATTGAACAGCATGATTCCCGACAGTCTAGCCCGATACTTTGATGCACTCTCGACCTTGGTCTGGCTCTGCTCCGCGATCTTGGCGTCCGCGAGCTGCTGGTTTTCCTCAAGTTTCGCGATGCGGTCTTCTGTTGATGCTTGGCGCGTGGAGATTTCGGGGACCGCATGCTCCGAAGCGACAGCATTTGCCGAGCCTGCCGAGGCTGCAAACTGAGACCTGGCTTGCTCGAGTTCCTTCCGCAAAGCCGCGGATTCAGCCTGCGCCGAGTCCTGCTGAATCTTTAGGTCTTTTAGCTGTACCCTAAGATTTCGTACCTCCTCTTCAAGCTGGCGCACCAAAGATTCAACCGTTGCGAGATCGACCTTCTTCGCAGACTGCGATGCTGCGTTCGTGCTGGTATTCCTGGTCTCTTGTGGACAGGCGCTGTACGGACACATCAGCAATAAACCAAACACTGCGCTGACCGCCAGTGCGCGCGTACCTTTAAAGATGCTTCGCATGACGACCTCCCTTACAATCAGCAGGAATTCATCTGTGTCGAATCCTTCTCGGAGCACAACAGGAAATCTGGGATTCGACGGCTCCACGTGACCTGACCAAAATTTTGTACTAGAGCCTATTTGGCTCTGTTGACATCCTAGCAACTTCATTGAAATTCGAGAGGACGATTGACCGGCAGCGTGGTTTTCTATGGAGGCAGGAGGTGCGATGGCCGAAGTCGGACTCCTGCCTTTTGCCCGCATCGCTCTGCAAGTCTCCC
>WNFR01005614.1_pt1 | contig 15525 bp, 15 predicted proteins | sample 5400221 | NCBI WGS metagenome assembly WNFR01 (sample SAMN13153357, study PRJNA577476) | soil metagenome | isolation source: 40 cm soil under Madrone tree | place: USA:California | collected 2016-06-14 | reverse complement strand
GACGTCGGCGGCGCGAAGCTTGCGCACGCCCTTGCAATCGAAGGTCAATAGTGAGAGCGTCGATCATGAGGGTCAGTCATGGGGTGATGGCGCGCGGCATATCCATCGGGCTCGCTGCTTTTCTCGCCAGCGGTGTGATCGCTCGCGTTCCCAGCGCAGCGCCGTCGCCGCCAGCGCAGAAAGGCTTGGCATCCGTATACAGTGATCATCTCAACGGAAAAAAAACCGCAAGCGGCGAGCGCTACGACAGCAGCGGGCTGACTGCGGCACACCGGACCTTGCCGCTGGGCGCCGAGATCAGAGTCACCAACCTCGATAACGGCAGGTCGGTGCGGGTGCGAGTCAATGATCGCGGTCCGCATGTTCACGGCAGAATTGTCGATCTTTCGTCACGGGCCGCCGCAGCGCTTGGTATACGCACCGGTGTCGCCCGCGTAAGGCTGGAGATTCTCAACCAACCCGCTGACGTGCGAACGGATACGCGCCCTTGACTTCGCCGCGGACCGGGAACGCAGCGACTGTATGTTGGGTCCATGCTGCCGATTTGTCCTGATGGGATTATCGATGCGTCGCAAATCACGACGATGCAAAATGGATTTCAGGGTCGCATGCCTCATCCTCTCTCTGGTCACGTCCGTCGGCGCCGACGCGTTCACTTTTGCCGACGGCGCGCCCGCAAGTTGCGTCGCGGGCGGCAAGATCGTGAAAGAGGTGGACGCGGAGCCAAGCCAGGCCGGGCTCGATTTCACCGGAAAGACAGTGCGCATTTCCTCCGGCTTTCTGATCATCTGGAACGCAGAAAGACTCAAGACGCTTCCGCCCGAGGTGCACGACTACCTTTTTTTCCATGAGTGCGCGCATGCGCGCGTGCCCACCACCGACGAGCTGAAGGCCAATTGCGCCGGATTGCAGGATATGCGTGCCGCGGGACGTGCCGGATTCGCCGTCGAATCAAGGCTGGGCGCGTTCTATGGCCCCGGCAGCGACTACTGGAGCCGCACGCTCAAATGTGCCGACGTCACAGCGACGTCCAAGCCTCCATAAAGGTCCCGCCAAGGTCCCGCCCACCGCCCGACGAAGCGCGTCACCTTACTGACTCTGCGCGTCGTCCCGGCTCCCTGCCACGCGTTGGCGACCGGTTTCCGGCGCCGTGGTCTGGCCGAAAGCCGCTGCCATGACGCCCTTGGCACACGGCTTGGTACGCTCCTTGCGTAAGCTTGGGCGCGAGGATCAACCTGCACCGGCAGCGTCGGCATCGACCGACGTCATCACGTCCGGAGCAGCGAAAGGACCGCAATGAACAGGCAAGACCTTGGACAGGTGCTCACGCCGACCAGCTTGGTGTCGGAAGTACGGGAGTTTCGGGCGGCGATTGCGAATCCGCGGCGCAGCGCCGACGAGATCAGGCACGCGTACGGGTTGATCGTCAATCACGCCCACAACCTGAATCCGCATGCACCGGGTTTCGAATGGGCGGGCGTCGCCCTCAAGGAAGCTGCCTGCTTATGGCTCGACTCCAAGGCGTTTCGCGGACATTGATCCCTCGGGATCGCCGATTTCGAAACGCGCCCCGCAGCTCAGAACTGGGAATTGAGCATGGCCTCGGCGCGCTCCGAGAGCTTCTCCGTCCATGAGCGGTTCTGCCATTCCTCGTAAGTCACCCGCCGCGATCGTTTCAAATCCTCGTTGAAAATGGCCGTCTGGCGCGCGGCGAATTCGGCGCTGAAGATGTTGAGATTGGCTTCGTCGTTCAAGCGAAAAGAGCGGTTGTCGAAGTTGGTCGAACCCACGCTCGACCATAATCCATCGACGACCATCACCTTGCAATGGAACATCGTCGGCTGGAATTCGTAGATTTCTGCCCCGGCCTGAAGCAGGCGCCCCCATTTGGCGTGTGAAGCCTGCCGCAAGACTTCGGTGTCGGTATACGGGCCGGGCAGGATCATCCTCAGCTTGACGCCGCGCTTCATCGCGTCGACCAACGCCATTTCGCTGAGCTCGTCGGGGACGAAATAGGCCATAGCAAGGTCGATGCTGCGCGTCGCCGAGACGGTCGACAGCAAATACATCAGGTGCATGCTCTCGGAGCCGCCTTCGCGCGAGCTCTTGAACATCTGACCGATGTCGTTGCCGACCGACGATTCAGCAGGAAAATAATCCGGCCCATCGAGAATTATCCCGGTCACCTTGACCCAGTTGTCGGTGAATGCGGCCTGCATCTGGGCAACGGCGGGTCCTTCGATCCGAAAGTGCGTATCGCGCCAATGGTCCGGATCCTGCGCATTGCCATCCCACTGGTCGGCGATTCCCACGCCGCCGGTAAAGCCGATTCTGCCGTCGACGACCAGCAGCTTGCGGTGCGTGCGGTTGTTGAGCTTGCTCAGCGTGTACCACTTCGGCGGGTGATATTTCTCGATCTCGACGCCGGCGGTGCGCATCGAGTCAAGCAAGCTCTGATCCATTTTGTTGCTGCCGACCCAATCCAGCAGCAGGTGCACGTGTACGCCGCTCTTGGCGCGCTCGGCGAGCGCGGTTGCGAATTTCTTGCCCACTGTCCCGGACCAGTAGATGTAAGTCTCGAAAGTGATGCTCTTCTTTGCGGAGTGGATAGCGGCGAGCATCGAGGGAAAAATCTGCTGGCCGTTCTGCAGCGTGTCGACGCGGTTGCCATCGACCAGGGGAGGTCCCAGCATCGGGTCGATGGGCGCGGACAGGTGTCGCGGCGTGGTGTTGGCGCATGTTTATAGGTTCGCGCCGCCAAGTCTAGCAGTCCGCCGGCGCTGTGCGCCAATAGGGCCTGTTAACGCTAAATCAGTGGCGCGGGTAATACGCTATGCGCGAGGTCGATCCGCTCATTGCGTGGCCGCGCACATCGCGACTGCAAGGGCGCCATAGCCTTCGGCGATCCAGCCGGCGTTCATCATCTGTGCGCGAACCGCCAGCGAGGTCGTGTAGCGATGGTTCGTGTCGGCGCGGTTGTTGTACAGGCGATAGACCGGAAGCGCGGCCGACGGGCATGTCCCATCGGCCGGATCAGGTGCATCGACGGTGAACACGTCGCCCGATTCGTAGGTCCACGCGTTGGAGAAGCGCGCGACCACCGCCTGACATTCCGCCATCGACGCAGAGTAGAAATGCGAGTCCAGGCCGGCCTCGGGCCGGCCATAGAACCGGCACACCGGCGAATGGCTCGCGTCGGACGGCGGAAAGGCATTGAAGGTCTGTCCGGTCCGCGCCCATCCTGGAAAAGCACCGTTGTCGAGGGCATCGGTTTCGGCGCTGTCGGCGGTCATGAAATAGTGTCCGACTGACGCGCGAAAGTATTCGATGACTGATACCTCCGCCGCCCGAGGCTGCGTGGGCGCGGGCTGCCGCGCCTCGGCGGAGTTGGGATCGATCATCAACGAAGACTCGTCGACCGCCTCGAAATCGCTGCCGTGCAGGAGCGAGAGCTGATGCAGCTCGTCGTCGTTCCAGCGCGGGTCGGGCGCGCCGCTCAAGAACCAGCTGCTGCCGTTGTCCGCCAGAAACATGCCGTATTTCTTGAGCGCACGCAGAATGATCTGCACGTTCGGCCCGAAGCGTGAGGTGTCGACGTTGGCCTTGAGGCGAAAGCGCTGGCCCATCGGCGGGTACTGTGTCCCACCAAGGCTCGATGCCTGATGGCGCGCCGGCCAGATGAACGTGTTCCGGGTTTGCGGCGCCGTGAAGCGCAAGGCATGCGCGATTTCGCCCGCGTTGATTTGGTCATAGCGCACCAAGCCCGCGAGGATGGGCAGGCCCGCGGCGTCGGCCGAGGTCCAACTCGAAGGGCGCAGCGAATTGCCGCGGACGTCGAACACCGCGCCCGACCCGGCGGTCCAACTGCCGTCGGTATTGGGATACGCAGCAAAGAGCTCGTAGAGCTTCCCGGCCGTGCAGTCCAGCACCAGCACATGCCGGTCGCCGCTGGCCCGGGGTCCGCCCTCGATCGGCACGTCGGGTGGGATGGGATAGGGTCCTGGATCACTTTCTCCGGCGTAGCTGAAGCTGACCGGTACCTTGGCCTGCGAACCGCCGACAGCAACGAACGGAATGCCATTGGGGGCGCCGTTATAGACGGTTCCAAAATCGGGATGCACCGGCTTCGCCGCGCCGATGGCTGCCACGTAGGCGTTCGAGTTGGGGTCGACCGGCAGGGTGTCGATCGCCGTGTTCCAGACGTTGGTGCTCGGGAACACCGGACAGCCTATCAGCGTCGGCGATCCCCAGCCGTGGGCCGTAATGACGGCTGTCAACGCGCCGACGAGAAACCAAGCCCGGGGAAAAACCATTCGAGTCTCTCCTGAAAGCGCAATTATGCCAACATCATAACCGGCGGCGGTCGATAGTGCACAGATAAGTCCGTGGCGGGGGCACAATCGCAGCGTTCGCCATTGATCGGCGCGCATTGCGGCCCCATCTGCGAGCCATGCCTCCCGTCACCACCGCGCTGATCGTCGCCAACGTTGCCGTCTTCCTGCTCCAGGGCATCGCGCCCGGAATCGTCGTCCCCCTTGCCCTGTGGCCGCTGGCCGCCTCCGCCAGCGGCGTTGGGGCGGGTTTTGGTCCGTGGCAGTTGCTGACCTACGCCTTCCTGCACGGCGGCCTCGTTCACCTCGCGTTCAACATGTTTGCGCTGTACATGTTCGGCGGCGCGATCGAGCAGGTCTTCGGTCCGCGCCGGTATTTGATCTACTACCTGGTCTGCGTGGTCTCAGCCGCGGTATCGCAGTTGATCGTCTCAGCGATGATGGGCGGGATTTATCCGACCGTGGGTGCCTCGGGCGGTGTGTTTGGCTTGCTGCTCGCATACGCCATTTACTTTCCGCACAGCCGGGTGATGCTGCTGTTTCCGCCAATCCCGATGCCAGCACGCGTGTTCGTTGTTGTCTATGCGGTCATCGAGTTGTACCTGGGGGTCACAGGCACCCAGGCGGGAGTGGCGCATTTCGCTCACCTGGGGGGCATGATCGGCGGCTTCCTCATGCTGCGCTACTGGCGAAGCTCGGCTACGATTCGCCGCCGAGATCCGCGACTCTAGTACCGTTTGCCTGGGCGTTATCTCGTGGGCGCTGCGCTGGCCGCGGAAGGACGGGCGAGGCGCTGCTTTTCGCTGATCTCCTGCCAGCGACGCTTGTCGGCCGCGTAGCGCGCGACGACGCGATCGAGATCCTGCTTTTTCTGCACCACCGAGGCGTTCTGCGCCTCTACGTCTGCCTGCAATCTGCCAAGCTCCTGCTCTTCCGCCGGCGGCAGGCCCTTGGCGCCCAGCTCGGCCTTGCGCTTTTGCAGCTCCGCCTGACGCTTGGCCAGCGACGCCATGTAGCTGCGGGCGATTTCCATCTGTTGCTCGAGCGCCTGGCTGGCGCGGTTGCGGGCAAGATCGATCTCCGCCTCGGTGGTGTACGAGTCGAGGAGTATCCGGTCCTTGCGCGCCTGTTCAGCGTCCGCCTTGGCCTTCTCTCGCTGGCGTTCCTCTTCGGCGGCCTTCGCCGCAAGCGCCTCGTTGCTTGGCGGCTCCTGAAGCGTTTTCAGCACGCGTCCCTGGTTGTCCATGACCGTCACCGGCGAGCCCGGACTCCGGGCGGGCGGTTCAGCAGCGCGAGCTGGCAGCGCCGACAGGAGCGAGACCAGAAGCGACACCAGGCAAGGCGCGACAAAAAGGGTCTGCAAGCAAAACCTGAACATCGATGGCTCCGTTCGTTATCCGACGGCGCCGTTCATCCGGCGCATTAACGCGGCCGCCCCGTCGACCCTTCCTGCATGCGACGTGACGTCCCGCGTAATAATACGACGCCCGCAATCACTTATGTGCGACTTGCACGGGGATATGTGGATGCTATTGCAAGTCGCATACCAGTTGTAGCAAACGGTCGTCCCGCGGCAGAAAACCGTCTACTCGCCACGTTGCCGGAACCACTCGGCAGGGCGGCCGTGCTGCAGCACTGCGCGATTGACCAGGAACTCGGGAACCCGCCCATTCAATGCGTCGACGATACTTCGCAGGCCGGTCGACGCCATGTTGTGAAAGCACTCGTCGGTCCAGCACAAGGAATGCGGGGTGACGATCACGTTGTCCATGGTCAGAAGAGGATTTTCCGGATCGACCGGCTCCTGCTCGAAGACATCGAGTGCGGCGCCGGCAATGCCGCGCTTCTGAAGCACGTCGATCAACACCTTTTCGTCGACGATGGGTCCGCGGGCGACGTTGATCAGATAGGATGTTGGCTTCATTTTCGCCAACGCCTCCGCGCCGATCAGGTGCCGGGTGTGCTCGTTGAGCAGGCAGCAGACGACGACGAAGTCCGACTTCCGCATCAGCGTGTCCAGGTCGACCTTGCCGGCGCCGATATAACTAAGCTCGACGTCGTTGGCGATCGGATCAGTCGCCAGCAGCTTCAGGTCGAAAACGCGTGCCATCCGTAGCAGCTCCTTGCCGATCCCGCCGGCGCCCACGACGCCAAGCGTTCGGCCGGAGAGTCCCAGCCCCATGTTGTCCATCCGCTCATGCCAGCGCCCGCTCCGGGTGAGCCGGTCCTTGAGAAAGAGCTTGCCGGCGAGCGCGAGCACGAAGGTCAGGGCGGTGGTCGCGACCGGCCGTGGCATCGACGTCGGCGTGTTGGTCACCAGCACGCCGGCGCGGGTCATCGCGGCGACATCAACGGAGTCGTAGCCGACGCCATGCCGCGCCACGACCCGCAGGCGGCAGTCGGCGCGTTCGACCGCGGCGGCAGGCACACGTGCGATGTTGACGTAGAGCGCATCGTATTGCGCCGCAATCTCGGGTCCGATCTCGGAGACGACCGCTGGAAGATATTCCCATTGCAGATTCGGATCGCGATCGAGAATCTCGAGCGCGGCGCGGCCGAACGCAGGCTCTCCGCGGCTGTCGAGAATGTCGCGCGTGAGGCCAACGCGCAATTTGGTGCTCACCCAGTCGATCCTTTGTCCGCTTCCGCCTCATGAAAACGCATCGGGCGGCCTCGTCGGTTCTTATTCTCGCCGACTTGACGATCTTGCGCCATTTGTCGTGGGCCGACAAAACCAAAAGAGGCGGGCGCCTCCCGGGCGCCGCCTCTTACGCAACGACCGTGCAGCTACTGTTCGCGAGCGCCCGTCGTGGAGGCGCTGGCAAGCTTACTTGCCGTCCGATGAAGCGCCCAAGGCGCCCGCGTCGGTTCGCGTGGCGTCCGGTCGCGTCGCCGGCCCCATCTTCGGAGTGCCAGGCTGATTGCTCTCGCTTTGGTTCAGCTCGTTGGGCTGCTTATTGTCTTGATTACCCATCTTGGGGGTCGCCTCACCCGTCGCGTCGCCGGTGCCCGGGTTGGCACCCGTCGCGCTTGCGTCGGTACCCGGGGCTGTCTCTGCGCCGGCACTGTCAGAGCCCTTGGTGCCGCTGCTGACCACGCCGGCTTTCCCGTCCGAATTGGGAGAAATAACGGCGCCCGTGGCCGCACCATCTATCATGGTGTCGCCTGATAGGGCTTGATCCGACGCGTTGTTATCCGAACCGATGCTGCGCACGACCGGAAGTGCTTGGCGCGAATTCCCATTCGCCGCTGCCGTTCCAACGGTATCATCTCGCGGCGGCGAAACCTCGACCGGCATGATGGGTGTCGCAACGCTGCCAGGCGAGCGGATGACATCATTCGGCGGAGAAGCATCGTTGGAGGTCTGCGCAGTGGCGATGGTCGCGGCCCCCAACGCGCAGGCGAGCAAGCTAAGTCTCATTTTCGATTTCATCATCGCTCCTTTTGCGAACTGTTCGTAGTGCGCATTTGCGGCAAGCTTGTTCGAAAGTAGCGGCAGCTATTTACGGACGAGCGCTTCCCGCAATTGCAGTTTTGATAATGCGTCTAAGGAATGGCCCGCACCATCGGAGCGATTCTGTTTCTAGCGGTAGGATGGCACGAGACCCGCGTAGGAATCGAGCTGACATGTCTTTTGAACGCGCTCTGCCCGGGAACCGGCAGCCGCAGGATATCGGGCACAGCGCGGGCTGATCGCGAGAACAGCGGAGCGTTCGACTCAGCTATCGTATCCTGGAGGTCAGCGCTCGTTGATCGCTCGCCACAGCTTTTCGCTCGTCAGTGGCATATCGAGATGTCTGACACCGAACGGTGCGAGCGCGTCGATGACCGCGTTGACCACTGCCGGGATCGCTCCATGAGTACCGGACTCACCGACCCCTTTCGCGCCGAGCTTGTTAAAACGAGTCGGCAACGATTGGTCGAACTCGGTGCCGATCGGAGGCAGGTCGTTGGCGCGCGGCATGGCGTAGTCGAGAAAGGACCCGCTCAGCAGCTGGCCGGTTTCGGAATCGTAGACGACGTTTTCGAGTAAGGCCTGGCCGACGCCCTGCGCCACGCCGCCGTGCATTTGTCCGTGGGCGATAAGCGGGTTGATGACAGTGCCGATGTCGTCCACCGCGACGATGCGCGTCAGTCGCACGGCACCGGTGTGCGGGTCGACTTCGATCTCCGCCGCCTGACATCCATTCGGCCATGTCTGGCTTGTCGCCGTCGCACTTGCCGACAGCGTGATCTCGCCGCCGGGCTCTTTGGCCGCGAGCGCAAAAAGCGACACGCTGCGGTCGGTGCCGGCAATGCGATAGTGGCCGGCGTCGTATTCGATGTCGCTGGCTGCCGCCTCGAGCGCTCGCGCCGCAAGCTCGCGGCCACGGGCAACGACCGCGATCGCGCCCGAGTGAACGGCATTGCCGCCGACCTGCAGTGAGCGCGAGCCGCCGCTGCCGCCACCCGAGCGGACGATGGCCGAATCGCCCTCGAATACGACGATCTGCGAAGGATCGATTTGCAGGGCGTCGGCGGCAACCTGCGCGAACGATGTCCGCAAGCCTTGGCCCATCGACTGGGTACCGCATACGAAGCGCACGCTTTGATCGGCTTTGACGGTGATGTCGACTTCCTCGGTCAGCAAGCCGCTTCCGGTCACCTCGATGTAGTTGGCGATGGCATGTCCCAGAAGCATTCCCCGGCGCGCCGTGTCGGCTTTGCGCGCGTCGAATCCGGCCCAGTCGATCGCTTTCATTGCTTTGCCGAGCAAGGCCTCGAAGGCGCCCGATTCATAAGTCGCGTTCGCCGAATTGATGTACGGCATTTGCTGCGGTCGGATAAAGTTGCGGCGCTTGAGATCGATCGGATCGAGGCCCAGCTCGAGCGCGGTCTTGTGCACCAGGCGCTCGATCAGGAAGCCCATTTCAGGGCGGCCTGCGCCGCGGTAGGCATCGACCGGCGCGGTATTGGTAAACAGCATCCGCACCTCGTGATCGACGAGCGGAATGTCATAGCAGCCGTTCGACGCCCGCGCGCCGGACATTGCCGGCACCGCTGCACCGTAGAAGGAAAGATATGCGCCCACGTTGGCGAGTGACCGAACTCGCATGGCGATGAACTTGTAATCCTGGTCGAGCGCGAGCTCTCCTTCCCAAACCTGATCCCGGCCATGCACGTCGCAAAGAAAAAGCTCGGTTCTGTCGGCGAGCCATTTCACCGGGCGGCCGGTACGTCGCGCTGCCCACGCGACGGCGACATTTTCGGGATAGCCGTAGGCGCGCGCGCCGAAGCCTCCGCCAAGGTCATCGACCACCATCCGGACCTCGGCTTCGGGAACGCCGAGCGAGATGGCGGCGTCAGCTCGTGCACGGTGCACGCCTTGCACCGGCGCGTGAATCGTATAGAGGCCGGTGCCGGCATCGTATTCTCCCAGCGCGCCGCGGACTTCGAGCGGATGTGCAACGACGCGATTGTTGATCAGGCGAATGCGCGTCCGGTGCGCAGCAGCGCGCATGGCCGCATCGACCGCGCCGATATCGCCATGGCGGTAGTACGCAGCGATATTGCCTTGCTCGGGTGTGAACGCCGGTGGCCAGACCTGAGGCGCATCGCCCGCGGCGGATTGCTCGACGGACACGACAGCGGGCAGCGGCGCGTAGTCGACCTCGACCAGATCGGCGCCATCCTTGGCGGCATTGCGCGTCTCGGCGATGACCATCGCCACCGCGTCGCCCACGAAGCGCACGACATCGGTGGTCAATGGCAGGCGCGGCGGCGCGACAATCGGTGAGCCGTCTGGGCGCTTGTGGAGATGCATGAACGGCATGCTCGAAAGACCATCGGCTACCACGTCGTCGCCGGTGAGGACGGCGATCACGCCGGGCGCAGCGCGTGCGGCTTCAGTGCCGATCGCGCGGATACGGGCGTGGGGATGCGGAGACCGCACGAACCATGCGTGCGTCTGACCCGGAACCGAAAAATCGTCGGTGAAGCAACCCTGACCCCGGAGCAGGCGATCGTCTTCGAGACGGCGTAGCGGCTGGCCGATCCATGGCGTGCGGCCGATCTGCGGTGGAGTGTTCATGCGAGATCGAGGCGGGCAAAGAACGAAGCATAGCGCAGCATGAACATGCGCGAGAGAGCGCAGCTAAGCGGCACTCTATCAGCGGCGCGTTTCGATACTCGCGATTACGCTTCGCTGTTAGACTGACGTGCAACAGCCGAGACTTGATCTAATCCATTCTCGAAGGGGAGTTTCAGTGAAGGACCGGCGGGCATTCATGTGCACGGTAGCCGGCAGCCTGCTAATCCCGCCGCTCGCCCTGCTCGCACAACAGACGACGAAAGTCTGGCGCATCGGCTACCTGCGACGCACATCGCGCGAGCCGGCCGACATCGAGGCGCTCCGACTCGGGTTGCGTGACCTCGGATACGTCGAAGGACAGAACCTTGTCATCGACGAGCGCTATGCGAATGGCGTCGCGGCCCGGCTTCCCGACCTCGCACGGGAACTCATGGAGTTCAAGGTGCAGGTATTCGTTGTCGACGGCGGCGCGACCGTGCGCGCTGTCCGCGAAGTCGTCGGGGCCACGCCGCTCGTTTTCACGTTTACAGGTGATCCCGTTGCTGCAGGGTTTGTACGGAGCCTCGACCATCCCGGCGGCACGATGACAGGGCTGACGAACTTCAGTGGAGAACTCCTGCTTAAGCGGCTGCAGCTTCTGCATGATGTCGTGCCGGCAAAACGTATGGGTTTCGTGTTTAACCCCACGAGCCTTAGCCCCACGAGGCCTGCACCGTTGGCTTTCGAGCATTTGATACGGGTCGCAAGCACGCTCGGTATCGATTTGACGCGGGTGGAAGCGCAAAGTCCCGCCGATTTGGCCGGAGCCTTCGCCAAGATGAGTCAGGCAGGCGTTGCAGCCGCCCTTGTTGATGCCGACGCGATGTTCTTCAGCCAGCGCGCGCGTATCGTGGACCTCGCTGCAAAGCATCAGCTTCCCGCGGTTTATGCGGAGCGTGAGTTCGCCGACGCCGGGGGACTCATGGCCTACGCGCCGAATGTGTCCGCGAGTTTCCATCGCGCCGCCTCTTACGTGGATAAGATCCTCAAGGGAGCAAAACCCGGTGACCTCCCCATCGAGCAGCCGACGAAATTGGAGCTGGTGATCAACGCCAGGACCGCCAAAACGCTCGGGCTCACCATCCCGCAGTCGCTCCTGCTGCGAGCGGAGGTGATTGAATGATTGCATCGCGAACCGCTGTCGTTGCGCCGGCGGCTCAGCGCGATTCGATCGGCCCGATTGCCGATCATCCATTCCGATACTGAAGCGACCTCACCATGAAATACAAGGACTATTACAAGATTCTCGGCGTGGCTCGTGATGCCAGCGCGGACGATATCAAGAAGGCATACCGCAAACTGGCGCGGAAATATCATCCGGATGTCTCGAAGGAAAAAAACGCCGAGGAAAACTTCAAGGAAGTGTCCGAGGCCTACGAAACGCTGAGAGACCCGGAGAAGCGCGCCGCATTCGATCAACTCGGCAGCCACGCCGCCGGTCAGGAATTTCGTCCGCCGCCGGACTGGAGCCAGCATTTCGCTGCCGGCAGCCCGTTCGATCAGATGGGTCAGAACGCGTTCGATGACATCGATCTCGCCGATTTGCTGGCTGGCCTCACCGGCGGGCGCTCTCGTGGGCGCGCCGGCGGACGAGCCGGCAGGGAAGGGCCGATTCCCGGACCGGATTACGAAGCGATGGTGCGCATTACGCTCGAGCAGGCGTTTCACGGCACCGAGATCGAGCTCGACTTGAGCGTCGCGGAATACGATGAGCGCGGTGTCGCGCATCGCGTTCCACATCGTATCAAGGTGCGCATTCCGAAAGGGGTGATCGACGGCCAGAAGCTGCGGGTGCCGGGCAAGGGTGGCAAGGGGATGCAGGGCGCACCTCCTGGCGACCTTTACCTGGACATTCAGGTCCAGCCCCACCCGTTGTTCCGCACCAGCGGACAGGACCTTTACGTCGATCTCCCCCTCGCGCCGTGGGAAGCCGTGCTCGGCACCAGCGTGGAATTGCCCACGCTGGCGGGCGCAGTCTCGCTCAAGGTGCCCGCGAGCACGCGCGCCGGCCAACAGCTTCGGTTGGCTGGACGCGGACTGTCGCGTCCGGGCGGAAAGTCAGGCGATCTTTTCGCGATCGTGGCCATCGTCGTGCCGACGGCCGTCAACGAGCGGGAGCGCTCGCTGTATCGCGAGCTCTCGGAATCGTCGAACTTCGATCCGCGGGCCCACTTCAAACTTGGAGCCGCAGCATGAACATCGACACTGCCGAAGCATTGAGTCTGGACGAAAATAGCGAGGTATCGTTTTCCCAGCTGCTGGTTCTCTCCGGGCTGTCCGACAACGATTTGCGCGAGCTGGTGGACCACGGCGCGCTTACGCCCATCAATCCCAACGCGAGCTCGTGGATGTTCACGTCTTATTGCGTGGTCGTCGCGCGCAAGGCATCCCGTCTGAGCAGAGACTTCGAGCTCGACGCGCATGCCGTCTCGGTACTTCTGGGTTTCGTGGAAAAGATCGAGGCGCTGGAAAGCGAGCTGCATGCGCTGCGCGCCGGAGCGCTGGGCCATGGGCCCGTGGGCACAAGCGACACGGTCAGCCGTTGAATACGAACAGCGCGATCGTCAGCGCGATTCCGACGCCCCAGAGCAGGAAGCTGTTGTCCGACACGAAGTAGGGATAGGCCATGAGCGCCACACCAAGGATCGCCGGCTTGAACGCCGACATTTTCCGCGCATAGATGAGTGCGCCCATGCCGATCGCGCCAAAAAGCAGCGACGCAAACAATGCGCCAGGCGATGGAAAGCTCATGCGCCAGCGCGCGCCTGATATAGCCGCGGAGCGACGCCGCCGTCAGCGACGTCGCCTGCGGAAATGCGATTCCGGCTCAGTGCGATCCAGGCGTGCTGCCGGCGAATCAGCTGCCCTTGAGCTGGCCGCGAATCTCGCCGCCCGGATCTTTCGCGCTGTGAACGTTGACATACAGCTTGCCAGCCTTGTAAGCCGCAAATTGCTCCTCGGTCAGCTTGGCGTCCGGGGCGGCCGAGAACGCGTTGTCGCCGCTCTTGGTGAACGGAACGATTACCGGGCCATTGCTGCCGGCTGCACCCATGTGAATGTGCGATGCGGTCGCGGTCATGCCAGTCGTGGTGACGGTCGCCTTCACGCTGCGATCGGCGCCAACGGTGATATTGGCGCTGCCGGTCGCCGAGGTCGTGGTCGGTGGTACTTCGTTGCTGCCCGTCAGGGTGACCGTTTCCGACATCGCGGCCATCGACCCGCAGGCGGCGATGACCGCCAATATGGCCGTAGCAATATGTTTGTGGGTTTGGGGCAAGGTGCGCATTTGAAAGTCTCCTTTATGGTTTGAAATTCCGCGGTTCGTGCTCTCATCATTTGGCCGCGGTGCTCGTAAGATACCACCACTGCGGCCGCGGGGATGAACCGGGCGCTGCCGGATCGGACCTGCGCAAGAGGCTGAATCGGCGCGCCGGCTGGCTTCGACACGCCACCGCCGGGCAACTCACTTCGCCTTGGCTGGGCGCGCCTTGGCGCGCTTCTTCCTGGTTGGCACGCGCGGCCGTGGAGCCTCGCGCGGGCCAAACTCGACATCGGTCTGGTTGGTGACCTCGTCGACCTCGTCGGCCAATTCCGAGCCGGTAAGGCTCGTCGTCTCACCGTCAGGGCCTACGACATGATCGGGAAAGATATCGTTGTTCTCTCGGATCACCGCATCCCGGCCGGCACCGAGGCGCTCGCCCGTGCCCTGAGAGTCGCTATCCGCGTCGAGATTGTAATCGCCGATATCGGGTCCCGCCGTCCGGTGGCTGCCGCCGCCCGGATCGGAGAAGGTGCCGCTATCCAGCCCTAGCTCGCTATCCTCGACGACTCCCGGGCCGCCGCGGATGTCGCTCCCGCTGTCGGACGTATCGCTGGGACCCAACGCTCCGGTTCCGTGACCCTTGGTGGTGACGGGGCCCTTTTCACCGGTACGCAAAAGGTTACTGGTGGCCATGACAGACCTCCATTCATCGACAGGTGAAATCGCTGTCTCAAGATATGGACATTCGTGCGGGGCCGTAAGTTCGGCTTTCGATTGGTACCTAGTCCCGTGCCCGAAAGGCGCTTTCCAGAAGCGCTGGGTCGATATGGCTCAAAACCGAAACAGGTTCAGGAGGTCGCCGACCGCGGGGCGGTTGGCTGGCACGTAGGGGTCGGCAGCGGTCATCTCCGGATTGGGCAGATTGTCGCGGCTCTCCTCGGATAGCACGGTCAGCCGCCAGTTGTGCTCGATGAATTTAAGCACCGAAGCATGATCGTAGTAGGTGTGGTCGACATAACCGCGTTTGGCGAACGGCGAGATGGCGATCAACGGCACACGAGTGCCATCGCCGAAGAAGTCGAGGATCTGAACGTAACCGCTGTCGTAGTAGCCGCCTCCTTCGTCGGTGGTGACGAGGATGGCGGTCTTGCTCCAGATCGCAGGATTGGTCTTCGCCTTGGTGACCAATTGCATGACGAACCCCTCCAGCGCCGCTACCGTCGAATAAGCGGGATGGCCTGACTCGGGGTTGGGCGGGATCACGAACGACACCGCGGGCAAGGTTTGTTCGTCGTCGAGATCTCGAAACAACGCATCGACACCTTGGAGGTTGCTGCGCAACAATGTGGTCATCACCGCGGTGGAGTGGGTGAGCGGGTCGCAGATGGAGCAATAGAGTTCCTTGTCGATTGCGCCGCCGGTGCGTCCGCCGCTGTACCATTTCCACGAAACGTTCGCTTTCGCGAGCGCGGTTCCGATGTTGGGGGCGACCTGCGGCGGTACGACGAATTTCGCGCTGCCGAGCTCCTTCGGCGTGCCGTCGAATGCGTAACCGGTATCGTAGTTGTTGACCAGGTAGTAGCTGCTCCGCGCGCAGTTGCCATCGTTGAAAACCCTGTATGGCAGCGCAACAAGATAATCGCGGATAGCCTTGACGCCGGGCTGGGTCGCGTCGGCGCAGGCGACGTACGATCCACTGCGGTAGCCCGAGTGCGTGTACCAATTGTTGGTGTCGCGCCGAGGATCCGGGTTCTCGATCTGCGACGAAGGCGGAACCGCAGGCAGTCCGCCGCTGAGATAAACGGCGGCGTGGCCGGTGCTGA
>WNFR01006047.1_pt1 | contig 15526 bp, 12 predicted proteins | sample 5400221 | NCBI WGS metagenome assembly WNFR01 (sample SAMN13153357, study PRJNA577476) | soil metagenome | isolation source: 40 cm soil under Madrone tree | place: USA:California | collected 2016-06-14 | reverse complement strand
TCACGGCGCGGAAAAAAGCGCAAGCAGAATCATGCACGTCGGTTTCGTAGCCACAGAATCACCCTACGGCGATCGCAGCTCGTGTGGCATCGCGGCTTATCTGAGAGCCATGATCCCCGCCTTGCTTGATGCCGGACATCGGGTAACGCTTTTTGCCAACTCCAAAGAGAACCGGAGCTTCCTGGCTGAAGACGGTCAAGTGCCGGTTTACCACTTTCAACTGCCCTCGGTGCATTGGTATGCAGCAAGAGTGCCCGGACTGCGGCGGCTAGCGCCATTGCCTTTGCGTCAACTGGAATGGTCGACGGCATTTTATCGACGGGTCGCGCGAGTTGCGGTCAGGACAAAATTCGACGTGCTGGAGTCTACCGAGACCGGATCTCTTTTTCTGAGCCGGATTGCTCCGTTGGTAATTCGGCTCCATGGCAGCGAGTACACTTTTCGCAAGCACGCGGGAAAGTCCCTGGATTTCAGCGTGCGATGGAATGATTCTTTGGAAGCAAACAGTTCAAAGCGCGCTGCGGCTATTACTACCCCGAGCCAATTTCAAGCGGACGAGATTGTCAATCATCGCGGGTGGCCGGCAGATCGCGTGCGCGTAATTCCGAATCCGATTTCGGCAACGATGTTGAAAGCTGCGCTTCATTTCGAACGGAACGGAGGGTCGGAGCAAGTGGTCCTTTACACTGGACGTCTGGCTCCGGTGAAGGGAATCGAGACTCTGTTGGCCGCTGCGAAGCTCGTCCACGATCGAAATCCAGGTATTACTTTTGTCTTAGCCGGCCCGTGGCAAATGCCCAAAACACCGGCAGCCTACGGCCTGGAACTAAACCAAAAATCCGGGAATGGAATTCAATGGGTCGGGCCCCAGGACCAGAGTGGATTAATAGATTGGTACAAACGCGCAAAGCTCTTCGTCATGCCTTCTTATTATGAAAGCTTCGGCATCAGCGTGGTCGAGGCCATGGCATTTGGCCTGCCGGTGGTGGCGAGCGACAGCGGTGGCCTCAGCGAAGTCATTGGGAACAACGGATCGGGTGCCCTGGTGCCAAATCATGATCCGAAGGCCTTCGCCGACGCAGTCATCAGTTCCCTTGAATTGGTGTCAACCAACCCGGGGCTTAGCGCTGCTGCTCGTGAGCGAGTTTGCAAAATGTTCACTGCGGATCGCGTCTTAGCGTTGACGCTCGGACTTTATGAGAGTGTTCAAAAGAGTTGCAGAAGTGAATCATACTGAAGGCCAACGGAACGTTGTTTTGCTCTTCGCGCTTGTTGCAAGTTATGTAATTGGGGTAGCGGTGCTCATTAGCTTTCGAACCGCTCCCTTTATTGGATCTGAGACCGATGGCGTTTATTACATGCTCGCGGCCCGAGCGCTGTTCACAAAGGCCTTTGCGCCACCAACATTCGGCGGTGGAGTCGGAATGCCCTTAGCAATAGCGGCGATCAACCGCGTCGTCTCAGATACGTTCAGAGCCGCGCAGATTGTCTCGGCGTTTGCCGGCCTTCTTTACCTTGTGTCCGCTGCTCGCATTTTGACGAAACTCTGTTCTGCCGCAGTGGGTTTGACGACCGGGTTGCTCTTATTAGTATCACCGATTTTTCTAGTGAATAGTACGACCTCTCTCACCGATGTGTTGGGCGCTTGCTTGCCACTTGCCGGACTTTGGATGTTGTTGTCTGACCGCAAGTGGCCGCGCTGGTCTCCTTCCTTGATTGCCGGACTCCTGTTCGGCGCAGCCTACACCGTGCGCTCAATCAACTTTGTCTTTCTGCCGCTTTTGCTAATTATGCTTGTGGTCCCGCGCGACGGCATCCGCAGGAATCTGAAGCATCTCCTTCCGGCGGCACTTGGGGTGTTTGTTGGAAGCCTGCCTCAACTATACGTTAATCAAAAATACTTTGGTAACCCTTTCTATTCGGATAACTGGCGTAATGTCGCAGCCCTGGTGTTCGATTGGGGTTACGTAAGCAAGCTGTCGTCGTTCCGAGAAGTTGTGAGGCAGGCCGGCCCCACTCTGTTCTTCCTGTGGATTAAGCGGTTTGTAGTCGATATCCCAATCGCGCTTTATCACGTAGGTTACTTGCCTTTGTTCTTTTCGGTTCCTGGAATTCTTCTGATGCTCAGTAAAGCAAAGGACAAAGAGAAGCGTCTGCTAGCGACGTGGAGTATTTGCGTTCTTTTATATCTGTTGCTGGTCGCGCCTGTTTGGCGGATAGAGTTGCGCTACTTTCTACCTGTTCTGCCGCTGCTCCTGTCAGGGGGTGTCGTAATGTGGCAGTCCCTCACACAAAAATATAGAGTGCCTTCCCTGGCGGGTCTCGGAGTGGCGGTGGCAATGAGTTTGGCAGCTACGGCTCAAGAAGGGCGTCAATTGCTGAGCAGTCAGTCGATTGAATTTAAGGAAGCAGGCCTTTTTTTACGTGAACGAGTGCTTGAGAGTGAGAATATTCTTGCTTCGCGGCGAGGGGCCCACGACAATCCTGCGCTAAGCTGGCTACTAGATCCAAACTCTCCGCGGGCGGCAAAGCTGGGTTGGCGCGCCGTGTTTGAGGGCGGACCATCTCGGATCGTTGTATGGCGGCCCGGTGTTTTGTCCGCGGAACAAGCTTCTCGCGAACGCTGATGAAAATTCTCCTACTACCGGCATCTTATGCTCCTGTGGTTGGGGGGCTGCAAACAGTTGTGCAGACACTGGCCCGATCATTCACACGGCAGGGTCACGAGGTGCGCGTCGTCACCAACCGATATCCGGTGGCCCTGGCTGCGAAAGAAACTATCGATGGGGTGAGAGTGGATCGGCTCCTTTTTCTTTCGCCCGATTTCGACTACCTGCGCCGCCTGCGCCCGGACTTGTTCGGGGCTTCTCTTTTCTACGGCCCGCAAAGCCATTCAAAACTGAAACAAGTGATGCGGGAATTTCATCCCGACGTGGTAAATGTACACTTTCCAGACCACCAGATACCCTTCATTCTGAAACTGCGCCGCGAATTCGCTTTTCGATTGGTTGTGTCCTTACACGGGCACGACATTGAGCGAGTGGATGCCGAGCCAGCGGTTGGAAACGGAGAAGAGCGAGATTCGCATGCGGCCCGAGCGCAACTTCAGTCAATCCTCAGCGCAGCCGACAAAATCACAGCGTGTTCTCGGCACATTTGGCGAAGATCGTGATCCTCTGAAGGCTTTGGTAAACGAGTTGGGACTTACTCAGAGAGTTCGTTTCTTTGGGGAAGCATCTCCGGATGAGATAGTCCAGTTGCTGAACGGTAGTCTTTTCGTGGCCGTACCTTCACGTCGCGAGGCGTTTGGAATTGTCGCCCTGGAAGCGCTCGCGGCTGGAAAAACTTTGCTCGCTAGCAGGACTGGTGGCTTAGGCGAGTTTCTGGCAGAAATGTGTGAATCTGAGGTGACCCTGGTCGAGCCAACCGCGGATGGCCTGACAGATGGCCTGAGAAAACTTCTTACCTTAAAAAGAAATGGTTCATCGGCAACGAAGAGTAATCAGGTGCCGGAACAATATTCCTGGACGAAGGTCGCCAAACGCTACGAGAGTGTCCTGGCTGGGAGCAGCCGCATTTGAACGTTTGTAGGCGGTCCAAACAGGGCATCAAGCCAATCAAAATCCAAGTCTTTATCCAGGCACGTGACCTAAGAGCAGCACACTCGAGATAGCTGCCCTGTCAGAAGGAATCCAAAATGGAATTGAAAGCAGCACCCGAGCAAATTAAGTCGTTTTGGGACAGCCGTGCCCATGAATATGGCACCAGCGCGAGCGCTACACTTCCTGAGCGGGCTATGCATGCCCTCGAGATCAGGGCCATCGAACGGCAACTGGATCATGGACTGCGGATCGCCGATGTGGGTTGCGGCAACGGCTACGCGGCAATACGTCATGCAATGCATTTCGATTCGGAGTTTCATGGTTATGACTATTCAGAGCCGATGATTCAGAACGCGCGGCAGGCTCTGGCACAGGCATCATCACCGAAAATGAAGGGATGCATAAAGTTTGAGGTCGCGGACGTGTTGGGGATCCCGTGCGAATCTGATCAATACGACCGGGTGATTACCGAGCGCTGCATTCAGAATCTACCTTCGTGGGAACTTCAAGGCCAGGCGATTAGCGAACTGCTACGAATCACAAAGCCCGGCGGTCTGCTCATAATGGCGGAATGCTCGCAGACCGGCGTCGATTTACTGAATCGGTGGCGGCGCAAGGTTGGCCGACCAATATTGAAGGACATCGTGCCGTGGCATAACCTGTTTTTCCGCGATGAGTTGGTGTTGGAGCTAAAGGACCGCTTGCCAATCAAGCGTCTGCGCTTGGAGCATTACAGTAGCACCTACACGTTTGTCACTCGTATCCTGCCGTTTTGGCGTCCCCTTTACTATCAGGAGCGCCTGCCACTCCTTTTGCCCAATCTGGGAGGTTTTGGTTATTTCAAGCTTTATTTGCTTGAGAAGAAATAGCCTATGCTTCTCATTGTGAATAACGATGAAGTGAGGAGAGATTGGCCTAAGAAATGATTAGAGTAGCTGGATTCAAGCTGAGCCCAAGATTCTTTGTGGGCATGGCGATCATTGCGATCGTCGTCGCCGCGGTGGAGCTCTATGCCGACCGACAAGGTCTGTCCTATAAGGAGTTAATCGTTGGTCTGGGCGCCCTGGTTGCCGCCGTAATCATCTTCGGGGGTGAACGCGGAATTCGCTTTGGTCTGGTTATATGGGTGCTGACACTAGCGTTGGGCTACCGCACCATTGAATGGACCGAGAACCTACGGATTCATCCGTCTGAGATTCTTATTTGGCTTCTCTTTATATGCATTATAGCCGAGCGTCAGCTCCGTTCAGCTACTCGGTTCTCCCTGCCCTGGTGGCTTTGGTTGCTCGTTCCCTTTTGGGTACTGGCATGGTGGCCATTAATCGCCGGCGATGCGCAGTGGGACAAGATGCTCAACGAATTTCGGGACTTTCTGTTGCTGGTTCCACTGATGATCGTGTCATCCGTAGTCCTCAAACGCCAATCTTACTGGCGCTATCTATTGATGGCGTTTTTCATCGCTGGTAGCTGGATCGCCTTAATGGGAGTTGTTGAGTACTGGTTCCCCGGAGTGCAGAAACTTTTTCCTGCTTTCATCACCGCGGCGAAGCCTGAGGTAACCGCAGACGGTTTTGTACGAGCGCAATTCTCATTCTGGGGCGGATCTCAGGCAACATTTATCTGTGTGTTGGCTCTGCCAGGCGCTATCTTTCTGGGTACCTGGTGGCGTGGATGGCTACCGCGCGCGGCAATCCTCGCGGCCTCAGTCTTGCAGATAATGGCCATTTACATTGGCGGCTATCGCAGCATTTGGCTGGTATTACTAATTCAAGTTCTGGGTGCCTGTATTTTGAGGGTGAAAAAGCACGGGGTGGCGATCGCCGTTCTGGTTGTCCTCGTTGCGGCCGGCGGGTATCAGTTTATTCCCAACACAAATGAGCGGGTGATTACCGGTATCGCTGCCCTTCAGGGTGCTCCGGTTGACCACAGCGCGCAGGATCGCAAGGACAGAGCGCTTGAAGCTCTGAATGAAGCCGTTGAATCACCTTTTGGTGGCGGCTGGAGCAGCGCGGGATGGGTACATAGCGATTTCCTCCAGGTGGCCGCGAACCTGGGTATTATCGCGGGTCTCATCTTCGTGGGTGGGTACCTCTACACTCTGCTGCGCGTCGTTCGACAAATGCCAACCTGGTTGAAGGCAACTGCTCAGGGAGAACTTGGACTATATGTCTTACTGTCATTTGTAGGTGTAGGTTGCATCTTAGCAATGCAAGGCGTCGAAGTGTTGCCGCAAATGGTACTGCCGGTCTGGTTCGTATGGTCACTGGTAGAGATCTGGCTGCGCCAGAACTCGGAAGTAGCCGAGTTATCCTATTCTTATGCACCCCTCAATCTCTATCCTGCTGCCAACGTTCAATAACGCCGAGACAGTGCGTGAGACGTTGGAGTCAGTAAAGTGGGCCGACGAGATTTTGGTCGTAGATTCCTTTAGCACTGACACAACGCTGGAGATTTGTCAGGAATACGGCGCCCACATCATTCAGCATGAGTACATAAACTCTGCCAGGCAAAAGAACTGGGCCGCGCCACAATGCCGGCACGAATGGGTTTTGCAAATCGACACCGATGAGACTCTTGAACCAGGCGCTCGTGAAGAGATCGAAGCGGCGCTGGCATCAGGCGCCGAGAGCGTGCAGGCGTTTCGCTTGCCGCGCAAGAATCACGTTCTGGGTCGTTGGATGCGCCACGCCGGGATCTATCCTGATTATCAAACGAGACTGTTCAGACGCGACCTCGGCCGTTGGATCGAACGCGAAGTTCATGCGCATATCCAGGTTCCCGGTGAAGTGCGAATCCTGGAGCCGCACATCATGCACTATGGAATGCCGAATCTCTCGAAGCAGATCCGCAACCTCGACCGCTATACACGCTACGAAGCGGATGAAATGCGCAAGCAGGGGATTCGATTTGGCTGGAGCCGCATGATTGTACGGCCATGGTTGATTTTCCTTCATCGTTATGTCTGGCTGAAGGGCTTTCTCGACGGCTGGCGAGGGTTCATTGTTTGTAGTTACTTTGGTATTTACGATTTTCTATCGCAGGCAAAGCTTTGGGAGTTGGAAGAGCTGGGACTGGGAAAGAGTCCGCGTTAGCCTTCCTGATCAGCGGTTCCTGACCGATTCAAATTCAATCCTGAGATGCAATCCGAAGTACGCAAGACCGTTGTCTTGGTAGAATCCGCCGCCGCCATGGGTGGAGTTCAATTCAGCACGTTGTATCTGGCGCAAACCCTCGATCCTGCACAGTGGAAGCTGATTGTGCTTTGTCCCGAGGAGGGAGACCTGACTCGGGCCTGCCGCCATTCGGAAATCGAGGTCCACGTGCTGCCTCAACCGCGGCTTTGGTCGACCAGCATCCGGGTGGGCGCCGTTCGCTGGCCCAATCCCGCCGCGTGGGCCTGGGATCTCCGGTTGATTGCGACGGCCGCGAGACGACTTAGACGATTTCTCATTCAATGCTCACCCGACGTGGTCATGACCAAGGGACTCTCTGCTCATTTCCTGGGAGGCCTGGCAATGCGGAAGCTGCGACTCCCTTGCGTATGGCACGTGCAGGATTTCATTTCCGAGCAAACCATGGGAATTTACCGCCGCATTTTTGGTCTCGCCGCCCGATGGCTACCAGATCAAATCATCGTCGACGGAAGGACCATAGCGGAACAGTTGCCGCGATCCCTGCAGTCGCGCATCACCGTGATTCACAACGGCGTCGACACGAACGTCTTCCGGCCCGATCTCGATGGTGTTCCAGTCCGGCGCTCGCTGGGTATTCCAGATGATCACCTGGTGATGGGACACGTAGGGCGTGTTACACCATGGAAGGGTCAGCACTATCTGATCGAGGCCTTCGCGCGAATAGCGAATGACCACCCGAACCTTACCCTCTTGTTGGTTGGCTCTCCGGTCTTCGATAACGATTCGTATCAGCGACGCCTGCTGAGCCTGACGGCGCAATTTGATTTGGAAGATCGAATCAAATTCGCAGGGTATCGGCGCGATCTGCCCGATGTTCTGGCCGCGATGGATATTTTCGCGTTCACTTCAACAGAGAAAGACACCAGTCCACTGGCGTTGCTGTCGGCGATGGCTTGCGGGCTTCCGGTCGTGGCGTTTGACATCGCCGGCGTTCGCGAATTGCTGGCCCACGAGGATCAGTTCCTGCTCGTGCCGGCAGAGAATGTCTTTGAGCTCAGCCGAGCTTTGTCACGAGTAATCGCAGATGAGAAACTGCGGCGCGTATTGGCTGATGCCGCGCGCAAGCAGGCGACGAATGAATTCGGTTTGGAAAAATACCGGGAGCGAATAGAACAGGTGTTACGTGACGCCCTGCGAAATGGTCGTTCAGGCATCGGGTTGACTTATCCTGAAGTTCGCCCAGCCGCATCTGGACTGTCTGGCTAATTGACGGTGCGTCGAATTCTCTTCATTCATAATTCCCTGACTGAGTTCGTGCGACTGGACCTCGAAGAGTTGCGTAAGCATTTCGACGTTACGGAGCGCTATGAGAAATCACGCTACGTACGTCCCCTGGCGCTCTGGAAGCAAGTAAGAGAACACGATTTAGTTTTCGGCTGGTTTGCATCATGGCACACGTTTCTGCCTTTGATGATGGCTTCGATCTCGCATACGCCCTCCGTGCTGGTTGTTGGAGGTTACGATCTTGCCGACATGCCGGAGATTGGTTACGGGCATCAGCGCGGTGGCTTAAAGAAATGGGTGAGCCGGCGAACCATGCGACTCGCCAGTCTTCTGCTCACCAACTCTATCTACAGCCGTGACGAAGCGATCAGGAACGCGGCGGTGTGCACCGAACAAATCAACGCCGTCTACCATGGAGTGCCCGATCAGTTTGGAACCTTACCGCCAGGCCCGCGTGCTCGCATGGCGCTAACGGTAGGAAATGTAGATAGCAGTAACCTCCTGCGCAAAGGACACGAACCTTTCGTTCGCGCCGCCGCGCTGTTGCCCGATGTCAGCTTCGTCCTGGTGGGTAACTGGAAGGACGAGGCGATTGAATACCTCCAGAGCATCGCCACGGCCAACGTCACTTTCACCGGTCGCGTCAGCGATGATGCGCTGCTCGACTATTATCGCAAGGCCGCGGTTTACGTTCAGCCTTCGCTCCACGAAGGCTTCGGTTTGAGCGTAGCCGAAGCAATGCTGGCGGGATGCGTGCCGGTTACAACCGGGGCCGGCGCCTTGCCGGAGGTGACAGGGGAATGCGGCGTAAGGTTGCGGGCGGCCGATCCGGCAGAAATCGCCCAGGCGGTCCAGAGGGCGCTGGCTTATCCGGATGAAGCCCGCTCAGCAATAAGAGCTCGGATTCTGGAAAAGTTTCCCATGAGCAGGCGGCGTGAACAATTGGAAGAGCTGATCCGACCCTTGATGAATGGTCACAGCCTAAGCTAATGCAGAACACGCCATTCGTTTCGGTGCTGATGCCTGTGCGCAACGAAGGTTCCTTCATCCGCCGGAGCATAGGCGCTGTGCTGGCGCAGGATTATCCGCACGATCGCATGGAGGTAATAATCGCGGATGGTCTCTCAAACGACGGCACGCGTAACCTCATCGAAGCTCTAAGGCTGCAGAATCCGAACGTGAGATTGATTGATAACCCCGGAAAGATAGTCTCGACTGGACTGAACGCAGCTTTACGTGTGGCCAATGGCGAAATCATTATTCGCGTCGACGGTCACTGTGAAATTGCCGTCGATTACGTTCGTCGTTGCGTTTCGCATTTAGCCAAGGCTGATATCGAGGCCGTTGGCGGACCGCTCGAGACACTTGGTGAGACTTATACTGCCGAGGCCATCGCCGCGGCAATGAGTTCGACTTTTGGAGTTGGCGGCTCAGCTTTTCGCATCGGCGCAAAGGATGCGCGATTCGTCGATACAGTGGCGTTTCCAGGTTACCGGCGAGATACGATCCAACGGGCAGGCCCCTACGACGAAGAGTTAGTGCGAAACCAGGACGATGAATACAACTATCGCGTACGCAAACTGGGCGGACGCATCCTCCTATCGCCCGATATTCAATCGCGCTATTACAGCCGGTCCAGTTTCTTCAAACTCTGGAAGCAATACTTCCAGTACGGCTATTGGAAAGTGCGCGTGATGCAGAAGCATCCACGCCAGATGCAGCCCCGCCAATTTGTGCCGGCGCTTTTTATCCTGGCTTTGGTGGTGTTGCTGATTACTGGACCCATCGGACCCTTCTGGTTTGTGAACCAGTTGGTCTTTGGTACAGCGCTGCTCGCTTATGTAGTTCTCAGCTTTGCCGCATCGGTCTCCGCGGCGCGCAAAACGGGTTGGCGGCTCTTACCATTGCTTCCAATCGCCTTCACGATAATTCATTTCGCCTATGGTTCGGGATTTCTCGTCGGATTGGCGAGATTTTGGAATCGTTGGAGAGATCACGGAACCCGCGCAAGTCAATCAACCTTGATGGGCGATGTGGCGCCACTCCCGTAAATGGAAGTCTCGACAACTCAAGCAGCAGTAAGTGATTTTTCTCCAGCCTCGTCTGGCAGAGTGTTAAGTCTCGGGATGAGCGAGGCGAGACGAAGAACTTATATCCTGCTCTCAATTGTAGGATTGGCGCTGGTTCTCAGGCTTTATGGCATTTCGTTGTATCCGTTGGAAGGCGATGAATACAACAGCATAGCAGGCGCAAAGGACATCAACCTCAATTGGAACTCGATCGGCTATGCAGTGCTGACCCATTTTTGGATTCGGCTTGGTGACAGCGAATTCTGGTTGAGATTGCCTGCCGCGATCTTTGGTATCGCCACAGTACCAGTCCTTTTTAAGATTGGGGAGAAGCTTGGCGGGTGGCGTGGCGGAATAGCTTGTGCTCTATTGGCGGCCACCTCTCCTTTCAGCATATACCACTCGCAAGAGATGAGATTTTATTCGCTTTTTACCCTTGCCTCCACGGCATTCATCCTGGCAACTGTTTCCTATCTGCAGGGGCCAAAGACATTTCGCACGCGCGCGAGCGTATTCCTGGCCGGAGTTTTTCTGGTCTTCTCTCACTTTCTGGGTGTCTTGGCTCTATACACCCAATCGGCTTCGCTGGTTTTAGCAAACACAAGAATTTCGAAACGGCTGCGAGCGGTGGTGTTCGGTATTTTTGTGATCCTCCTTGGTGTCCCGTTAATTCCGATCGTGCAGCGTGAGTTGTGGAAGTTTTACAGTGCGCACGCCGGCGTTAGTGACTTTTCCCGCCCGCTGGTTAGTGGAATCTCGGCGATTAATTTTGCGAAGGTAGCCTTCGCCGGCTACACATTCACGTTTGGTTATCACGTCTATCCATTACGGCTCGGATTCGTGATTTGCGGCTCGATCGTTTTCGGTCTCCTCTTATGCCTTGGGACAATGAGAGTGTGGAAAGAAAGCACATGGAAAATGTTGCCGGTCACATATCTGCTGGCCTTGATTTCAGTGTACTTTGTCTTGAATTCGATTGGTGGACCAGAGTCATCGGTAATTGGCCCGAGGCATGCCGCGTTCATTTGGCCGGTTTTCCTGATACTGATAGCAATTGGATTGGCCTCATTTCAGCATTGGCATTTTCACGTCTTGATAAGCCTTGTCCTGGCCATAAACATGTGGTCGATTTGGTTGGGCTGGCAAAAAGACTGGAATCAAAGTTCAGCTCCGGACTATAGAAGCGCAGCGGCGTATGCTTCCCAACAGAATACCAATAACGCAGCACTGGTTACCGCCGAGCGTTCTGATTGGGCAATCGACTTTTATTTTCCAAAGAACCTGCGCCGCGGTGATTGGTATTCATATCTGCAAACCGATGATCTGACGCCCTTACTTCGTAATCAACGGTTAATCGTAGTCACAGACGACTGGGCGGCCGATCGTCGTCGTGGCTTCGACCGATTATTGCGGCATCTGAATGACCAGTTTACTTGCGTCGATGGTCGAGTTGATTACCCGGTGTTTGAGTATGTACTTGAGCGCACCTCGTCCGATAATCCGCCTTCCTCAGCCGATGGCGCCATGCGTCAGTTGCCCCAACCTCTTAGTATCTATGGATTAGAGTTTCAGGATCTGCAGCTACCAGTGACGGTGACGGCTAAAGATTCGACCTTACAAGTCATCGGCGCTTATGGTCTGCCAAACGTCGAGGGAGAAAACTCTGTAACGGTTCCGCTCACGCAACCAAGCGGCGCAAATAAATTGATACTAATAACTAACGTTATTGGGCTGCCTGTGGCGCAGTCGGGGGCGTTGATTGCCGAAGTGATGGTCGAAGGCAAGACTGGGATACTTAAAACGCTGCCTATGCGCTTTGGCAATGAAACCGCTTCGTGGGACCAGCGCTGCCAACCAGGCGCGAATTGCGAGACTGCCTTTCAATGGCATAAACGCATGGCCATAGTTGGCCGAAGTGACTTTCCGGACGCATGGCGCGATTTCCAGGCAGGCCTTCATCTGGCGAGTTTCGATTTGCCGCCCGGAACCGAGGTGACGAGGATTTCAATTCGCTACGGCGCCGCTTCGGGGCACTTGTATCTATGGGGAATTGCGCTGCGCATTTGAGCAGCGGCGCCTCGTCGGATTGATGATGGATTCGCCTCTTCTTACAGTTTGAATTCATGAAAGAGCAAGCCTCTCCGGCTCTGGTCGAACGTAGTCGCGTCGAAGCAGAATATGAGCGGCGGGGAAATGAGATCGACGGCGAACTCTATTCGCCCTGGCATCCTGCTGAAGTGTTTCTTCGCAGCGAAAGAAAACGCATCGCGGCCCGAATGCTGCATGCTGCTGGAGGATTTCCGCGATCAGAACACCAATGTCTGGAGGTTGGTTGTGGCGCGGGTGGTTGGTTTTCCGACTTGCTCTCCTGGGGCCCGCGGCAGAGTGACCTGCATGGAATCGACGTTAATGGTGGACGGATCGATCGGGCCCGCGAGCTATTCCCCGCGGCAGAATTTCGACTCGACGACGCTGTGGAGATGCCCTGGGACGATTCCACTTTCAATCTGGTTATAGCGTCAACCGTTTTTTCCTCGATTTTGGACCAGAGTGTTCGCCGGCTGGTAGCCAATGAAATCATAAGGGTACTCGCGCCCCGTGGAGCCTTGCTCTGGTACGACTTTGCTTTCAACAATCCGCGGAACTCGAACGTAAGGGGCATCAATCGCAAAGAGATTCGAAACCTGTTTCCAGAACTTCACGGTCGAATCAGATCCATAACCCTGGCGCCCCCCATCGCGAGAGTAATCGCTCCACGTTCCTGGCCGCTGGCCACCTTTCTGGAAGCGATCCCGTTATTGCGCAGTCATCTGCTCGCGGTCTTGATTAAATCATAATGGTCAAACTTCAAGTCCCATTCTTTCGCCCCGCTCTTCAGGAAGCGGAAGTAAATGAAGTGGTCGCCACGCTGCGCTCGGGATGGCTGACGAGTGGACCAAAGGTCAAGCGTTTTGAAGCAGAGTTCGCCGCCGCTGTCGGCGCAAATGGCAAAGCGCATGGCGCAAAGGGTAAAACGCACGCGGTAGCGCTCAACTCAGGCACTGCTGCTTTGCACCTGGCGGTGGAGGCGCTGGGTTTGAAACCTGGACAAGGAGTCCTCGTGCCGACGATGACCTTCGCGGCCACCGCGGAAGTTGTTCGCTATCAGGGGGCAGTTCCGATTCTGGTTGATTGCGATCCACTGACGCTGAATCTGGATCTGGCTGATGCGAGCCGGAGGGCAAAGAGCAGAAGTCAGAGGTCAGAAGTCAGAGGCCGGAAATCAGATATCGAAATTGTAGGTATTATGCCGGTGCATGTAGGCGGAACGTTGATGGATCTGGATGAACTCGAACGGTTTGCAAGAGCTCGCAAGCTTTGGGTGGTCGAGGATGCGGCCCATTCCTTTCCCGTGGGCTGGCGGCCCAATGCCGATCAACCGTGGCGGCAACGCAGCAATGGATCGAAAGCCGTCACGTGCTATTCCTTCTACGCGAATAAGACCATTACCACGGGCGAAGGAGGAATGGCCGTCACCAGCAACGCCAGACTCGCAGACAGAATGCGACTGATGTCTCTGCACGGACTCTCAGCCGATGCCTGGGGCAGATATTCGAGCAATGGCAGTTGGGACTACAAGATTGTGGCGCCCGGCTACAAGTACAACTTGACGGATATTGCCGCGGCTATCGGCATCCATCAACTTAGCCGCGCGGAGGCGATGCGGCGCGAACGCGAAGAAATAGCCCGCAAGTACCGCGAAGCGTTTGCCGGCCTCGATCAGATCGAGCTGCCAGACGGCGATCCCAACCGCATCCAGTCATGGCATCTGTTCGCGATTAGACTATGTCTAAAGAATCTCACGATCGGCCGCGATGAATTTATGGTTGAACTAAAGCGAGCCGGCGTGGGCTGCTCAGTCCATTGGCGGCCGCTCCATCTGCATCCTTACTATCAGAAAACCTTTGGTTGGAGTGCGAAAGACTTTCCCGTGGCCACCGCGCAATGGAAACGGCTGGTTAGCCTGCCAATCTTTCCCGGGATGCGTGAAGACGAAATCGAACATGTCACTCGCACTGTCAAACGAATCTGCAAACGCCATGCGCGCTGAAGTCGTCGGCGAAGAACGAATCGCTGGAGTGTCAGAGATTAAGAACGGACTACCGCGCTGGTTTGAAGCAGCGATCGCCTTTCTTGGATTGATCTTGATGGCGCCCTTAATCGCGCTGACTGGGTTGGCGATTGCCTTATCCTCGGGCAGGCCGATTCTTTTCCGTCAGCGCAGAGTGGGACAACACGGTCGCATATTTGAACTTTACAAACTGCGCACGATGAAGTCTTCCAACGATGGTCCGCAAATCACCAGCGGCAACGACGCGCGCATCACGCGCCTGGGACGATTCCTCCGGCATACCAAGCTTGATGAGTTGCCCACGCTTTGGAATGTTCTGCGTGGCGATATGTCGCTCGTGGGACCGCGGCCCGAAGTCCCGCGCTTCGTAAAGTTGGCAGACCCGATCTGGCAAAGAGTCTTATCCGCGCGACCGGGAATCACAGATCCCGTAACGCTCGTTCTGCGCAGCGAAGCAGATTTGCTGGCAAAGATTGAAGGCGACACTGAGCATTACTATGTCGAACAATTGCAACCAGCAAAATTGAAAGGCTATGTCGCTTACCTTAACGAGCGAAATTGGCATAGTGATCTCCGCCTGTTACTCCGGACGATGGTGGCCGTGGTCGTGCCTCGTCAAGCCGGTGCGCTTTCAATGGACGAAGTCGGCCAGATAAGCCAGCCCGAGGGCAAGCTTAAGAGCGGCTTCAAATCGTTGAAATGAAACGTGTGCCCTTTAGCCGCTTGGAAATGCGGCCGCTTTCTTTTCTGCGGGGACACCCGTCCCCGGCAGAGTCACGTAAGGGCATCTCAAAACTCAGACAGCCCGCGCGGGATTTTGTTACCGATTGCCCGTTTTTACTGAGAGCCAGAGCTTTCAAGAGAATGACCGGTAGTCTCTGGTCTGACCCCTCAGGATTCGATCCAGGGAGGATAGTCGCATGTTAGAATTACCCCCAAGAAGACATCTGGCCACGGGGATCCAGGCTTTTCTGGATCTTTCAGTGCTGGTTGCGGCATTCGCCGCGGCATACCTGCTGCGGTTTGATTTCAAGATTCCCCAACCGGAAATCCGCAACATCATCACCCAAATGCCGCTGGTCGTCTTGCTGCAATTCGTTGCGTTGACGATATTAGGCGCCCGTTCGTCGATCTGGCGCTATACGGACCTCGCCCACGTCAAATCATTTCTCTACGCAGCGTTGGGCAGTTTGGTTGTCGTGGCTTCGCTGCGATTGGGCTTGCCGAAACCGCACCAGGCCTGGAGAGTGCCGCTGTCCGTTAATCTCATCGACGCGCTGCTGGCTTTCGGCGGAGCTTACGCCATGCGCGTGATGCGCCGCGCCG
>WNFR01003841.1_pt1 | contig 15526 bp, 13 predicted proteins | sample 5400221 | NCBI WGS metagenome assembly WNFR01 (sample SAMN13153357, study PRJNA577476) | soil metagenome | isolation source: 40 cm soil under Madrone tree | place: USA:California | collected 2016-06-14 | reverse complement strand
CCGTCACCGCCAGATCGACGTCGTGCAGCGTGATCAACGCCGACGCCTTCAATCGGTCAGGGTTCTCTTTGCAGAAATCCGCGATCCAATCATTCCAAGCCTTGCACAGATCGTTGGCGTACTCCGATTCCAGCATCTCGTCGCAGTGCAGCGGTGACGTGCGAAATAGTACCGCCACGTCCAAACCTTCGCGATCCATCGCCTCGACCTGCGACACAGCGTCGTAATCACGCGCCACGGCGAACTCGTAGCGATCGGCAACCTGCTTTTGGCCATGATCGATGACATCCGTGATCGCGCGCAGCGTCTCGCCCCCGCCCAATTTGAACTCCACCCGGCCGTGTTTACCGTTGCGCCGTCCCTTGGGAATCCGCTCGCCCCACTTGGGATCCATGTACCGCTCATACAGATCGGCGGCATCGTAAACATGCATGTCGCTATCGAAAGCTTTTAGCCCGTTCTTCATGTTTCTCTCCGGTTTATGGAGGTCCGTTCCGGTTATTTCTTTGGCAGCAACAGCTCAGCCAATTTGTCCATTCACCGATGGCGGTATTTTTTTGAACCCCGCGATCGTAGCTGCTAGATCTTCACCTGTCATTGGATCGACCTCTTGTTGGGCCGCTTTGGCGTCCGCTAAAAAGGCGGAATCGCGTAGCGTTGCTTGCAAGGCTGTCCGTAAGCTCTGGACTTTATCTTTTGGCGTACCCGGAGGAGCTGAATAGGCCAGCGTAATAGCGTTGAGATCATGAATCCCGACTTCGATCAGCCGCTTCGCTTCTTCGGTTTTGGCGTAATTGATGGCCAACGGTACGTGCGTAAGCTCGGGGATCGATTTCCGGTTGGTTTGCACAACAACGGCCACGTCCCCGGCTTCATATTGTCTGCGCCAACTGCTTTTCAAACCTTGCCAACTCGTGCACTGGCCGGCCAACTCGCCCGCTTCGGCCGCCATGGTAATCTCGGCGGTACCTTTATAGCCTTGAACCAACTGGATGGGCAGTCCCAATGCTGCTTTGAGAATTGATGAAATGTCGTCCGGCCGAGTCCCCGGCACCTGGCCGCCCAGTTTGACGGGTGTCTTTGACGCGAACCATCTTTCCATACTTGTAATACCGCTCGCTTTAGTAAAAGCGCAGAGAAAAGTCTGTTGCACTGGCACGCCGATCCGTTCGAACTTCAATGGATCGAAATCCATGCCCGTACCGCCCAAGAATTTTTGTAGCGTCAGGCTACCCACCCATACGCCGATGGTTAAGCCGTCAGGTTTGCTGCGGTTGTAAAGGTGGTTCGCCGCGATCAAAGTTCCGGCACCGGTCATGTTCTGAACAACCACGATCGGATTGCCGGGCAGATGACGAGCGATATGACGCGCGACGATCCGCGTCATCGTATCGAAGCCTCCTCCGGAAGGCGCGCCGACGAGAAAGGTGAGCGTCTTGCCTTTGTAGAAGGATTCCTGCGCCGAAACCGGTACGGCGAAAAATAATGACAGCGCGCCAATTGCCAAGCGGTATCTGATTCTTCCCATGACATTACCCCGACAGATTGATCACAGGTAAAACACAGCACAGAATGCCGCGTCAAGCGTGCGCCATGAAGACAGGCTTTATAGTAGGTTTGGACCTATCGGCAATCCAACACTCCACTACCCCATCACTCCAATCTCACTTACTTCTTGATCCCCAACTCCTTCTGCACTTCTCTGATGATCGTGAAGTCGGCGACTTCGGAATTCACCACCGGCCGATCGATCTTCATCGCCTCTCTCCCCTGATCAACGACCAGTTTTAAACCACTTTCCGAGATGCCCCCGTCTTCGCTAAAGATCTTCCAGGTCGAATCGTAAGTCGCCGCTGCGCTCTCCCGGTCGACCTTGACCCAATCCATCAGGGTTTGAATCGTCCCTTCGCGATTGGCCCGCACGAAACGATTGGCCCGCAGCATAGCTTTGACCATGCGTTTCACTTCATCCGGCCTTTCCCTGAGTTTTTTTAGGTTGGTACCGACACCGGTAAAAGGCAATTTGAAATGTTCATGGAACCGCGACAGTACGCGATAGCCGCTCCGGATGGCATCCGTATCAGTCGGCGGCGATAGTACAGCAACATCGACGATGCCTTCCTTCAACGCCGCATAGCGCCCTCGCTCAGCGCCCAGCTGGATAATTTTCAGTTCTTTTTCCGGATCGACGCCACCGTGTTTCATCATCATGCGCGCCGCAACGTCGGAAGTCGCGCCATAATTGCTCACTGCAAGCGTCTTGCCTTTCAAATCGCGAATCGTTTTGTATTCCGGCCGGGCGATCAAAAGGTGCGTAGAGCTGTCCATGAAACTGGCCACCACTTTCATCGGCAGTCCGCGCAAAGCGCCGCGCACCACCGAGGCAAATACCATCGTGTAGTCGATGTCTCCGGTGCTGAGCGCCGTAACCGACACGTTGGCGTTCATGCGGATCAACTCGACCTCCAAACCTTCGTCGCGAAACATGCCGCGTTTGACGGCCAGGCCGCCGGTTAGAAACGAGACATCGACGGCCGATATGGACATACGAACCTTGTCGGCAGCCGCTGCCGCGCTCGTCGCAATGACTAACGCTAGACACAAAATCACTAAATGTTTCATCAAAACCCCTTTCCTCTCACGCCCCACGTGCTCATCCTTCTTATGCCTTCACCCGGCCCCCTTTCGCCTTGTCGCCAGTGACGAAATATTCGCCGCGCACCGCCATGGCCGCTTCTTCCTCATCTTCCGGCGTCCACGCGCCCAGGCTGTAGCCGTGCCACGGTTTTTTCGGCGTCAGTTCCGGCAGACCTAACTCCTCCCAAATCTCCTTGGCATTTTCCATGAACTCTTTGCGTGGTGGTGCAATCTTTTCGGTCTTCGGAAGGATTCCTCACATCCGTTCGGAATGACAGCCCTATGAGCGGAAAGAACGATGATGGCCGCGGCGACCGAACGCCCTCTGACGCCGACAATATTCTTCCTGAACGGCTTGAATGTTTTGAACGACTTGAACGACTTGAACTCCTCGCCGATTACAAATCGAGAGTATTCGGCGCGAACAATTCTTCCAGCGGCATTTTTCTGTCCGCCAATCCTTGCTCGTGGAGATAGGTCGCCAGCGTTTCAACCACGTGGCGATTTTTTTCCAAACCGTATGGCCAGGGATCGTCGCCGAGGATTTGTTGCTGCTCCTCCACCGGCCCACGGAACCACGCCAGGCTGATCTTGTACGGCGACAAATCCTTCAGCCTCGCGTAGGCGTCTTCCTTGGCACACTGGAATGCCTTGAACAGGCTACGAGCGATCCATGGATGATCTTCCCACACGTCTTGCCGCAGTGCCACGGAATGCATGATCGGGAAGATGCCGGTCTTCTTATAATACTCCGCTTCGACTTTCGGCGAGTCCTGGAACAAACGGCGAATATGCGGCGGCGGATTGAACAGGGACGGAAACAGACTGGGAACCATGATCGCATCCAGCTCGCCGTCAAAAAACATTTGGTCCGGCTTGCGGTCCGGTGCGATCTGCTTGATCTTATAGCGTCTTGGCAGTTCCATCTCCATCCGTGGATGCGCCGTCCAAAGATGCCACTCGATGTCGTCGAGATTGACGCCGTATTCATGTTGCAGCATGCCGCGCATCCACACAGTCGCTGTTTGCTGAAATTCACCCAGACCGACGCGCTTGCCCATCAGGTCCTTCGGCTCGCGAATGCCGCTCTTGGCGTTGATGAAAATGTACGAATGGCGAAAAGCCCGCGCCGGAAACACCGGGATCGCCGTCAGAGGTTTTCCCATCGAGCGGGAAGTGATGTACGAAGACAAAGAAATTTCCGACGCGTCGAAGTCGTAGTAATTCAGCATGCGCGTCCAGATTTCGAGATGCGGCAAAACGAGCCAGTTGAGATCAATCCCTTCGGGCTTGATCGAACCGTCGATGAGCGGATGGGTGCGGTCATAGTCGCCGCAGGCAATGGTGAGTTGAAGTGACATGTTTACTCCTACTCTCAGCTACTTTCTTGACCTAAGTCCCTCTCCTAATCCGTCATTCCCGTGAAAACGGGAAGGGAATCCAGCGCTTTTCCGGATCTGGACTTCCGCCGGAATGACGGAAACAGTGTGTAGATCGGCCCTATTGAACCTCTCAGCCGGGAGTCGACGATCAGTTAAGTGAACCCTATTTCAAAATTTCATTGAGCAGCTTGTCGGCGGGGCGGCGATCGGAGAATTTCGGATCGTCGCCGTCGAGATATTCGGCGCCGGGCTGGCGGTGGTTTTCCGCCAGGACTGAATCCTTGGGGATATCGACGCGCAGCGAATCGGAGCCGTCGGATTTCTGCATCAGCGTCTGCGCATCGCGCGACAACAACCAGTTGACGAAAACTTTAGCGCCGTTGGGATGGGGCGCCCGGTTGACAAAACTGAGCGTACCGCCGGACGAAGTGAGCGTGACGCCCTCCTTGAATTGGTTGATTTGCGCGATCGGCAATCCTTGCTTCATTCCCTTTTCGACTTCCCTAGAGTTGCACGGGATGCAGAGGGCATATTTCCCAACCGACAACCAGTCGATGGGTTGGCGGTAATCCCGGCTGATCGCGATATCCATTTCGCCGTAGAGCTTGCGCATGAAATCCGGTCCCAACGCCGGGCTGTGGTAGAAATACAGCACCGGCCTGTCTTGCCCGGCCACACGCGGATCGGTGGCGACGATTTTCCCTTTCCATTTGGGATTGACGAGATCCCAATAGGATTTTAATTCCTTTGGATTGACCGAGTTCGTGTTGAAGGTGACTTCGACACCGCCGCCGTTGCCGACAAATGCCAACACATAAGCAGCCTCGGGATCGACATAGCGCAGTTTACCCTGCCACCACTTCGATGGATCGACGACTTCGGGGAGAATCAATAACGGTTTGATCGGATCGAGCGCCTTGCCGGCGTGCAAGGTACGGAGCGCCGTGCCTTTGCCGCCGGTGAACAAATCGACAAGATATTTTTCGGCGCGCCGCTCGGCGATGATTTTCGGCCCGATCTGGCTGCCGCGGGCGCGCAGCGAGTTTACTTTGATTTTCGGAAAGACTTTCTGGAACGCGTCGACGACCTCCACTGTAACCGGCCCCTGATCGTAGATCGCGACGGCAACTTCGCCTTCCTTCTCGGCGGCGCGCAGCGTGCGCTCCCATTCCGCTTGCCAACCGGGCTTTGCATCGGCGGCGAAGGTCGCGGCAGGAGACACCGCGAGCCACAACGGAATCGGCCAGACTAAAAATAGCCACAATGGAATCATAAGCGGTGTCATTCTAAGCGATAGTGAAGAATCTCGACCGAAGCCATAGGTCGCAAAAGGCAATGTCCTTCGGCGTTGTCTCAGGATGACATGATCACGCAGCTTCTTGTCAACGGCGGAGACTCGAATGGGAAACCATAAAATATTCAGCGAGCTTTAGAAACGCCGCACTAGACTTTGGGAAATACTTCCTTGGCCATCCATTCCATCCGCTCCAAGGTTTCTGCGATACTCGGCCGGCGCACGTCGAAAATCATTGTGTCGACTCCCACCCTTCGATAGTCGCGAATGTCCGACGCGATCTCTTCGGCGTTGCCGATAAAGCGCCGTCGTTTTCCCGGCGTGATTTGTTTTTCGCGATCAAAGAGCGAGCCCTTCAAGGCGACGCGGATTGTTTTGGGATCGCGCCCGGCTTTTTCGGCATATTCGCGTAACATCAACATATCTGCGGCGACGTCCTCGGGCTCGAGCGGGATCGTCGGCACGCCACCGATGGGGTGCCAGCCGTCGCCGAGGCGGGCGGCGCGGCGGATCGCGTGTTTGCTGTGGCCGCCGATCCAGATCGGGATCGCCGGCTTCTGCACGGGCTTGGGCAAGAAGACGATGTTGGAGAAGTTGCAATATTTGCCGCTGTAGCTCGGGTTATCGCTGGTCCAAAGCTCTCTGAACGCCGCGATGTATTCGTCGGTGACTTTGCCGCGCTCCTCGAACGGCTCGGTGCGCAGGATTTCGAATTCTTCCTTCATCCAGCCGACGCCGGCGCCGACGATCACGCGCCCGCCGGATAGGACATCGAGACTCGCGAGCATCTTCGCCGTCACGATGGGATTGCGATACGGCAGGATCATGACACTGGTGACAAAGCGAATACGCTGCGTCGCGCCGGCGAGAAACCCCATGGTCATCAGAGTTTCCAAGTGGTATCCCGTACCGGGATATTTGCCGTCGGTGGTATAGGGATACGGTACCGAGATGTCGCGCGGAACGATGACGTGGTCAGCGACGGTGATGCAGTAAAATCCCAGCGTCTCGGCGCGCTGGGCGAAGCGGATGAGATCCTCCGACTTCACCCCTGCCGTGGATGCGGGCAAATGGAGTCCGAATTCCATAGAGTCTCCGTAAACTTGTTGGACCCGGTGGCCGCAGGTACGGCCACGCTGGAAACTAACTCAGGTGAGATTGAGAGGCAAGCAATTGCCGCGCACTAGACGGAAACGACCGCTGCTTGAGATTCAACGAGCGTCAACGCATCGCCGACATGGATCTCGCCGTTTGTGAGAATCGCCGCCTTCAGGCCGCTACGATGGTCTAGCGCCTTGAAAATGCCCGGCAGCTTGGAAACCTTTACCAGATGGCCGCAGGGTTCGAACAAACGAATGCCGCGCATCCGCACTCCGCCGATGACGAATTCGCGGTGCAACAATTCGAGTAGCGGCACCCCGCGGGTGACGATATTACGGCGGGTTTTATCGGCGATCGATTCGCGGCCGAGCTCCTCGGCGGCAAGCTGCAGAACCTCGTCTTCGACCAGACTGACGGCCTTGTCGGAACGGTTGACTGCGTTCCAGGAGTCGCGAAAAAATCGATCCCCTTCCAAGCCTCGGTCCGCAAAAGCGCGCACGGCGGGCAGTGAAACCATTTCGCCGGAGGATTCCGGCGTGACAAAAATCGCCGCGACGCGGCCTTGCCACGCGGGCGTAGGTGACTTGAAGCCTCGCCACAACTCCGGATCCATTTCCTCGGGCATCGCTCTGATTTCTTGTGCCATAGGGCCTCCTCAAAACGACACCGGCCACTGAAAGATCAGTGGCCGGTGCATCTAACCGTATGAGTTGATTGATCGCTCGACCCCTACCCCGCCGAGTCGGCAAAAAATCGCGTGTCTTCGATGGGTGGCACGGTCTTGTTTTCCTCGGAGGAAGCGATCAGCGGTTTGCCGTCCGGACGAACGCGCATTTCTTGCCCGCCCTGCTTCTGACCTTTAACCCCCGCGCCGACGCGGATGACGACTAAATTTTCTTTGCCGGTGTTGTGATAACGGTAATAAGCGCCTTTGGGGATCATGACGCCCTGATGTTTTTCGACCTTGATCTCGTTGCCGTTTTCATCGAAGACGCTCATTTGCCCTTCGAGCACGATGAACGAATGGTCTTCATCGAGATGACAGTGAATCTCGTTTTCGCCGCCCTCGTAGTTGATCTTGGTATGAATCCACATGTTTTCGGTTTCCGCGACCAGCTGTGTGATCCGGCCCTGCTTCATGTATGGGGTGCGTAGCGAAAACTTTTGCGTCTTCGGTTTCTCCGTGGGTTCTAACTTTCTCGCTGCGTGCATGGGAACTCCTTTTCAAGGTGGTTTGTGATTTAGTTGTTAACGCCGTCAACCTTCAGGTGATAGAGATCGATCACGTTGCTCCTTACGACTTTGTCGATGACCGGTTTCGGTAGATGGCCGAGCTCGTCGGCGATGACTTGTCGCGAATGGGGCCAAGTCGACGCCGCGTGCGGATAGTCGCTCGACCACATGAAATTGTTTTCGCCGAACCAATCCATCATGCGCCCGCCGCACGGATCGCTGAAGAAGGTCGCGAAAACCTGATCTTGCACGTACTCGCTCGGCAGCTTTTTCATGTACGGCAGCGGCGCCTTCGGGCCGTGGCGCACGAAATATTTGTCCCACTCGTGGCAGTAGAACGGGATCCAGCCCACTTCATTTTCGACGTAGACGAGTTTCAGTTTTGGGTATTTTGCCAACGCGCCGCCGAAGACGAAATCAAATAGGGTGTTCGCGGCGTCGGCGAGCTTCTGATTCACGGTCATCCGATACGTATCCAGACCCTTTCGCTCAAAGCGGCTATAGTTGAACCCGGTCAAGATATGCACATTGACCGGCATGTCGAGCTCCGACGCTGCTTCCCAGAACGGATTGTAGTAGTCGCTGGTAAACGGCAGATGCTCGGGCGGGACCTGCCAGATCATGCAGCCGATCATGCCCTGCTTCTTGCAGCGCTCGAGCTCTTTGATCGCGTTCGGGATGTTATACATCGAGATCATCGGGATACCGAACAGCCGCCCCGGCGAGGATTGGCAATAATCGATCATCCAGTCATTGGCGATCTGAAAACAGGCTTCTTGCAGTCCGGCGTCTTCCAGCGCGTAAAGCCGCAGACCGTGAGTCGCGTACAAAACTTCGGCGCTAACGCCATCGACGGCCATCTCATCCAAGCGCGCCTTTGGATCGTGTCCGCCCGGTTTTTCACCGGCAGTGTTGCGCGGCGGAAACTTCGGAAATTTGGCTTTGAGGCTTGCCGTCAGGTTGGCTTCCCATAGATCCACCGGCTCCATGATGTGGGAATCTGACGAAATGATCTTATCTTTTCCCAATACTTGTTCCGCGGTTCGCTTGACCGCAGCAGCTGTGCTCATAGCTTATCCTCCTGTAGTTAGGACCCTGATTTCTTTCATCATTATTCCTTTTTGCGATTCTTGTCCAGGGGCGCTTTGGGCGGTTCCGGCAATTGGACATTGGTGTTAGCATACGTTAAAGAATTTTAAGTCATGAAAAAAATAAACCGCGCTGCGGCGAGTTGCTTCGTTCTATTATTGTTGCTGCCGTCGGGGTTGCTCGGCGGCGAGGCGCAAAACGCCTTTAGCGAAGGCGTGAAACTCTATAGAGCGGGTAAATACAAAGACGCTGTCGCTGCATTTACGCGCGCCATCAAGGCCGCGCCCAAATCGGACGAGGCTTACAACAATCGTGGATTGGCCCATTTTAAACTGGGGCAAAACGACAACGCGCTGAAAGATTACGATGAAGCGATAAAGCTCAATCCGAAAATGACCGACGCCTATTTCAACCGGGGCAACGCCCATTTCGCTCAGAAACAGTACGACCGCGCGGTTAAGGATTACGACGAGGTGATCAAGAACGACAGCAAAGCGCCGAGAGCCTATCGCCAGCGCGCCCTCGCCCATAGCGCGCTGAACCAGTTCGACAACGCGATCCAAGATTTCAACCAGGCGCAGAAATTAGACCCGAAAGACGTGGAGATTTATTACAACCGCGGTCTCGCCTATCGGCGCTTGGGAAAAAATGAACAAGCGGTTCAGGATTATTCGGAAGCGATCAAGCTCGCGCCGAAAAACGCCGAGACCTATAACAACCGAGCCAACGCCTACTCGGTGCTCGGCAAGTATGACGACGCGGTCAAGGATTACGACGAAGCGATCAAGCTTGACGGCAAAAATGCGAAAATCTTTGCCAACCGCGGCGTGATCCGGGCGCGCCAAGGCAAGAGCGACGACGCGCAGATGGACTTTAAAAAAGCGCTCGAGCTCGATCCTACACTCAAGGACAAACTCGAGCCCCTGATGACTCCGATAAAACGATGAGAAACGCCATGCTAGCGAGACTTGCGATAATCGCCGCGTTGGCGGCTTGCATCGCGGCGCAGGCCTGGTCCGCTCAGGTCGAAGAGCCGCTCAAAACAGCTCTGGAGCTGCACGAATCCGGCAAGCTCAAAGAAGCGATTGCCGAATATGACAAAGTCATAAAATCCCATCCAAAACTCGCCGAAGCTTATTTTAACCGTGGCAACGCTTACTACGACCTCGGAGAAAATCAGCAAGCGGTCAGAGACTACGGCCAGGCGATCAGGCTCAATCCGAAAGACGCCGAGGCTTACTATAACCGCGGCAATGCCTATCGGCGGCTCAAACAGGAAAACGCGGCGCTGAACGATTACAGCGCGGCGATCAAGCTCAATCCGGACGACGCGCGAAGTTTTACCAACCGCGGAAGCATCCATTTCGATGCCAAACGTTATGACAGCGCAGTAAAGGATTTCAGCGAAGCGATCCGCATAGAGCCCAAGGACGCGCAAAACTACTACAACCGAGGCAATTGCTACGTGGCGTTGAACAAGCGAGACGACGCGATCAGCGACTACGATGCCGCGCTGAGCCGCGATGCCAAACTCACTGACGCGTACTATAATCGCGGCATCGCTTATGCAGACGCAAAAAAATATGACGAGGCGATTCGTGATTTTGATGAGGTGATTCGCTCGAATCCGAAATCCGCCGAAGCGTTTTACAATCGCGGTTTAGCGAAAATGAAACTCAGCAAGTTCGAGGACGCCATCGAAGACTACAGTGAAGCGATGCGGATCAATCCCAAAGATCCCGAGGCGCCGTTCAATCGCGGCCTCGCCTATCTGCGCACAGATAAATACGATTACGCCGGGCGCGACTTTAGCGAGGTGATCGGCATGCAACCGAAGAATACCGACGCCTACGTTTATCGTGGCATCATCCGCGTCTATCAAGGCAAGGACAAAGACGCGGACAGCGATTTCCAGAAAGCCTACCAAATCAATCCCGCGCTCAAGAAGAAAATCCAGCCGATCATCGACGAGGCCAAGGCCAAAGCGAAGGCCAAGGAGTAGCGAGTCGGAGGCTCAGGCGATATGGCTGAACCCAATCTCATCGGCGGCTTAGTCGGCGGGCTTTTGATTGGCCAGCGAAAATATTGGCGAGCGTCTTTGGCACATCGCTTTCATCTTGGGATCGGTCGCCGGGCGACGCAGTTTATTCGCTCATCCATGGGGGATTACCGCTGCAACTCGACAGCTCTGATACATTCATATCAAGGGTGAAGAGAGCGATCATCGATGGGTGAAACTCGTGTAGACCTACTGCATCTCCTCGAAGATCTGCGGGATGCTTATCCCGGCTCCCTGGAAGAAACCATTCTTACCGAGATCATGGCCAACGCCCTCGATTCCGGCGCATCGCTGATCTCTTTCCAAGCCGATCCGGGCCAAAGCGCGCTGACGGTTGTCGACAATGGCTCGGGCATGCAGCGACGCGATCTGGCGCGATTTCATGACATCGCATCGAGTAACAAGGTCCGCGGCCAAGGCATCGGCTTCGCCGGCGTCGGCATCAAGCTCGGATTGCTGATTTGCGAAGAAGTACTGACCGAAACCCGGCGCGGTAAAAATCACGTGGCATCCTCATGGCACATGGCTTCGCGCCACCGCGCGCCATGGAAATGGGTGCCTGCACCAGGATTGATCGCCGAGCGCGGCACCGCCGTGCGCCTCAAGCTTCGCAACCCGTTGTCGCCATTGCTCGACGCCGGGTTTCTTGAAGGCACGCTCAGACGTCACTTCCAGCCCTTGCTCGATCCGACCTTCGATGAATTTCTCTCGGCGCACTATCCCAAGGGCGTGGCCATCGACGTCAACGGCAGACGCCTGCAAGAGCAGCGCTCGCTGGCGGCGCTGCAGGCGCCAGTGGAAATCCGTTTGCTACGCCGGCGCAAACCGTCGGCGTTGGGTTACCTCTTTCGCGACAAAGATGTCCTGCTTGATGATCAACGCGGTCTCGCCATCAGTACCTTCGGCAAAGTGATCCGGCGCGGCTGGGATTGGTTGGGCATGACGCCGAGCGCACCGGAACGGATCGGCGGCTTGATCGAGGTGCCGGAATTGGCCGCATGCTTGACTTTGAACAAAGGCGACTTCATCCGTACCGGCGCGCGCGGCGCGACTTACCTCGGCTTTCGCAAAGCGATTCAGCAAGCCGTCGCCAAACGGCTCGCCGAATGGGGCGATGCGCCGCCCGCCGATGAACAAGCGCCGCCGCGCGAGGTGCGTCCGTTGCAGCGCGACCTCGCACATCTGTTAGAAGATTTGGCAATCGACTTTCCATTGCTCGCGAGTATCGTCGAACAACGTGCCGGTGGACAAAGGCGACTGCCGCTCGGTGCGCGGGGAAATAACGGCGAGGCGCGGAGTTTCGTCGCCGCGTCGGTGAGCGCATTGGCGGAAGGCGGCGAACCGCGAACGGAAGAAAGCAATCCAAGCGAAGCAGATCGAGAACGTGAAAAACCGGCCGCGCATGAAGCTGCGTCAGCCTATACCGCCGACAAGCCAGAACTTCAGTTGCCGGGCAAACCCGCCGCCCGCCGTCCGGCCCATTACGGGCTGGATATCCAATTCGAAGACCGCGCCGATGGTATGGATCTTGGCCGGCTCGTTGAATCGACCGTTTGGGTCAACCGCGTCCACCCCGCCTATCGCCGCGCGCTGGCATCGCGCTCGATCGGCTATCACATCGCCCTCACCGTCGCCATGGCGCTGGCGCCGCTCGCGGTTGAACCGGCTCAGCAGAGTGAGTTCGTGTTGACGTTTCTTACCCGTTGGGGCGAAGCGATCGACAAACCGGTTTCGCGCAAGAGGGCAAGCCGGCGCTAACCCGCCGAGAGCGACCTTATGCGGGGGAAGTGCTTAATCCCTAACGACACTTCCGGCGCTTGTGGCAACGAATGACGCTCTAACGGGGTCGCGAAGAATTCCCTTCGGGTCGTCACCCTGCGCGACTGCCTGGGTGGCTTTTCTCAAAATGTTTCGGAACAACATCACGCCTTGATCGGACGTGACCAGATGCTCCAAGCCGTGTAGCGCGATCGGGCCCTGCCCTTCCACCGCTTCCTTATCGTCCGGATGCCGCTGGATGTATTCGTAGCTCGCATTCTTGCGCCCGCCGGGCGCAAGCTGCTCACGGCCGGAGAGCGCTTCGGGTTCACCGTCGGGCAACCAGCGAATGCTCGCGCCAAGTTGATGGGTATCGTCCACCGGCACGCAGTAGCTCACCACACGCACCCGTTCGGTGTTGGGCTCATCGGTATACACCAAGTGAACGTTGAGCGGCATGATCATCTCCCAGATGAGCTCCCACCACTTGCCGGTTTCCAATTTCCGTGTGAGCACGAAGCGCATGCCCATCTGGGTCTCTTCGTATTGCAGAGCGTCGGGATCGATGCCGTAGACTTGCGAAGGGAACTGCGCGCCGCTGTGCCGCGTATGCAGCCAGAAGGTGTGCAGCGCGTCCATTAAATTTTCCTCGGCCTGGAGCCAATTGCAGTTCACCGGTCCGCCGACCCGCGGCCCCATGCGCGCCTTGAGCGTGCCGCCGGCCGTCTGCCAGATATCATAGACCGGAAATTCCGGCAGCTTGTCGAGCGGCCCCAGGTAAGCGAACACCAAGCCGGCGAATTCGCGCACCGGGTAACAAGGATGGTGGATCTGTTTTAGATACGGATTAAGGGCGGGCTCCAGCGGCATTTCCAAGACGTTCCCCTCGACATCGTAAAGCCAGCCGTGATAACAGCAACGAATGCCGCGCGCTTCGACGCGGCCATATTCTAGCGAAGCACCGCGATGGCTGCAGCGAAAGAATAATAACCCCGCCCTGCCCTCGCCGTCGCGAAAGGCGATCAAGTCTTCGCCGAGAATGCGCACCGCTTTCGGCAAGTCTGTGAGGTCTGCTGATAAGCACACCGGCTGCCAGTAGCGGCGCATCAGCTCGCCGCACGGCGTGCCCGGGCCGATCCGCGTGAGCCTGGGATCGGGTTCAGGAATCTTTAGACCGTAAGCGCTTTTCATACCATGGCCCTCCAAGAGACGAGAATTCAGCGCAGCAACGCACGCTCACGAGAAATAGCTGCGGCTGGTTGGTTATATGCCAATGGCGCGAAATTAGAGTCAAGCGAAAATTGTCGCAGCACCTGGACCCGCCGCGGGGTTCTATCTTGACAGCGCCTTGTCACCGCAATACCTTCGATTAGCGCCAGAGGCCTGCGGACGAAGGGAGAATCGCCATGAACCATTCAATTCCAATCATCGATGCCGACGCCCACGTCATTGAGACCGAGCGCACTTGGGATTATCTCGACGCCTCGGAGCGTAAATTTCGCCCCAAGCTCTATTCCGCGCCCGAAGATCCGACCCGGCAATATTGGGTCATCGACGACAAGATCGCCGGCTTTCGATTCCCAACTTTATCCGAACAGGAGCTGCGCGCGTTCGCCCAACGCGCGGGGCGAAACTTCGAAACGCCGCAGGCCGCGCGCGAGCTCGACGACGTCGATCTGCGTTCGCGGCACATGGATGAGCTCGGCATTGACGTGCAGGTGTTGCACAACACTTTCTGGATCGAGCGGATCACCACCCGGCCCGACGCCGAGGTCGCGCTGTGCCGCAGTTGGAACCGTTGGCTGGCGGATATTTCGAAAAAAAGCCAGGGTCGATTGTTTTATTCCTGCGTCGTGCCGGCGATGAATATTGGCGAGGCGATCGAACAAGTGAAGTTCGCCAAAGAGAACGGCGGCGCGGCGGTCTGCATGCGGCCGCTGGAAGGCGATCGTCATCTATCGGATCCGTATTTTTATCCGCTCTACCAGGTCGCCAGCGACCTCGACATGGCAATCGCCGTGCACATCGCCAACGGCAATCCGGAGAACGCCGATCTCTACCGTCTAGCTCCGGCTGGCCGCTTCGCGCAATTCCGCGTGCCCACCGTAACCGCTTGCTTCGACGTCATCATGAGCGAACTGCACGACACGTTCCCTAAACTCCGCTGGGGTTTTATCGAAGCCTCGGCCCAGTGGGTGCCATGGATCTATCGCGAGGCAAAAATTCGTTACAGAGTCGCTAATCGATCTTTCCCGGAGAACGTCTTCGAGGCTTACAATATTTTCGTTACCTGCCAAGTCAACGACGATGTGCCCTATATCGTGAGTTGCGCCGGCGAAGATCGCCTGGTGATCGGAACCGACTACGGCCACACCGACCCGTCCAGCGCCGTGACCGCATTGAACGAATTCCAGCGCATGGAAGGTATCGACTCGGGCGTTAAAGAAAAAATTCTCTCCCATAACGCCAAGGCGCTATACGGACTCTAGTCTCCCGTAGCTCACGTCGAGATCGTCGGATGCGGTTCTCTTCGCTCATCGCGCCCGACACTTGAGAACCTAGACATCCAGGAATACACATAAACCAACCAGGAGGTTTTGCGATGCGGGTCATCGATGGCGACGGTCACGTCGAGGAGAATCTCGACACCTTTAGCGATAAATATCTCGATCCGGCCTTTGGTTCTCTGCGTCCGCGCGTGACGGCCGTGGACGGTCTGGTTTACTGGGTTATAGACGAACAGCTCTACCCGCGCCGCGTCGGACCGGGTTGTCATAATCTCGGCACGCCGACCAATTTTAACGGCCAAGTCGCGGCGCACACGCAAGGCAAAGCCGACAGCATCGGCAGCATGGAACTTTCCGATGTCGCCGCGCGCATCAAAGCGATGGACGATGAAGACATCGCGATTCAAGTGATCTATACGACGCTGTTCCTTGCTTACCCTTTGACCAAGAACGTCGGACTCGGCAC
>WNFR01003840.1_pt1 | contig 15526 bp, 14 predicted proteins | sample 5400221 | NCBI WGS metagenome assembly WNFR01 (sample SAMN13153357, study PRJNA577476) | soil metagenome | isolation source: 40 cm soil under Madrone tree | place: USA:California | collected 2016-06-14 | reverse complement strand
GCCATTTTCTCCAGCGTTTCAATCGCGGGAACGGTATGACCGTTTTCCACGCGAGAGACGTAGCACCGGAGCAAGCCCGTGCGCTTTTCGATGTCGCCCTGGGATAGATTCTTTTCCTCGCGGAGTGCGCGAAGACGGTCGCCAATAATCATGACGGGATTATTCCACTGAGCCGTGGGTAAAAGCAACTGGCAGTAATCGGAGATGCGAAAACCGCTTGGCCGGTTTCCGCGTTAATCAGGCATGTGGCATGCGACAATGCCTAGACCGTGAGAAACAATTCTCCACCTCAACGCCCGCAGATTACCGTTTTCCATGTCCTCTCGGTCACCTTCATCGCCATTTCTGCGTTCTTCGCAGGCCGGAAACTCGCTGTCTATTGGGGGAAGGCGGGATGGGTAGTGGGTGGGTTAGTTGGTATCGCATGTGGTTTCTTGCTGCTCTATGCTTTGTGGCTACTGGCTGACTTCTATTATCGATTTCGACCGCTTCGCCCCACTTGCCGATACGGAAAATGTCATTCTGAGGACTACGAGATTAGAGTTGTCGCAAAGGAAGGCTCTTGGGAATCTGAAAATCGATGCAAATGCGGCGACACTTATGTGAGGAGAGGAAATCGTTTCATGCTTCTCCGGCCAGACGGTTCCACGCAGCCGTACATGTTGCGAAAACCATTTCGCAACTGGGAGTCTGATAGGTAAGTATGAAAAATCTAACTGACGTAAGGTGGATTAAATTAAAGGGCATGCTCTTTCTGTTGTTAGGGCTGCTTTCGGCGGCTTTCCTGTTCTTCGAGCACCCCACGCTTAGCGAAGCATTTCTGATAGTCGTTGCTGTGTGGTCCTTCTGTCGCTTCTATTATTTTGCCTTCTATGTAATCGAGCACTACGTGGACCCGAGTTACAGATTTTCTGGGCTTCTATGTTTTGCGCTCTACCTAATCCAGAAAAGGACGAGCGCACGGACTCGCGTGTGAAGCAAGGTCCCGATAAGTCGCGTCACCGGAAGCTGACCCAGTACCAAAACTTGGAGTATGTTCGTGCCGCGTGATTTATTTCCCTCAATATGATGAGATGAGGCCTGCAAATTCGCAGGAGACTCCCTTTCTATGACGTGGAAGCGTGTCGTGACGGCCGCGGTGCTGATTCCGTTTGTTGTTGGCCTGGTGTTGTGGGGTTCTACCGCCATTCTCTCGCTGGGAGTGGCGCTGGTGGTGATGCTGGCGATGTTTGAGTATTTCGCGCTGGGTGATGCGATTGGCCACCGCGCTTACCGCTTCTGGACCGCGTCATGCGCCTTGATTTTAATTTACGCGCAGTGGCTGGCATCTACCATGCCATCCGACTATCCGGCCGAGTGGGAGCTGCGCTACCGGTATGCGTGGAGGTTTCTCGGCGGGCCGCCCACGATTCCGGGTACATTGTTCCTGTTCGTCCTTGGGATCGCGGTGCTAACGCTATTCACCAAGCGGCCGCTGGTGGAAGCGCTGCCCGCGGCGGGAATCAGCTCCAGCGGGTTGATTCTTGTGGCGTTTCCTTTGTCGTATACGATTCGACTCCACGGCCTGCCTTCGCAAGGGCCGCTTCTGCTGCTCTTCGCGTTGGTGATTACCTGGGTGGGTGATACGGCCGCGTACTTCGTGGGCCGATCCATCGGAAGGCATGCGCTGGCACCGCATCTGAGCCCCAAGAAAACGTGGGAGGGGGCGGTAGCGAGTTTCCTTGGCTCGCTGATCGTCGCAGTCGTTTTCGTACGTTGGATCCACGCTCCGTTGCCTTACCTTTTGGGGATGGCTGCGGTTGGGAGTGTGGCGGGGCAGGTGGGCGATCTGCTTGAGTCAGCGTACAAGCGGAGCGCGGGAATCAAGGATTCGGGAAGCCTGCTGCCGGGCCATGGCGGAGTCCTTGACCGAATCGACGCGCTGATCCTTGCGATTCCGGTTGTCTGGTATTATTGGATCTGGATCTACTCGCCCAAGCCGTAGGCCGGCAAGAGTCACCATCGGACAAAAAGGGAATCAACAATTCTGTGAAACAGCTCGCCATTTTGGGGTCCACTGGTTCAATTGGAAGGCAATGCCTGTCGGTGGTGGAGTCTCTACCGGGGAGGTTTGGCGTCGTCGCGCTCGCAGCCGGGGCAAACCTGGAAGAGCTGACGGGGCAAATCGAGCGGCATAAGCCTGAATTGGTGTCCGTGGGTGACGCCAAAAAGGCAGATGAACTTGCGGCGCTTCTGCGAGGGAAGGGCATCACGCCGCTGCCGGCAATTCATCACGGCCGGGAAGGGATGCTGGCCGTTGGAACGCATTCGAAAGCCGACATTGTCGTTTCAGCGGCAGTGGGCGTGGTTGGGCTGGAAGCGACGTATGAGGCCGTGAAGCTGGGAAGGACGGTGGCGCTCTCGAATAAAGAAGTGCTGGTGGCGGCAGGCGAGTTGGTGATGGCCGCGGCGAACAAAGCCGGGCGGGAGCTGCTGCCGGTGGACAGCGAGCACAACGCTGTTCACCAATGTTTGCGCGGCGGAACGCACGGCGAAGTGCGGCGGCTGGTGCTGACGGCCTCTGGCGGGCCATTTCGAAAGACACCATTGGCCGAACTGGCGAGCGTCACTCCCGAACAGGCGCTGGCACATCCGAACTGGCGCATGGGCAACCGCATCACCATTGATTCCGCAACGATGATGAACAAAGGATTCGAAGTCATTGAGGCGCGCTGGCTCTTCGGAATGCGCCCGGACCAGATCGATGTGGTCATTCATTCGCAATCCACGATTCACTCCATGGTGGAGTACGTAGATGGGTCTGTTTTAGCGCAACTCGGCCCCACGGACATGCGCATGCCCATTCAATATGCGTTAACCTATCCAGAACGAGTGGCATCTAATGACGTGGCCCTCGACTGGAGCAAACTAAGGCGGCTTGATTTCGGAAAAGTTTCGACGCGGCGATTTCCGTGCGTGCGCCTGGCGCGGGAGGCGATGAAAAAGGGCGGCGCGTTTCCCTGCGCGTTGAATGCTGCCGATGAGATTGCGGTGGCGGCGTTCCTGGAACGGCGCCTTCCGTTCCTCGGAATTCCTGAGGTCATCGAGCGCGTGCTGGGCCGCACCCCGCGGGTTCGATTTGAGAAGATGGACGATGTGCTTACGGCCGATTCCGAGGCCCGTCGAATGGCAAGGGAAGAAGTAGAACGGCTGGCGGTCGGCGCCGCGGCAGCGACAACGTAAATGCCGTAGAAAAGGTAACAAGGATTTATGAATACATTGATTGGCATTGTTCTCGTCCTGGGCTTGATGATTCTCGTCCACGAATGGGGACACTTTATAGTTGCGCGTTTCTTTGGGGTGCGCGTCGACGTTTTCTCCATCGGCTTCGGCCCGCGCCTATTCGGCTGGAAGCGCGGCGCAACAGATTACCGCCTGAGTGCACTGCCATTGGGCGGCTACGTGCGCATGGCTGGACAGGATTTGTCCGAGGTTGACTCCAGCAAGGTTGCACCTACGGGCGCCCCGGACGAGCTGATGAGCAAGCCGCGCTGGCAGCGGGCGCTGATCTCGTTTGCAGGGCCGACAGTAAATCTGTTGATGCCCATCTTGCTTTTGGGCGGATTTTTCTGGGTCAAGGGGCTGCCATATCCGTCCTACCTGGACAATCCTCCAGTAATTACAACCATGAAAGCGAACGACCCGCTGGCGAACGCAGGTGTGACCGTCGGCGACCGAATTACGGAAGTCAACGGAATCGCTACGCCGACTTGGGACAAGGTTTTCGAGGCGCTCAATGATCTGCGGTCCGACAGCGTTTATCGAGTGACGGTTGAGCATCAGGGAATAACTCGCGTGGTCGAAGCAAACGGAAAAGAGCTTCTTCAAACAGATTCACTCGGGCACTATCCTCTAGTGGTTCCCGTCGTTACCCAACCGATTCGGGGCCTCGGGGCCCAGCGCGCAGGCATGAAGCGCGGCGACCTGATCGTTTCCGTGAACGGGACAAAGATTACAAACTGGATAGAGTTCAAGGACATGATCCTGAGCTCCAACGGCAACCCACTGGTTACGGTGGTAAAGCGGAATGGCCAACTCGTCACGCTCAAAATGGAACCCCAATCCATAGTTGGTGAAGATGGTAAAGCCAATTTCAAGCTTGGCGTGGGGGCAGATGAGCCATGGTCTTACAAGAAAATGACGATTAGTACGGCCGTGCAGAACGCGTCTGCGACAACATGGTATGGCTTGAAACAGTTGTTAGGAGTGGTAGGCAGGCTCTTCTCAGGCAAGCAGTCCGTGAAACTGTTGCTGGGACCTGTGGGGATCATCGACCAGGCGGGACAGGCCGTGCAGGAAGGCACGTTCGCGGTGATCAACTTGATGGCCATCATAAGCCTCAACCTCGGAATCTTGAATCTCTTGCCGATTCCCATTCTTGATGGTGGGAACATCCTGCTGCTCACGATGGAAGGTATCCGCCGCCGCGATTTCAGCCTGGCGTTCAAAGAGCGCTTCGTGCAGGTAGGATTTGTCTTCCTCTTGGTGCTGTTCGCTTACGTTATGTACAATGACGTTGTGCGGCTGCTGCCGATCCACTCTTAGGACGCAATCGCGCACGAGTGGGGAATTAGAAATGGCGACATCACCGACGCACCGGGCTTCCACCGGAGAGCGCCTCAATACCGCGGAGACAACGGGCAAGCTTCAACAGGCGGTGGCCGGGCGCGGAATCCGCATGACCCGCCAGCGCCGCGTGATTCTTCAGGTTATGGATGATGCCGAGCAGCACCTGGACGTGGATCAAATTCTTGCCAGGGCGCAAAAGATAGATTCGGACATCCACCTCGTTACGGTGTACCGCACGATTGACCTGCTGAAGAAGCAGGGCCTCATTGACGAATTGGATCTGCTGCATCTTCGCGGGGATCGCCACTACTACGAAACGCACGGTCCGCGCGATCACATTCACGTGGCTTGCTTGCGTTGTGGGAAGGTTCGGGAATTCGAAAGCCGCTTGTACGAGCAATTGAAGGAGCAAATCGCGCGCGATTTCCACATGAAGGTCACCGTGTCGCGCACGGAAGTTGGCGGCTATTGCTCCGACTGCCTGCAAAAAACAAAAGAATAGGTTCAGACTAGCTGGCGGACCGAGCGATACCGGCGCAAGCGGTTGAAGAATCGGTTGGCCGCGCCGATGTCGTGCGCGATTTGCGCCCGTAGTTCATCCGGGCCGTTGAATTTTTTTTCTTCACGAAGACGCTCCCAAAATCGCACTTCGATTCGTTTCGGCGTGGTCTCCGGCTGAAAATCGAGCAGGTGCGTTTCCACGCTGAGCGAAGAGCCATTGAACGTCGGCCGCACACCAATATTCGTGACGGAACGGCGGCTGCAGGTTTCGCCCTCGAATACCGTGCGGGTGATGTACACACCTCTCGCCGGGAGCAGTTCCTGCTCGGCGGCAAGATTCAAAGTGGGAAATGTAAATTTGCGGCCGGTCCCCGTGCCGGGGACCACTTGACCGGTCAGCGCGAACGGCCGGCCCAGAAGGCGCCCGGCATGGGACACATCTCCCTCTGTGACTTCCCGGCGAATGATCGTGCTGGAAACCACCTCACCGTGATACTGCACCGGAGCAATGACTACGACCGCGAAGCCGTTTTTTGAACCCAACTCCTTCAGCAATTTCACATTTCCGGCCTGCTTGTGGCCGAAATGAAAATTTTCGCCGACCAAAACGGATTTTACATGAAGATCTCGAACAAGGATTTGCTCCACAAATTCCTCAGGAGAGAGGCGTGACAGTTCGAGGGTGAAGGGCATGATGACCGCGGCTTCGATGCCTAACGAGTTAAACCATTCCATGCGTTGCGCGATGGTCGACAGCCGCAACGGCGCGGACTCTGGCCGCAACACCTTCCGAGGTGATGGATCAAACGTGAGAACGGTGGATACCGCTCTGAGGGCGTGCGCGCGCTCGACCGTGGCGCGAAGAATCGCCTGATGGCCCAGATGAATCCCATCGAAGTTGCCGATGGCCAGGACGCTCGCGTGTCCATGGGACGCATAGCGCGAGGCCCAGGCTTCCGAGGATGTAAACGTCGTCAGCCGCCGCGATGGGAGGCCTCCAGCAAGCGTCATCCGTGCCGGCGCCTTCTGTTGCTCGCGGCCCGCTTCATCTCGTGCGTCCACCTGCACGTCAAATTGAAGTCCATCGTAGGCCAACTGCACGTGTGGAAAGCCTTGCTGGCGAAGCCGCTCATTGGTTTCCGCGTGCGGCAGGTCATGCGCGATGTGGGTGAACCACGCGCGCCGCGGCTTGAGCTGCTGAATGAGGGCCAGCGCCTGGTCCACAGTCTGGTGCATGGGGTGAGGAGCGTCGCGCAAGGCATCGAGAACCAACTCGTCGAGGCCCTCCAGCAGGGCCATGGAAGAATCAGGAATCTTGCTGAAGTCCGTAAGGTAGGCGGCGCGGCCGAAGCGAAAGCCCAGAACTTCCATGTCGCCGTGGAGCATGGGTATGGGGATGAATGGGATGCCAAGAAGTTCGAACGGACTGTTGGCGAGGTTCAAGGTCACGCTGGGTACGGTGCTGAGCGTGGGCTTGTCATCGAACACATATGCGAACACACGCCTGATGATGCGAAATGTTTCTTCGTTACTGTAGACGGACAGCGCGGAACGCTGACGGAGATTGAATGGGCGGATGTCGTCAAAGCCAAGGATGTGGTCGGCGTGTCCGTGCGTCAGTAAAATCGCATCGAGGCGATCGAGGCCGACCCGCAAGGCCTGCTGGCGGAAATCCGGGGTGGTGTCAATCACTACGTGCTGGCCGCCGCGTGAAATCAAGACGGAAGGCCGCAGCCTTTTGTCGTGCGGATCGTTCGAAGCGCACACGCGGCAGGGGCAGGCTAGCGTGGGAACCCCCATGGAGGTGCCGGAACCAAGAACCGTGAGCTTGAGTGGAACAGAGGCCATCTTCAAAGTGCCGGAACGACGAGGAGCGGGGCCCACCTTAGCAGGCCACCGGGCGGCAGCCTACGGGCGCGCTTTGGCCTTGACTTGCGCCGCCTGCGCCGCAATCGCCTGATTGACCTCCAAAAAGGTCATCTTCAATTTGCCAAGGAGATCCATCAGCAGAGTATCTTCCTCTGGCGCGAGATGGCCCTTCGTCTTTTCATGCAGAGCGTCGAGCATGTCGATCAATTCGCGCGCAGCTTCTGGATCGATCATCGGTTGGCCGGAGCGCGGATCCGCGTAAGCGCCGAGGACCATGGCGGCGTTGCTGCCAAGCATGCGGACCAGGTTTTCGAACGCCGGAATCCGCGTGGGCAACTCAGCCGGAGGCGCCGCGGGAGGGGCCGTCGCGGGCTCCGCAGGAGCGAGCGGGCGCATTGCGGCCTCGCGCTTGGCTTCGCGCTCTGCTTCTTCCACTACTTCTTTGCGCAGTTCGCCCTCGGAGGTAAATGGGCGCCGGTCAATGACGCGGAACGACTCTTCCTGTTTCTTTTCGGACAAGGGACATTCCTTAACGATGCAATTCGACTTCAGTTTATCACGGGTTGCAGCTTTGGGTCGCTCCTGCCCTTGGGCTGGCTCCTGCGGTGAGCTTGTCAAAGGCCCGGCGTCACCGTAGAGTGGAACGCTTGACGAAAGCTGGAAATATTCCGAGACATGACGCGCCCCGGCAAGAAACAAACAGAGAACGGAAAGAATTTGCGACGACGCCACGCTAAACCGGTGAAGCGGAGGCAAGCGACGCCGGGCGAATGGTTTGAGAAGCTCGTGGCCTTGCAGGCTCGGCTTCGCGGCCCGGACGGCTGTCCCTGGGATCGCGAACAGACTCACGAATCGCTGCGAACCTATCTGATTGAGGAGGCATACGAAGTCCTGGAAGCGCTGGAGAGCAGGAACGACGCCAAGTTCGCGGAGGAAATGGGCGACCTTCTATTGCAGATCGTATTTCATTCGCAGATAGCGCAGGAGCGGGGTGGTTTTACGATTTCGGATGTAATTCGCGAAATCCACGACAAGATGGTTCGGCGGCATCCCCATGTTTTTGGAGAAACGCATACGAAAGATTCAGCGGAGGTATTGAGAAATTGGGAGCAGATCAAAGCCGAAGAACGGCTTTCGAAAGCTGAAAACCCCGGCAAGCGCTCTGGAAGCAAGGGACCGGAGGAAGCGTCGTTGCTCGACGGCGTGTCGCGCGCACTGCCGGCAACCCTGGAAGGTTTCCAGCTTACGCGTAAAGCGGCGCGGATCGGCTTCGACTGGGAGACTGCCGGCGGCATTTTCGAAAAGATGGGCGAGGAGACCAGGGAATTGCAAAATGCTCTGGACTGCCAAGAACAACGGAAAGTTGAGGAGGAGCTCGGAGATTTGCTTTTTGCGGGCGTAAATCTCGCGCGATTTCTAAAGGTGGACCCGGAGATCGCCTTGAAAAAAGCCAACGCGAAATTCTCACGAAGATTTCGCTCCATGGAAAAACTGGCGCGCGAAAGCGGGCGGGAGTTTAAGAATCTTCCGCGAGAGGAAATGGAAGCGCTCTGGGATCTCGCCAAGCGGGCGGAGCAGAAAGTAGGACTGAGCGGAGTGCGAGCCAAGCGATGAGCGCGGATATTGTTGTTCGCAAATGCGAGAGCCTCGATGAATTTCACCGCTGCGTGGACCTGCAACGCGAAATTTGGGGAGAAGCGGACCTGGAAGTTGAGCCGGCCACACTGTTCGTCGTCGCCGCGCATACCGGCGGCGAGGTGTTGGGAGCCTTCGATGGCAATCGTCTGGTGGGCTTTACGCTCGCGGTCGTCGGACTCCAGGGTAGCGTCCCGCACCTGCACTCTCACATGACCGGCGTCCAAAACGAATACCGCGACCGGGGTGTTGGCCGCATGCTGAAGCTCTTTCAGCGGAATGAAGCCTTGGGTCGTGGCATCCGGCTCGTTCAGTGGACGTTCGATCCTCTGGAGCTGCGCAACGCGCACTTCAATTTGAACAAGCTCGGCGCGATTTGCCGGAAGTATTGTGCGAACTTGTATGGGGTCACGACGAGCCCGCTTCACAGGGAATTGCCGACGGACCGTTTGCTAGTGGAATGGCATCTGGACTCCGCGCGTGTGGTTGCCGCGATCGGTGGCTTCGCCAAGGATCTCGTCGAGGCGCCAGCGGTTATCGAATTGCCCGCGGATCTGGAACGCTGGCAGCGCGAAGGGTCACCGGAAGTTGGCAAAGTCCAGGCCCTACTTCGCGAAGAGTTCACCAAGTGGTTTGCGAAAGGGTATGCGGCGGTCAGCTTGCGCACGACCGGAACAAGCAGGGCCTACCTCCTTGCGCCGTGGAGCGACTTTTGAGCCTTTTGGGAAAAGCGAGCGACTGAGGAAGCATGCGCATTCGAGAAATCACGTTGCGAGAAGTGCGGATGAAGCTGGTGGCTCCGTTCGAAACCAGCGCGGAACGCACCGACGTCCGCCGCATCATTCTCGTGGAAGCCGAGGTGGACGGCACCGCCGGCTGGGGCGAGTGCGTCGCCGGAGAAACACCTACGTACAGCCCGGAAACCACGGACACGGCGTGGCATATTCTGCGCGATCATCTCTGGCCGCTTTTGAAAGGGAAGGAATTTGGTTCGGCCGCCGAGGTGTGGGACCTTCTCGGCCATGTACGCGGCCACAACATGGCCAAAGCTGCTCTCGAAGCGGCGATCTGGGAGGCCGAAGCTAGGCAAAAATCCATTCCGCTTTCGAAACTCATTGGGGGAACGCGCGAGGAAATTGCTTGCGGCGTCTCCGTGGGCATCAAAGCTTCGCTGGAGGAACTTGTCGCCGCGGTGAAAAAGGAACTCGCCGCCGGTTACCAGCGGATCAAAATCAAAATCAAGCCCGGTAAGGATCTGGCGCCCGTTCAACGTCTCCGGCAGGAATTTCCGCGTATCAAGCTCATGGTGGACGCCAACTCCGCGTATACGCTTGAAGATTGGCCTCTCCTGAAGCAGCTGGAAAGTTTTTATCTCATGATGATCGAGCAGCCGCTCGGCTGGGACGATCTGTACAGCCACATCGAGCTGCAGAAAAAACTCGACACGCCGATCTGCCTCGATGAATGCATTCACACGGAAGAGCAGGCGCGCGCCGCCGTGGAACTCGGCGCCTGCAAAATCATGAATATTAAGCTTGGCCGCGTTGGCGGCTACACGGTCGCGCGGCGAATCCACGATTTTTGCCAGCAAAGAGGCGTCCCCGTCTGGTGCGGTGGCATGCTCGAATCCGGCATCGGCCGCGCGCACAATATCGCGCTCTCCACGCTTCCGAATTTCACGCTGCCCGGCGACGTGACCGCCAGCAAGCGCTATTGGGCGGAAGACATCATCGATCCCGAAGTGACCGTCTCGCCGCAAGGCACGATTCGCGTGCCCACCGGACCCGGCATGGGATTCGAACCGCGCCGCGAACTCATCGAAAAACTCACCGTTCAAAAAGAACGGCTGGCCTGAGTCCGTGCAAATCGAACGCGCAGCCGGGCGAGCGCCCACCCGTGGGGTCATCACCGCATCGATTGCCCTGCTGATCGTGGTCTGGGCCGTTAACTTCATCGCGGGCAAAATCGCTCTCCGCAGTTTTCCCGCGTTAGCGCTGGCTTCGTTTCGCGTGGTCCTTGCCGGAATCGTGATGATTCCCGCGTATCTGTTCTGCTCCCGCTTGCCCGCATTCGCCGAAGCGGCAGAGGCCCGCCGCAAAGGATTTACGCTGCGCGATTTCTGGATCTTCCTTTACCTGGGCTTCTTTGGCGTGACCGTGAATCAAATGTGTTTCACGATTGGCCTTCACTACACCTCGGTCAGCCATGCGTCCGTCATCGTCGGCATGGGACCCATCTATACGCTGATCCTCGCAGTACTGTTGCGGCTGGAAATCGCCAAGTGGCGGAAAGCCGTTGGCATGGCCATCGCTCTTGCGGGAATCGTGGTGATGGCATCCGAGAAAGGCCTCTCCGCGCATTCGCCATCGCTGCTCGGCGATGCCATCGTCATGACCGGCTCCATCGGATTCGCAATGTATGTCGTGCTCGGAAAACGAGTGGCAGGGAAGTACGACACGCTCACCATGACGGCGTTCAATCACTTTGCCGGGGCGCTCATCGTCTTGCCGCTGGCGATCCAACAGGCGCGGATGATGAGCCTCGCGGATGGGTGGCGCGCGATCCCCTGGTCCGGCTGGACGGCCTTGCTGTATATGGCGATCTTCAGCTCCGCTATTGCTTACGTTTTTTATTTCTGGCTGCTGCGTTATCTCGAAGCCTCGCAACTGAGCGCCTTCTCTTACCTCTTGCCGCTGCTTGCCACCATTCTCGGCATTCTATGGCTCGGCGAAAAAGGCTCCTGGTTCCAAGTTCTCGGCAGCGTCCTCGCGCTGGGCGGGCTCTACTGGATCGAATCCGGCAGGAGCGCTGATTCTCTAGAGGCGGGTTAGCTTGATAGGTATAATGGCTTCACGCGCCCGTAGCTCAGCTGGATAGAGCATCTGGCTTCGAACCAGAGGGTCGGGAGTTCGAGTCTCTCCGGGCGCGCCAGTTTCCCTTGAAAACTGAGGGGTTCACAGGATTCAAGGTACGAGGCCTTTTTATTTTGCTACGAATCTGCTACCTCCCGAATCGGGGCACGTTTTCCCAGAGGGGTTGAAGAGAAGGGCATGGATTTGGGGGATATGCGCGCGCGTGGGCGACGTGTGAGCGCCTGGAGGCAGAATGGGGAAGGGCCCTGGAACGCCTGACGACCAGTTTGAGAACGAGCTCGAGGTATTTCGGACCGAGGCCGAGGGGGCTACCCTGTTTTTTTATGCTTACCTCGCCGTGCATGCCGCAGCTGCCGCGCACAAGTCGGTACTCCAGCTCTTAGATCAGTCGGCTCTGTTTTGGAACACAAACTTGGCAGCCCTCCAGACAGCTGCGTTTATAGTTCTCGGCCGCATTTTTGACCAAAATTCCCCTCACAACCTTGATCGGCTTCTTCGTATAGCGCAGGACAACCCTCGGATCTTTTCTAAGGTCGCGCTTGGTCGACGGAGACAAGGCAACAATCCCGAGCCGCCTCCGTGGCTTGCCGAGTTCCTTCGTGATGCCTACGAGCCAACGCCCAAGGACTTCCGCCGCATCCGCGCTCACGTTCGTAAATGGCGACGGATCTACGAGAGCAAATATCGAGATCTGCGGCACAAAGTGTTTGCTCACAAAGTGGCGGATCACGATCAAACCGCGGCCCTGTTTGGAAAGGTCAACATCCGCGAGCTGCAGCGAATGTTCGCCTTTCTCAATTCGTTATATGAGGCGCTGTGGCAATCATTCGTCAACGGGAGGAGGCTTGTCCTTCGCCCGTTACGGTATTCCGTGAAGCGAATGAGAGCTTTGCCGTCACCCGGCAAGGGGCGCTCGGCAACCCAAGAGCATATCACTCATGAAGTAGAGGAGTTCCTCATCTCAGCTTCGCGCGTGGCCAACGCAGCGCCCGGCCGTTAGGCGGCTCGCGCCTGCATGGCGCAGTTTCCACAGACGGCTAGGGCGCGGCGGAATTGTTAATGGGGAGGCGCCAGTCGGCTTAGGTTTCCGTCTGGCTTCGAACCAGAGGGTCGGGAGTTCGGGTCTCTCCGGGCGCGCCAGTTTTACGTCCCCCCGCAAGCGGCGCAAAAAGTTTCTCTCACGACGAAAGCTTGGTAGCGGTGGCGAAAGGTGTGCTTTGATGGAAGAATAGCGCGCGCACATCCCACTGCACTATTGATGGCGGGTTATTTTGTGAATGAGAGGAACCAAATGGCGGCAGGAAACCCGGGAAAGCCCCGCAGGATCGCTTCTCGAATCGCAGCACTTCTTGCGCTGAGCATTTTGTGCATGGCTTCCTTCGCCGCACCTAATTCACACGCTCAAGCAAGCGAGCAGAAAAAGTTCCACGTCGACTCTAATCGTCTGCAAGGCACGCTCGAGAAATTGAGCGAGTTCGGGCGGAATCCCGAGGGCGGTGTCACGCGCACCGGATTCTCGGAGACCGATATGGCCGCCCGGGAATACGTCATCGGCTTGATGAAGCAAGCTGCGCTCGAGGTCCGCGTCGATCCCGCTGGAAATATCTTCGGTCTGCGCGCAGGCTCGGAGAAGCTGCCGAAATTGCTCTTCGGCTCGCACATTGATTCCGTCCTCCATGGCGGAAACTTCGATGGAGACGTCGGCAGCATGGGCGCCATCGAAGTAATTCGCGCTCTGAACGACGGAAACGTGAAGACGCGCCACCCCTTGGAAGTGGTCATTTGGACGAACGAAGAGGGCAACCACTTTGGCATAGGTACTCTGGGTTCGGGCGTCGCCGCTGGGGCGCTCGGACCTGAGATTCTCGATCGAAAGGATGAGCAAGGGCTCACACTTGCGGATTGGCTGCGCCGTTACGGTCAGGATCCATCCCATCTTACCGACGCGCGCATCCCACGCGGGGCTTTGGCGGCATTTCTCGAATTGCACATCGAACAAGGCCCGCACCTCGATGAATCCAAAATCCCCATCGGCGTTGTGCAGGGAATTGTGGGTATCCAACGGTGGCAGTGCGTGGTCACAGGTTTTGCTAATCACGCTGGTACCACGCCCATGAATCGCCGGAAGGATGCTCTCGCGGCAGCGTCCCGTGAATTGCTTGTGGTGCGCGAAGTGGTGCGCGCGGAAACCGGCCACCAAGTGGGCACCGGAACGTGTGAAGAAATTGGTTTTTGAAACAAAAGCAGCCGCGGGCAACCGTACGACTGCGCGATCTTCGGCGATTCTTTCTCCGGTATTAATTTCCGTTCCACCGCGGTAATACCTCGGCTCGCTCAGCCAATGGCCGCAGGCTGCGCTTGCAGCGCGCGGCGCAGGCTGAACCAGCGCATTAAGTTGTAAGTCAGGCAAGCCCACGTAGCTTCCATAGTGGCCTTCAGCCGGCCTCGGCAGCGGAATTGTCGCAGGCCGCAGCGTTCCTTAATCCAGGCATGCGCGAACTCGGCGATCTGCGAACGTCGCGCGTAGATTTGGCGTCCTTCTTCCGTCTGCATTTTGGCCTTGAAGGCGGTTGTCGCGGACGGCTCCTCGATACGCGTGACCGAGCGCCTCCAGGCGGGCCGCGCTCCCGGCGGCGCGCATGGCTCGCGCAGCGCACAGGTGCGGCAGGCTTCTTTCGGCGCGCGGTACACGCGGGTACGTACGCCGTGCCCACGATTCAGCATCGCGCCAGGGTGCAGCGTTTCTCCCGCCGGGCAGCGGAAAACATCCTGCGTGGAATCGTAAGGAAAAGCGCTACTCAAAAACGCCGCACGGCGACCCTGCGCGTCGCGTTCCGTCGGTTTCCAACTGTCTTGCCAGGACCCGTAAAAATCCACGCCGTGTGTTGCGGCCGCCTGCACCGATGCATGATTGGTGTAATCACCATCGGCAATGACCTGCTGAGGAGCACGACCTAATTTCTGTTTGCAGCGCTCCAGGGCGGGATCCAGTTGGCGATAATCGATGGCATCGGTGGTGGCTTCCACGTTCACCACCAGACCGTGCTGCGTGTCCGTCACCAGTTGCACGTTGTAGCTCGGCACCGTGCCGCCTTCGCCGTTCCGCATCACGTGCGCTTCCGAATCGGTGCTGGAGGCGCGCGCCACAAAGGTTTTGCGGTCGTGCACTTTTTCGCGCTGCAGCCGTTCTACTTCGCGCAAAGCCGCTTCCAGCCGGCTGGCTCTCTGCCGCGCCGCGCGCCGCTGGGCGGCGGCCTGGCGTTTCGCCAACGGCTCCTCGTTCTCGGCTTGCTCGTTCAATACGCGCACCTGCTCGCGCGCCGCCGCCAGATGCGCCGCGATTTTCTCGCGGCCACGGAAAGTGTTGCCCCCCGCGTTGGCCTTAATCTTGGTTCCGTCCAGCGTGACCCGTTCGAGACTGATCAGACCCTCGGCGCTCAGCATGCCCAGCACCTGTGTGAATAGATCGTCGAGTGCGGTTTTGTTGTCGGAGCGGAACCCCGACAAAGTGCGATGGCTCACAGGCTGCAACCCGCACAGCCACTGGCAACCCGGTTCGTATTCGCACTGCCGCGCCAGCTCGCGCGCCGAACTGATCCCCCGGCTATACGCGTACAGCCACAAGCTGATTAACAACTGCGGATCGGTGTGCTCTCTCCCGGCGCTACCCTCCACCGCCGCGATCTGCGCGTAATACAATCGCAAATCCAGTCGCCCGACCAACTCCCAAATCGAACGCACGCAGTGCTCTTGCTCTACCAACTTCTCTACATCCACCGTTCGCAGGAAAAGTTGCCGGCGATCAATCGCCACTAGTCGGGGAACGGCGGTCTCGTCGTTGCTCATGCCCGCAGTCTACACAATACGACTCCATCCACCGCGCCAATTTCTTCACACGTTCCTGTCCCCGGCTCCCACAATTACTGCTCGTTTGGCACTAATCCTTGCGATGGGGGACCCATGTAATCCAAGCCTTTCGGATATATCGCGTAAGGACCTCCGCAGCCGTAGAATGTCGCCAGGCAAGAGAGCTTAAGGGC
>WNFR01005340.1_pt1 | contig 15527 bp, 14 predicted proteins | sample 5400221 | NCBI WGS metagenome assembly WNFR01 (sample SAMN13153357, study PRJNA577476) | soil metagenome | isolation source: 40 cm soil under Madrone tree | place: USA:California | collected 2016-06-14 | reverse complement strand
TAGTCTTTCCCGCCGGCATTCTGCAGCCCCCTTTTTTCGACGCAGAGGCTGACGACGCATTCAACTATGGCGGCATGGGCTCGGTCATCGGCCACGAAATGACACATGGCTTTGATGATCAGGGAAGGCAGTTTGATTCAACTGGCAACCTTGCAAACTGGTGGACTGATGACGACCTCAAAGCGTTTCAGGCGCGAGCCGAGTGTGTCATTAACCAGTTCAATGGTTTTGAGGTCGAAAAGGGCATCAACCAAAACGGTAAGCTCGTAGTTGGTGAATCCATCGCCGATCTTGGTGGTCTGGTGGTGGCCTACGCCGCTTTCCAGAAGGCTATGGATGGCAAGCCGCGAAAAACGATAGACGGCTTTACTCCCGAGCAGCGCTTCTTCCTTGGCTACGCGCGGGGCTGGGCTACCAACACACGTCCTGAATTTGCGCGTCTACTGGCAAACGTGGATCCGCATCCGTTGCCGAAGTTCAGGGTCAATGGCCCACTCTCAAACATGCCACAATTTGCAGAGGCGTTTCAGTGCAAATCGGGCGATGCGATGGTGCGCGCAGAGAAAGACCGTTGCCAGATTTGGTAGTTCATCCTTTGTTTTGAGCAAGATTTGGACGGAAATCGCAATCTCTCGGGTGCGCTTTATTTCAACCTCGTTCGTTCCGGATCAATTAATTGGTTTCACCTCGTTGGGGTGACATGTTTATAGGTTATTCGACGCAAATCAATCAATAGGAGAAACATCATGGTTTACCTGAAACGCAGCTACATTTTCTTCCTTACTCTTCTGTTCATGCTTTGCGCTGCAGCGTACGCATCTGCGCAGGTGCAAGTGCCGCGCCCAAGCCAGAAGGCCAGCGTGATGCAAAGAATCGGAGTGACAGACATTACGATCACTTACAGTCGTCCCGGCGTCAAAGGCAGGACAATTTGGGGCGATGCGCTTCCAGAGCAAGCAAACGTGAAAGGCGAGGCCACGCTTGATAATCAAAACCTTCGCCCGAAGGGAGCGCCGATCGTTCCCTGGGGACACGTTTGGCGTGCGGGCGCAAATGAAGCCACAACATTCGTCGTTACTGACGACGTCATGGTCAACGGACAAAAGCTGCCGGCCGGAAGTTACAGCTTGCACACAATTCCGACAAAGGACGAATGGACCATCGTCTTCAATGGCACCGCTAATCAGTGGGGCAGTTTTGATTACGATCCAGCCAAAGACACGCTGCGTATTAAAGCGAAGCCGCAGATGGTGGCTGACAATCAGGAATGGCTGATGTATAGCTTCGATCCGGTTACCGACAATTCCGCGCAGGTCAATATTCGCTGGGAGAAGATAAGTGTCCCATTCACTGTCGAAGTGAAAGATGTGACCGCGCTGGCGATGAAGAAAGTGCGAGATGCAGTCGCCGCAGCCAAGCCTGATGATTGGCGCACACCTTTTCAGGCCGCCAACTATGCGCTGCAAAACAAAAATAATGAAGAAGGCATGGCGTGGCTCGATCAGTCCATTAAGGTCAAAGAAACGTTCCAAAATCTCGCGGCGAAGTCACAAGCGCTGTTCGCCGCCGGCAAGAAGGATGAGGCTTTGACTGTTGCGGACAAGGCAATAGCCCGTGGCAAAGCTGACAAGGTGGACACTACGAACTTCGAAAAACGTGTGGCTGACATGAAGGCCGGAAAGATGTAAATAGTATTCCTTTTGGGCCGCAAAGAGGCACAGAAAGCACAAAGAAGAACTATTGAAAGTTTGGGTCTTTGTGTTTGGTAGTGGGTCAGTTTGCTTTGACTCTCATTCACACCGCGGCTTTAGCTAATGTGTGAAAACGCCGAAATCCCGCCAATGGGAGAAGCTGTGAAAAAAAGCGTTAACGGTTTTCACCCCTGGCAGGGGTGAGATGTTTTTAGCCTGAGTTGAAATGCCAGAACCAACGGCGTTCGGAGGAGCGGAATGCAACTAGAGCTTCAGCACGCGAGTAGAGTTCCGCTCCTCCGAACGCCGCCGGAGGGGTTTTGTTTCTTCGAGCTATAAACATGCGACCCCTACCGGGGTGAAAACCGTTAACGCTTTTTTTTACAGCTTCTGCCGTTGGTGGGATTTCGGCGTTGATTTTGTTTCTCTGCGGCGCTGCGAGTAAAGTAAGCGGCGCAGGTAACACATGGGAGTTGCTAAGTTAACTGATCACAACACGATCGTACCGGAGAGCAAGTACGCGCGGCTTGAGCGGGAGCGACGCTATCTTTTGCAGAACTTACCCGAAGGTTTGACGCGAGCGAGTCCGCACGTGCAGATCACCGATAACTACATCACCGGTACCCGTCTGCGTCTGCGCAAAGTGCGCGATCCCTTGACGAACAAATGGACCGTGAAGTTTACGCAGAAGTTTGCGGTCAATTCAAAAGATTTATCTCGCACACTAATCACAAACACTTATCTCAATGCCCAGGAGGCAGAGACACTATCCGTGTTCGAAGCAAATGAGATACGGAAGAATCGATATCCATTTGAGTATGAGGGACGCAAGTTTGGTATTGATATGTTTCTTGGTGATCTCTTCGGCCTGGTTTTGGCGGAGGTAAGCTTTGACACTGACGAAGATTTGGAAAGTTTTTCTAAACCCCAGTTTGCGGTTGTGGAAGTAACGAATAATGAACTATTCAGTGGCGGCAAGCTCTGCGAACTGGCGTTTGCTGATATTCGCGAAGAGATAGTGAAGGCTGGATTATTGCGTTAGAAGAGAAAGTCAGTGGTAGTTGTGTGCAGTTCGTACTTTGTGCTTTGAACTTTGTACTTTGCCCTTTTCCTGACGTTTCTCCAATTACCCAGTCGGCCAGTTGAAAAGCACTACCTCCGAAGGGCAAAGTTCCAAGTACAAAGTACAAAGTACAAAGCACAAAGCGCCAAGTGCCAAGTACAAAGCTCAGATGAAGACTAAAACCCCATTCTTAATCATTCTTCTTCTTGCTGGTCTTGTGAGTCTTGCAGGTTGTAAGAAGACGAATGCGCCGAATCAGTCTGCCCCACCGCAGACTACAACATCAGCAGCCGCGCAGGAGCAATATCATCACCCGGAGGGCGGAACAACCCCTGTAGCAGAGACTAAGTTCTTTAAAGGTTCTATCGGCAGTTCGCTTGGTTTGCAGATGAAACTCGTGCGCACTAAGGATCAACTGAACGGAAATTACTTCTATCAGAAGGTCGGCACAAAGATCGAACTACGTGGCAGCGTTGATAAAGATGGGAACGTCGTGCTCGAAGAGTTTGATCCGAGCGGCAAACAGACTGGAGTGTTCAAGGGGATCTGGCAACCCGCTGGGGAGGACGGGCTGGACAGCATCGCGGGAAACTGGTCGAAGCCGCCGGGTGACAAGGGTGGCGAAAAGAAGACTGCCTTTTCAGTGCACGAAGAGCCCATTGCTTTCACCGGTGGCGTGGAGCTGACGGCCAAGCAGATCAAGGAAAACAACAAGCAGCTCAATTATGAAATCGACTCCGAGTATCCGCAGCTAACCGGTTCAACTAACCCCAACTTCGACAAGTTTAACCAGGCCGTGCGCAGTTTGGTGACAAAGAAGGTAAGCGAGTTCAAGAAGGAGATGGCCTCGCCAGAACAGCAGGAGATGCCCAGCGAGTCCATGGGCAGTGATCTCAATGTTGGCTACACTGTAGCGCTCGCCCAGGATGATTTGATTAGCATCGAATTTGAAGTGGGCAGTTATTATCGCGGTGCTGCCCACCCGAACTCCTATTCAGAAGTGCTGAATTACGATCTGAAAAACGGCAAGGCTCTGAAGTTGAGCGATTTGTTCAAACCAGGCGCCAAGTATCTGCAAGCGATATCTTCCTATTCCATCAAAGATCTTAAAAAGCAATCGAAAGCAAAAGGAGCAGATGGGATGCTCGACGATAGTTCGATTGAAAGCGGTGCGGCGGCGGCTGCGAAAAACTTTCAGAGCTGGACAATAACGAAGAAAGGAATTGGTATCAATTTCGACTCATATCAGGTTGGACCTTATGCCGCCGGTCCGCAGTTTGTTTTGATTCCTTATGCAGCGATCAAGGAGTTGATTAACGTGGATGGACCTGTTGGTCAGTTTGTGAAGTAGGTCAGTAGCATGAATCGAGTTGTCGGACTATTTGTTGTTGTGGGTGGCGTTTGTTTGATTTTCGTTGGAATCTTGATCTACTCGGGAGGGCTCAATTGGTTCGGGCGCTTGCCGGGGGACTTTCGTTACGAAAGCGATCGGGTGCAGGTCTACGTTCCCATTGTCTCAATGCTGGTCATTTCACTGGCGCTGAGCGTCCTTCTGTATTTGATTCGGAAATTTCTCTGAAAAGCAGTGAGTTGTTAATTAGCACTTCGAATTTCAGCGCCCAGCTGAACCGAGCGGGATGGTGGCGCAGGTTGTCACGAACGGTAGTCGAAGCAACTCAACGTCAGAACCAAGGAGCGGGTAGCGACCGGGTCAATCTTGGATGTCACTCAAGCATCGTTGCACCAAAATCTTGTGCAAGTGCCACTGCAGTCTTAGAATGAACTTGCTCTAGCTAAAACAAATTCAAAAAAGGCATTCCAATGACTCACCCCGACGGCGAGTTCGATTCGTAAGACGTGTGAAATTCGCGAGTGGAGATTGTGGGCCATCAACGTTCGAACGAACCATGTTCACTCAGTAGTGACCGCTAACTGCGATCCGGAGATAGTCCTAAACGCTTTCAAGGCGAATGCAACACGCAAAATGAGAAAAGAATTGGAACGGGTCCCAATCACCGCATGTTGAGCCTTCCCGAGATTGACCCGGTCGCTACCGCTCCTCGGTTCTGACGTTGAGTGAAAGCACAATTTCTTCAGACTTCACCACTCACGCTGTCGAACCCTTTCACACTACTCCTGCCTCAGCATACTGCCTGGCATATAGTCGACTGAAGTAAAACGCCAGCAGAAAAGCCACAAACATAAACGCCGCACCAGTCTAGAAGGTAACGAAGAGCGAGCGGTCGCTCATGTAGTGCCACTGACCATCGGCGCCCCTGTGCGCGTCTGCACTGTTAATCAATAGAGCGGCGAGGAATGGTCCAACAGCTCGCGCCAGGCTGGCCACCGACTGCGTGACGCCCAGAACTGTTCCTTGTTCGGCAGGACCGGCGCTCTTTGACGCCAGACTGGTTAGAGCCGGTGTCGCAAGAGAATTGCCCATTGAGAAGACGCCGCCGCCGATCAACAGTGCCAGAAGGCCGCCGGCGAATGGTCCCACAAACGGCACCGCGAATAAACTCACCGCAAAACAGAACGCGCCAAAAATCACCAGCGGCAGTTCGCCATAGCGTTTTACCAGACGTCCGATCAATCAGCCCTGAATGATCACGGCGATAATCCCGACGTAAGCGAAGAGGTAACCTGTGTGCTGCGCGTCGTAACCGAAACGGAACATTGTGTAGAGCGAGAACGACGTGGTCATGATCGAGAAAGCGACGATGAAGAGGAAGTAGATTGTCAGCACGAAACCCAGACGGGGTTGTTTTAGTGAATTGATTAGCTGACCGAAGCCGCGGCCACCGGCAGCGAGATTCCGAGCCGGATGATCCTTCGTCACAGTTTCCGGCAGGGTGAAATAGAGCAGCATCGCATTGGCGAAGCAAAGACCAGCGGCGAAGAAAAAAGGTACGTGAATACCCCAGCGGCTCAATATTCCCCCAATAGCTGGTCCAAAAATGAATCCCAGGCCAAACGCCGCGCCGATCAGCCCCATACCCTTGGCCCGTTCTTCTTTGGTGGTGATGTCTGCAATATAGGCCTGCGCCGTCGAAATGTTACCGCCTGTAATGCCGTCGAGAATCCTGCCGGCAAAGAGCATCCACAAAGTGTTGGCAGCACCCAGTATCAGGAAGCCGATGCCGGTTCCGATTATTGAAATCAACAGCACTGGTCTGCGGCCATACTTGTCAGACAATCGCCCCAGGATCGGCGAAAAGATCAACTGCATGATCGAATAGGAGGCGAAGAGTAATCCGACTGTGCGCGGAGTTGCATTGAAGATCGTTCCTTCGGCGTAAAAGGGAAGTACGGGAATGACAATCCCGAAACCGACGAGATCGATAAAGACAGTCGTGAATATGACAATCAGAGGTGAGCGCTTCATTAGAAATTGAGGCTTAGTGCTCCCGATCTACTTCAGGCGTCCACCGCCAAGAGCGCGATCTACAGAGGCCATTCCGCCACCCGAGATCAGTAAGGCGAAAGACATGGAAAACAGAGCCAGCGGGTACTCAAAGCCTCGATTGTTGCTGAAGAAGTTTGGCCAGTGAATGCCGATGACGGCCGTGAGCATAGTGCAACAGATGAAAAAAGCGGCGACCCTCGTCAATAGGCCCAGACCTACCAGGATGCCGCCCACGAGTTCTGAAAACGCCGCGGCGGCCAGCCATAGCCAGGCTGGTCGCATGAAACTAAAAGGCGTCGTGCCGGAAACCCATCCTTTGAAGCCTGGTCCACCAAAGGTACCCAGCACTTTCTGTGAGCCATGGGCGACAAGAATAACCGCCAGCGCCAGGCGGATGGGAATCGTACTCCAGGTTGAAGAAGTCGCAATCAGTCTACGAAACATATTGATTGCCTCGCGTCCTTGTTTTAGAAGAGCGGAAGGATATTAACATTGTAGGTGGTTCCCGCGAGTGTCTTTACGGAAAACCGCATTCACACGGGCTAATGTTATGCCGCCTGGGCCAACCGCTGTTGTATCGCTTGCTTCGATTGAGCGCCGATGATCCGGTCAATCAATTGTCCATCTTTAAAGATGAGCATAGTGGGTATGCTCGAGATCTTATATTGCCCGGCCGTCGCTGGATTCTCGTCTACGTTTAGTTTTGCGATGCGATAGCGACCCTGCGACTCGGCGGCAAGTTGGTCCATGATGGGCCCGACGATACGGCACGGCCCACACCATGGCGCCCAGCAATCGAGAAGAACAGGCCGGCCCTTCGTCTGCAATACCTCGCGCTGGAATGTCACATCGGTAACGACCACGGGTTTGGTCTCATGTCCGTTGCTTGCACCCTTTCCAGGCTCCAACCACGCTCCGCATCGGCCGCATTTCGCTTCACTGGAAGCCAATCGCTGCTCATCGACCCGATTCTTTGTTCCGCATTTGCTACAAACAACTACCTGCATAGCAAGCCTCTTTCTCCGTTGATGTTTCCGATTTGACTCTCCATTAGTCGCAAAAGTTTTGCAAATACATGCGAGGGTTAAGTCGAAATGAAAGAACAGCAGAGATTCTTAGATACCATCGACTTTAGTCGCGTGGAGGTTCAGTTTCAACCTGGAGAACGGCAGGGATTTTTAGATACCATCGACTTTAGTCGCGTGGTATGTCAGTTTCGACCTAGAGAACAAAACGCAGAGATTCTTGGATACCACGGACTTTAGTCGCGTGGAGCTTCAAGTTCTACCTAACTTTGCGCCGTGGAAGAAGGCCGAAACTGAAACACCACGCGACTAAAGTCGGTGGTGTCCAAAAAGACTATTAGACGCGCAGCACAGCTAGGTTAAAACTGAAACACCACGCGACTAAAGTCGGTGGTGTCAGACGATCTCATGCGTTATTCGCATCACTTCGTATGAAACTGCACCACCACCTAACCGTTACCTAACCGTCGCACCACTCCCGTAATCACGTTGGTTCGTAGTAACATCAAGCCTTTTAACTCACGCTTGTTACCCTGTGAACCGAGGGACCGTTGCGCATGCGCCAAAAACCTTTCATTGCTTTTCTGATAACCCTGTCAGTTATCGCCTGCGGAGTTTCGACTGCCGCCCAAACTGGACAACAAATCCCCCCAGTTAATATTGCCTATATCGTCTCCATGCCGAAGCCACACACGCATTTGCTCGAAGTAGATGTGGAAGTGAAGAGACCTGCGGATGCCAAACCACCTATGGAAGAATTGCTGGTGATGCCGGTTTGGACACCCGGATCGTATCTGGTACGAGAGTATGCTCGCCACGTGCAGGACTTTTCTGCGAGGGACAACGGCGGTCTCTCACTCAAATGGGAGAAGATCAACAAAGACACCTGGCGGGTCGTCACAAATGGCGCTCATGATTGGCACGCGAGTTATCGAGTCTATGCAAATGAGCTTACCGTAAGAACGAATGAACTCAATTCGGGACACGCTTTCTGGAACAACGCCGCCTTGCTGATGTATCTCGATGGTTTCCTGAAATCACCGTCAACCGTGCAGGTGCTTGCGCCTGATATTTGGAAAGTAGCCACCGGGCTTCCGATCCTGCCGGGCAAGAAAAATACATTTCGCGCGGAGAATTTCGACGTGCTCTATGATTCCCCGTTCGAGGTCAGCGCTTTCAGGACGCTTTCGTTTACCGTGCAGGGAGTGCCGCATCGGATCGTTATTGACGGTGAAGGTAACTACGACCCGGAAAGAGTTCGGCGTGACGTGCAAAAGATCGTCGAAGCAGAAATAACATTGATGGGAGGAGAGATTCCCTATCACGACTACACTTTCATTCTTCATCTCCGCTCAACGGGCGGTGGCGGCCTCGAACATTTAAACTCAACCGCATTAGGTTTTCCACGCTTCAACTTCCAGCCTGAGCGCAACTATCGCGGATTCCTCTCGCTCGTATCGCATGAGTTTTTCCATTTGTGGAATGTGAAGCGAATACGTCCTGATGCCCTGGGGCCCTTTGATTACACAAAGGAGAACTACACTAAACTGCTGTGGGTGGCAGAAGGGATTACGGATTACTACGCAACACTGCTACTGCGACGGGCGGGGCTCATTTCCGACAAGGAGTTTCTTGAAGCTGAGGCGCGGGCCATTCAGGCGCTTCAGAACACGCCGGGCCGTCTTGTTATGACTGCCGAAGAATCCAGCTTTGATACCTGGATAAAGTTTTACCGTCAGGATGAGAACTCGATCAATTCCCAGGTGGACTACTATAACAAGGGCAGCATTCTGGGTTTGTTGCTAGATCTCGAGATTCGCAAACGAAGCAACGGAGCAAAGTCGCTCGACGACGTTATGCGTTATCTATACAACGAGTTTTTTAAGAAGGACCGCAACTATACCCCGGAAGATTTTCAGAAGGCCTGTGAGCTGATGGCCGGGTCGAGTTTAGAAGAATTCTTCGCCAGGTTCGTTCGGGGCAGAGACGAGCTCGACTACGACACTGCTCTCGCTGCCGCCGGACTTCACTTGGATACGACCAGGGCTGCGGATGGTTCAAAGCTCGAGCCAAAAGCATTTCTTGGAGCCGACATGGCGCAGGAAGGCGATCGCTTAATGGTCCGACGTGTATACGCGGGTTCTCCGGCCTACGAACAGGGATTGAACACGGGCGATCAGATCGTAGCTCTGAACAACATGCGTTCTAATAAGGATTTCTTTGACGCCCGCATTGCAGAAAGGCATTCTGGTGATCTGATTACTATGACCATCTTCCGTTTTGACGATCTTAGTACGCTTTTGATCAAGCTCGGACGAACCGTTGAAGGACCATATCGCATCGTTCCTGTTGAGAACGCAACCGAAGGTCAACGACAGATCTATCGATCGTGGCTGGGGCCGAATTCTCCCTAAGATAGAGAACCGGTCTTTGGCTTTTGGCCTTTGGTCTTTGAACTTAGACCACGCCGATTTTAGCCCGAAGACCAAAGACCAAAGACCAAAGGCCCAAGACCCAATGCCTAACTCCTACGAACACATAAGATTGAACATTAATAACCGGGTCGCGCGCGTCACGTTTGCTCACCCGCCGCTCAATATTTTCAACATCGCGATGATGAAGGAGATTGTTAGGGCCCTGGGAGAATGTTCCGACCAAGATCTGATTGCTATAGTGTTTGATGCGGATAAGGATTGCCGCGCCTTTAGCGCCGGAGTTGCGGTTGAAGAGCATATGGAACAAATGGTTTATCAGATGCTCGATTCCTTCCACTCCATCTTTCGCGTGCTCGAGCAGTTGGCTAAACCCACTATTGCTTTGGTTGATGGGGCTGCGCTTGGTGGAGGCTGCGAGTTTGTGGTCGCCTGCGACATCGTTGTCGCCAGCGAGCGTGCACGCTTTGGCCTGCCGGAAATTAAGCTCGGAGTGTTTCCACCTGTCGCGGTAATAGTGCTGCCCCTGGTGATTGGCGACAAACGCGCGCGTGAATTGATTCTTACCGGCGAAGTAATCGACGCGGTAGAGGCAGGCCGGCTAGGATTGGCTAATCATGTCGTTCCCAGCAGTCATTTGGAGCAAAAAGTGGCGGAAGTTCTTGCGAAATTACGAGAGCTTTCCAGCACTTCGCTGGAATTCACCCGTCGGGCGCTCGATTTTGGTCGAGGGCGAACTCTCGACCAGGCATTAAAGCAAATCGAGGATATTTACCTTCACGAGCTGATGAAGTCGGCTGACGCCGGCGAGGGAATCAAGGCCTTCATGGAAAAACGCAAACCAGTTTGGCGCAATCGCTCAAACTGATGCGATTGAACCAGGCTAAAAAGAGATGAGTTGGTAACGAGAAGACAGAAGGAAACAGTGATGCTGCGACTTTATCGAGCCCGGCTAAGACTCTCGCAGGTGCTCATAGCGTTCACGTTGATCGTGGGCGCGTTTAGTCTTTCCGTTAACAGTTTCGGCCAGAAAACAAGCACGAGACAAACCGGGTCGCATCCCGCGCGTGGTCGTGCCGGTTTGTCACCTGCAGAACGCGCCATGGTTGAAGAGGCGATGGGCATTGTTTGCATTGAAGCAAAAATAGATGCAAAGGGCAGCGTGCCAATTGACGATATGCAGTCTCGTCCGTCACTTCCCGTACAAACTCCAGAGGCGCAGGCAGGCGCACAACGCGCGCAGAAGTTATTGCCGCTGGCCAAAGATCTCGTGATAAGTTCACTCCAGCAACTTGTCGTCGAGTACGGGTTTAAAGGTTCGAAAGTTTACGACGCCAGAATCCAGGCAGCTATAGCCCGAGTACAGTCAGTAAGAAGAGTAAGGCCTGACATGGACTCGCGTGACAATGCTTCAGTTTTTCTCAGCAGGCCACATACGATCACCTTCGGTACGATATTTCTCGCCGGGTTGCCTTCTGATGAAGGCATGATTAGCGTCCTGGCCCACGAGCTGATGCATATTGCGGATGGCGACAATGACAGCTTGCGTGGCCTGGTCCAGACAGTGGCGAATCGTGCGTCGAGTCTGACGGGTTTGGCGATACGCGGACAGCGGGCCGAGGAACTCACCTGCGATCTGATTGGAGCGATGGCCGTGCGAGCATATATAGCGGATACACCGGATTATGAGCCTCTTCCCCGGCGCCTTGCACGATCGCTCGAACATAACTGCGTGGATCTTGACGAAGGCGACGAGGACCATTTGTCTCCTCGCAATACGATTCGTGTTTTACTCGCGCTGAATCCTGCATTGGTCCGCGAGCTCGTGTCCGGGCGCGAAGAGCGAACGCGGCGCTCGCACGATAATTAGCGACAGAGTGGTGTTGATTTTGGCGGGGCAGCTTGCTACGAAGGTCGTGAAATGGCACTCAACTACAGAACAGGAAGCGGTAGCGACCTGGCCGTTGCGCAACACACAACCTTTAATTGAGTGGTACCGAAACGGCCAGGTCGCTACCGCTTCCTGTTCTGTAGTTGAGTGCTACTATCCGAATGGTTCATTCTCGGCAAGCTAGGACACTGCGCAGCGGAGGACCTGATTGACAAGCAGCTTCTTGCCTTCCTATCATCCAGCCGACGCGGGGCCAGATCAGTTTTGATACCTATTGTCATCGGAAATCGAAATGCGGAAAGTGCGACGAGCATTACTTCCTCGCTTCACTTGCGCCCCGGCAAAAAAGCAACGACCTCCATCATACTCACAATTCTAACCACTCTGGCTTGGGCCGCGGGGTGTAAATCCATCATCGAGAGACAGGATGTTCGACCGCGCGTGTTGCGCGACGTTCCTGCGCAACGACTGGCTTATCGTTTGGAGCCCGACATTACGCCGCCGGCGGAGCTGAAGTTGGACGAACTCAGCGATAAGATCGCTACCATCCAAAACGACTTTACTACGCGCCGCCCTGACGAAGCCTTGCTTCGTACCGTGCCTTCGCCCGATGGGCAGCGAGCACTCGCGCTTTATGGGACTGAAGATGCGCCGAGCTCAGCTTTTCGTATTGACATGTATGCCGCCGATGGCAAGTTTTTGCGTAATCTCATCCCGCCTGATCTTTCCTGTGTCTTTCCTGAAACCGTTTCCTGGTCGCCGGATGGAAACTATATCAATTTCATAGCTCATAAGAGAGCAATGCCGAGTCCGACTCCCACTCCGCTGAGCGAGGCACTTCCTGACACTCCGTCGATTCCTTCGCCATCTATCGCGCCTGCCTTTCCCGCCGTCGCGTCGTTCGATACTGAACAAATATACATTTGCAATCGAGATGGCTACGACCTCAAGGCATTAACTTCGCGCGAGGGTTTGATCTATTTTTATTTTGCCTGGGCGCCGGATAATCACGCGTTAGTCGCGCTGGCCTGCAAGGAGGCCGAATGGAATGCTCGTGAGAAGCAGTTCAAATTGCCGGCAGGAAGGCCACGTCTAATTGCGCCCGATGGAACGGAACGACTACTCGACGATCAGTTAACTGAAGCCCTACCGGTCTGGTCACCTGATGCCTCAAAAGTGGCAACTGCATTTGAAACCGACGTTGCCCTTTACGATGCTACAGCGACCAGGTCGCCAACACAGGCGCGACTGCCCCTGCGCGACACACTGATTGCCGCGTCCATAAGCTATGAACTAAAGAGCGCGAAGAAGAAAACCGAGAGCAGTAGGAACGACAATACCGCCAACTCGTCACACACTCCATCGCCGACGGGTGCGCCCGCTTCGTTCAATCCAATCATACGTCTCGAATGGCCCTCGCCCGAGAAGCTTTACATTCAGACTGCCTAGCTGCTGTTTAGTAATCTTGTTGGATACCCACCGGCTTTTAGTCGTGTGGAGTTTCAGCTTCGGCTTTCGGTAGTGTCCTAATCTGAAATTTGGAAAATGGATTAGGGCACGCCATTTTTATCTAACAGCCCCCGAGAGGAAGCGAATGATCCATCCAGCGACGACTACCGCCATCCAGACGCCAAGCACTAAACCCACTATCATCCAAAAGATCCTGCGGTAATTCCACCGATCATGCTTCGTCGGAAATCTCATCGGCTTGGTCCTACACCCCGGTCGCAAAAGGTAGCTTCCTTAATCTGAGATCAAGAAACGGAAGATGGCACGGTCTTTGTCCTTTCGAAAGCAGCAATGTTACTACTTGCCCTCCCCCAATGGCCTACTTCAAACTCATTTTCGGCAGCCTAATCTTCCTAGCAAAGGTGAGCCAGCCAAACCGAGACTTCTGGCTTACGCCAAACGCAAAGTCGTTTGGATATGACGTCATGAGTTTCTTGATGTATCTGAAGCCACGGTGGTATCTGCGTTTTCTCAAAATCTCTTTAGCCCGGTGGTAGAGCTGTGTCACCTGGAGTCTTTAAAGGTCTCTCACGCAGCCTTGATCGCAGTTCTGAATGGTGTTACGCAAAACGACCAGGTCGCTAACGCCCCCGGGGTTCTGCAAAAACACTCAATTGCGGAACGGGGAACACTAACAACCTGGTGGGGCGACAGCGACGAGTAAAGCAAATTACAACCGGTCGCTGTTGGGCGTGTGTGAAAACTTGGTGGCTTTACGCCGAACGCATTGGCACGTTGCAGCTCAGGGTTTCTCTATCCTTCATATCCTCGACGATCAGTCTGCTGAAGAAAGATTGAGTCATAGACACCGCGCATCTTGAAATTGCACATCCGGTAGAAGGTATGCGCCCGGTGATTTTCTTCGTTTACCAGCACGCAGACCGACTTAGTGCGCACCAGTAAATCCTGACAGAGTTGGCGCAAACACTGTCTGCCAATTCCTTTACCACGCTCAGAAGGATTCACCCAGACACCTTCCAGGTAGACCACGTCGGGTGTATCAGCCTGTATGTCGGCCTTGAACACGAGCCTTCCGTCTTCTTCCATTAGCCACACGCGACCCATCTCTATGCGTCGTGCACATCTGGCGCGAAATCCCTCAGGGTCGACCTCTAATGGGTTCGTGCCGCTTTCTTCTTCAGCCATTGAGGCTTGCACGGGTGCGATCTTGTCGAGATCTTCCAGAGTGGCGCGCCGCAGTCCTTCAACCGCTGCGCGAACCTGCATGGCGTAGCGCAACTCGAACAGGAGTTCTCTGCAGGCCAGCCGCATCTCCTGCCCTTCGTCGGCGTAGTAGTTCCAGAACTGCTCGACCTTGTCTTTCTCTCCCAGAATTATATGAGTGCGTTGGTAACCCTGGGCCACCAGTCCAAACTCCGCCATAGCGCGTGCTGTGCGGGCTTCGATAAGAGTGGCATGTCCAATCAAGGCGACACCTTCCAACCGGCCTTCTGAGTTCCGGCAACCATAGAAGGTGCCCCGGTTGTGAGGGCTCACCAATCCGTTGTCGCGGATAAAGCCGGCGATGCAGACCGTATGTACGGGTCGTTCTGCCAGGAAGGCGAGGACCTCGTTGCGATCATCTTCCGTCAGTTCAATGACATCAACTGTGACATCAGCTTCGGGGAGATAGGGCGTCTCGGCCATGACAACGTTCATTAGCGAATTAAGTGATGGGGAAGTCTCGATTTGTCTCATGTCAAGCTCCGTAGTCATTGTAGTGAGTTGATTCTGGTTCATTGTCTTGTTCGTAGAATTAGGGGTTAGTAACCTAAGTAATCAACTCCGGAGTCCAGAGTCACTTCCATTGAAGGCGTATTATCACCACCTAAGGCAGCAGACTGCGCTTGCATTTCTGCGTCGCCAAGCAGTACGCCGTCGCCCAGCAATACGCCATCGCCGAGCAGCACACCGTCGCCCAGTAGCACACCGTCACCCAGGAGCACACCGTCTCCGAGTAAGACGCCGTTACTGCAAAACGGCGTGCCGTCGCCCAGGCGGAAGCCATTACTGGTAACAATGCTATCGCCCAGTAAGACACCATCCCCGAGCAGGACGCCGTCGCCGAGTAACACACCATCACCCAGCAACACGCCGTCGCCCAGCAACACACCATTGGCGTAGATCCTTTGATAATTCAGAATGAGATTAATACCTGTGGCATAGGTACGATTCAGAATGATTCCCTGCGACCAACTGAATGTCTGTCCCGCAATGGTCGTCTGGGGATAGGGTGCGGTAGTGGTGGTTAGGAGCGGCGCACCTGAAAGGGTGGTGGACGTCAGGTCAGTACGAATCAGCTTGGCAATTCGCACCGCGCCTTCAATATTGATCTCGCCCGCGCCCTCCTCGAACATGTTGTAACCGGGAAGTTGTTGCGCTGTGTACATCAACAGCATCTTGATCATATTTGGCGTGAGCTTCGGATTGGCTTGCAGCAAGAGAACCGCAGCGCCGGCGGCAACGGGAGTGGCCATCGAGGTACCGTTCAGGTACATCTCACGCCGGTC
>WNFR01003839.1_pt1 | contig 15527 bp, 17 predicted proteins | sample 5400221 | NCBI WGS metagenome assembly WNFR01 (sample SAMN13153357, study PRJNA577476) | soil metagenome | isolation source: 40 cm soil under Madrone tree | place: USA:California | collected 2016-06-14 | reverse complement strand
GCTCGATCTGCTCGGTCATGCGCTCGAACGTCTCGAACACGCTCTTGTCGCCGATCGACGACATCGTTTCCTGGATGCGCTTGTGCGCCTCGGCGCGCTTCTGCCGAGCGATCAGGATGTTCTTCTTGCGCTTCGCCTCCTCGATCCGGTCGTTGAGCTGGCGCAGCGACAGCTTGAGGTTCTCGGTCTCGGCGCGGTGTTTTACCCACGTCTCGTGCAGCTGCACGGCGCCCTGCGCGTGCTCGTTGTGGCGCAGCAGGGCTTGCTTCGCGAGGTCGTCCCGCCCTTCCTGCACCGCCAGCACGGCCCGGCGCTCCCAGTCCTCGGCGCTCTTCTTTTCCGTGTCTACCTGCGCCGAAAGGCGCTTCTCGTCCGCGATGGCCGCCGCCACCTGCTGTTTCGCCTTGGCCAGCTGACTCCGCATGTCGACGATCAGCTGGTTCAGCATCTTTTCCGGATTCTCGGCACGGTTGATCAGGTCGTTGATGTTCGACCGGAACAGCGTCGAGAGACGGTCAAAGATTCCCATGTGAGCCCTCGGTGTGGTGGCTGGGCGTCACTGTCCCGCGCCCAACTTACGCTCCCGCCGCTCGGCGAGCATGCGCTCCGCGAAATCTATGCGCTCGGCGAGCTCGGAGACTTGCCCCTGGAGGTGCGATACCTGCGCTTCCAACGTCGCCACCCGCTCGGGATCGTCGCCCCCTGCGCCCCAGCGCCGCTGGGCCCGCGTCCGGATGCGGTCGGCGATCGCCTCTCCCACCGGTGTCCGGAAGATCCAGCGCAGGGCCACGGCCACCGCTGCAATCACGACCACGGCAGCGATGATGGGCACGACCTCGTTGAATACGAGGTTCGGGTCCAACCCCGGGGGCGGCAGGGGGCCCTGCATCATGTGGACCCCGTACGCCTTTCCCCCGAGCCCAGTTTCCCCGCCTCTCCGTCCCGCGCCCTGGCCAGCAAACGCTCTGCAAAATCTACCCGCTCCGCGAGTTCCGCCACTTCCCGGCGCAGCTCCTCGACCGCCGCCAGTACGTCGTCGTGCGCTGCCGCCCCACCCGCCTGACTCTGAGCCTTGAGCTTTGCCGTGTAGGCCCTACTCAGGATCAGCACGATCGCCGTCCCGAAGAATCCGCCGATCGCGATAACGGGAATCAAGACTGCCAGCGCCCGGGGGTCCATCAGCCCTTCGGCGGCACGAGCCGCTCTCCCTCGCGGTTCCTCGCGAGCAGCCGTTCGGCGAAATCCATGCGCTCGGCGAGCTCCGCCACCTCGCGCCGCACGGCCTCGAGCTCCTGGTCGAGCGCCTCCTTGTGCTCCGCGAGCTCGACTCGCGCATCGCTGCCCCCGGCCGACGCGCTCTTGCCGCGGATCCGCTCGGCCACCGCGCGGCCGATCGGCGAGAACGCCATCGCGACGCACGCGCCGCCCCCGAAAATGAGGATCATCGCCAGGATGTCTTCCATACCGTCAGTGCGGCCGCTCGAGCCGAGGGGCGTCGCGGTCCTTCGCGAGCAGGCGCTCCGCGAAGTCGAGCCGCTCTTCGGCTTCCGCCAGCCGCCGTTTGAGCTCATCGACCTCGGCGAGCAGCCGCTCCGCCTCGCCCCCGAGCACGACGCCATGCTTGGCGGCCTTCATGGCCATCCATTGTTCGTCCGTCCTCGACCATCCGCGGATCCACTCGGCCAGCGCCTTCCCGACGGGCCCCGACAGCACGAGTGTCGCCCCGATGACCAGCGCCAAGCCCACGACCCCAACCGCGGGTGCGAACTCTCCCATGCGACGGTTCCTCCCTCTCGTGAACTTACCGAGCTAGTCGCCCACCGCCAGCACCTTGCGCAGGTATTGGCCGGTGAACGACGCTCTCACCCGCGCCACGTCCTCCGGCGATCCTGCGGCCAGCACGGCGCCGCCCGCAGCGCCCCCCTCCGGGCCGAGATCGATCACCCAGTCGGCGGTCTTCACGACGTCCAGGTTGTGCTCGATCACGACGACCGTGTTTCCCTTGTCCACCAACCGGTGCAACACCTCGAGCAGCAGGCGCACGTCCTCGAAGTGCAGGCCGGTAGTCGGCTCGTCCAGGATGTAGAGGGTACGGCCCGTGTCGCGCTTGGCCAGCTCGGTGGCGAGTTTGACCCGCTGCGCCTCGCCGCCGGACAGGGTGGTGGCCGACTGGCCGAGGTGGATGTAGCCCAACCCTACGTCGTTCAAGAGCTCCAGTTTCGCGCGGATGCGGGGCTGATTCTCGAAGAAATCGAGTGCCTCGGCCACCGACATGTCGAGCACGTCGGCGATCGACTTTCCTTTATAGCGCACCTCGAGCGTCTCCCGGTTGTAGCGCCGGCCCTTGCACACCTCACAGGGGACGTACACGTCCGGGAGAAAGTGCATCTCCACTTTCACCAGGCCATCCCCCTGGCACGCCTCGCACCGCCCGCCCTTCACGTTGAAGGAAAACCGACCGGGCCCGTAACCCCGGATCTTGGATTCGGGCAGGTAGGTGAAGAGCTCACGGATCGGCGTGAACAGCCCGGTGTAAGTCGCCGGATTTGACCGCGGGGTACGCCCGATCGGGCTCTGATCGATGTCGATGACCTTGTCGATCTGGTCGAGCCCTTCCAGTCGATCGTGCGCGCCGGGCATCACTTTGGCGCGGTAGAAGTGACGGGCGAGCGCCCGGTACAGGATGTCGGTGACGAGGGTCGACTTCCCCGATCCCGACACGCCCGTGACCGCGACGAACAAGCCCAGGGGAAACTCCACGGTGAGGTCGCGGAGGTTGTGCTGTCGGGCGCCGATGACCGCGAGCTTGCGCTCCGGGTCGGGAGTCCGTCGCCGCGCTGGGACCGGGATTCGCAGCTCACCCCGCATGTAACGCCCGGTGAGGGAGTCCGGGTGGTCGAGCACGGCTTTGACGGGACCCTCGACCACGACCTCGCCACCGTGCCGGCCGGCGCGGGGGCCCAGGTCCACCACGTGGTCCGCCGAGCGGATCGTCTCCTCGTCGTGCTCCACGACGAGCACGGTATTCCCGAGGTCGCGGAGCTCCTTCAGGGTCGCGAGCAGCCGCGCGTTGTCGCGCTGGTGCAGCCCGATCGACGGCTCGTCGAGGATGTAGAGCACGCCGACGAGCCGGCTCCCGATTTGGGTGGCCAGCCGGATACGCTGGGCCTCCCCGCCCGAGAGGGAATCCGCGGAGCGGCCGAGGGTGAGGTATTCGAGGCCGACGTTGCGCAGGAAGCGGAGGCGATCGTTCACTTCCTTGAGGATCGGCCGGGCAATCTCCGGGTCGAGTCCTACCCCCGTGCGGCCGTTCCCGCGCAGCGGGATGCTCTCGAAGAACGCCAGCGCGTCCGTCACCGGGAGGTCCACCACGTCGCCGATGCTCTTGCCGTGGAGCAGCACAGACAGGCTCTCCGGGCGGAGTCGCTTGCCGCCGCACGTGGGGCACGCCTGCTCGATCATGTACTCCTCGAGCTGCTCCCGCACGCTGTCGGAGGCGGTCTCCCGGTAGCGCCGCTCGACGTGCTTCAGGACCCCATCCCAGCCCGACTCGTACTCGCCGTGCCAGCGCTCGCTGTCGTACTGAAACGTGAGCGTCTTTCCGGGCGCCCCGGACAGGACGACCTTTTTCACGACGGCGGGGAGCGCCTGCCATGGCGTGTTCAGGTCGAACTTGAACGCGCGGGCCAGGCTCGGCAGGATCACCTTGCGCACGTAGCCGCTGGGCTCGCCCCACGGCAAGATGACCCCTTCGAGAATCGAAAGGCTCGGGTCCCCGAGGACCAGGTCGGGGCTCACCTCGCGCCGGGTCCCGAGTCCCGAGCAGTCGGGGCACGCACCGAACGGCGAATTGAAGGAGAACTGGCGCGGCTCGAGCTCGGGGAGCGACAAGCCGCACACGGGGCAGGCGTAGCGCTCGGAGAACAGCGTGGATTTGCCGCCGCGCACCACCTCCACGGTCCCGTCCGCCGCCTTCAGCGCCGTCTCGATCGAGTCGGCAAGCCGCGGGCGGTCCGCCCGGCGGACCACCAGCCGGTCCACCACGACCGCGATGTCGTGGTTCTGGCGGCGGTTGAGCTTCGGGACCTGCGCGAGGTCGTAGGTCTCGCCGTCCACCCGGACCCGCACGAACCCTTGTTTCTTGGCGGCCTCGAACACGTCGCGGAATTCACCCTTGCGGCCGCGCACCAGCGGGGCGAGGACCTCCAGCTTCGTTCCCTCCGGCCAGGCCAGCACCAGGTCGGTGATCTGCGAGGCGCTCTGGCGCTCGATCGGCGAGCCGTCCTTGGGACAGTGTGGTGTGCCGAGCCGCGCCCACAGGAGGCGCAGGTAGTCGTAGACCTCGGTGATCGTCCCGACTGTGGAGCGCGGGTTGTGACCGGCCGTCTTCTGCTCGATCGAGATGGCCGGCGAGAGCCCCTCGATCGCGTCCACGTCGGGCTTCTCCATCAACCCGAGGAACTGGCGGGCGTACGCGGAGAGCGATTCGACGTAGCGCCGCTGCCCCTCGGCGTAAATCGTGTCGAAGGCGAGCGACGACTTCCCCGATCCCGACAGCCCCGTGATCACGGTCAGGCTGTCGCGCGGGATCTCGACGGTGATGTCTTTGAGGTTGTGCTCGCGGGCGCCGCGAACGATCAGCGAATCGCTGGACATAGCCTTTTAGCCTAGATAGCTGATGGTGTCCCGGTCAACTCCTCCACTGTCTTGCTTAACCCTCTCCGGTTCCCTAGGTTAGCCTCCCCCCATGGCCCAGACCGCGCTGGTGGTGCTGACCACGCTCGCGACCGATGCCGACGCGCGGGCGCTCGTCACAGCCCTCGTCGCAGCCCGCCTGGTAGCTTGTGGGACGCTCCTCCCAGGCGCCCGCTCGATTTACCGCTGGGAGGGACAGGTGACGGAGGAGGCCGAGGTGGTGGTCCTGCTGAAGACGGATGCGTCGAGGTGGGAGGCGCTGTGCGCCGCCGTGCGGGAGCGGCATCCATACCAGGTGCCGGAGCTGCTGGCGTTGCCGGTCGAGCGGGGGCTCGAGCCATACCTCGCCTGGCTCACGAGCGAGGTGGTCGGGTGATCCGCAAGCGCGAGCCGCGGTGGCAGTCGGCGGCCGAGCGGGCCCGGGTGGCGGCCGAGCTGATCGAGGAAGCGGAATCGCTTACCGAGACCAGCAGCATCGCATCTCCGGCGGAGGTAGCCCGCGCCGGCCTCCCGCCGCCGATCACCGCGCAGCTCCCGGCGTCTGCGCCGGCGCCAGCCGAGGCGCCCCCGCCCGACGGATCCGTGGCCGAGCCGACGGTCGACGACGCCCTGGCGGCGGACCCGGACAACGTGCCGCTCTTGGTCGAGCGGGCCGGGCTGCTGGCGGGTGCGGCGCACTACCGCGCGGCGCAGCAGGATTACGAGCGGGCGCTGGTGGTGGACCCGATCCATGCCGAGGCGCTCACGGGCCTCGGCGTGCTGCTCTCGCGCCGCGGGTTGTGGAGCGACGCGGTGTCCCATCTGCGGCGCGCGTCGGAGGTCGACCCCGGCCGGGCGGCCGCCTGGTTCTATCTCGGCGAAGCGCTCAACCACGTGGACGAGCTCGAAGGAGCGTTGGCCGCGTACGAGCGCGCCGTCGAGCTCGAGCCCCGCAACACGCGGGCGCTCTACGGCCTGGGGATTGTGCTCGACCGGCTCAATCGCCCGGACGAAGCCACCCGTGTGTACCGCCGCTCGCGGGAGGCCTCCGGCAGGTGATCCGCGTAGTCGTGGACGATATCGCGTTCCTCGCAGCGGCAGCGGTCGTGCGCCCTGCCACCACCCGTCTCGATCCGACTACATCGGCCCTCCGCCGGCTGGAGACGGTGGGCGGCGCGGAGTTCACGCGCGGGCTGCAGGTACAGAAGGAACTTGCGGTGGGAGCCGCGGTCGTGACCGCGGGTGGCGGCGACCTGCCGGCGGAGTTCGTCATCCACGCGATCATCCAGAGCGCCACCGAGCCGGTGACGCGCGACGGTGTGGCGCGCGCGTGGCGCGCGACCCTGCACCAGGCGCAGGAGTGGGAGTTCACCAGCCTCACGGTGCCCCCGATCGGGACGGGGGCCGGGAACCTCTCAGTCGAAGACGCAGCCGACATCATGGTGCCCATCCTCAAGAGTCATCTCGGGAACGCCGCTTTTCCCGCGAGCGTATCCATCGTCGTGGAGACGCCCGAGGAGCGCGACGCGTTCGAGGCCGTCCTGCGGCGCAGCGGGGCCGCCGAGTCGTGACCCGCCGCACGTGGGCCGTCGCGATCCTCGGCGCGTGGGCCGCTTCGATTGGGTGGCTCGTGAAGCGGGAGCTCTTCCGCCCCACCGGAACCCGGCTGGCGGAAGCGGCCCTGAGCGTACCGCCGGGCGCCGTCTATTATCGCCTGGACGTTGCGGGCCAGCAGGTGGGGTTCGCATCGTCCACGATCGACACCCAGCCGACGACCATCGGCGTCGTGGACCTCCTCGTGCTCCGAGTCCCGGCGCTGGGCGTGCTGCACCGGACCGCGGCCATGAGCCGCGCGACCCTGTCCCGAACCCTGCGACTGGAGCGGGTGGACTCGCGGTTCGACGGCGACCTGGGGCGATTTACCGCGCACAACGCCGTCAACGGCGATACCGCCCTGGTGACGACGCTGCTCACGGGCACGGACTCCCAGACCGCGCACATCCCCCTCACGGGCCCTATCGTGCTTCCGAGCCTGCTGCCGCTGCGGCTCGCGTTCGGCGGCCAGCTCGCCCGCGGGAAGACGTACTCGACCAGCGTGTTCGATCCGATGCTCCTCGCCGAACGACCGGTGACGGTCACGGTGGGGGCTGAGTCCACGTTTGTCGTCGCCGACAGCGCGGCGTACGACTCCACCGCGCTCGCGTGGATACCGGCGCGCTTCGACACCGTCCGGGCATTCCGCGTCGAGCAGCGCGAGGGAGATGGGGGGATGACGACACGAGCGTGGATCGACGCGCAGGGCCACATCGTACGCGCCGAGAACGCGGTCGGCTTCGTCATGGAGCGGACTGCGTTCGAGCTCGCCTACACCAACTTCCGGAACCGGGATACGACGGGTCTGATCCGCGCGAGCGCCTCACCGCGTCCGGGCGCGATCGTGGCGACAACCGCGCTCGGCGCTCGCGCCACGCTGCGCGGGGACACGCTGTCGCTGCTCCGCGTCCGGCTGACGGGGGCGGCTCCGGGTGCGCTCGATCTCGCGGGCGGGCGCCAGCGGCAGCGGGGTGACACCCTCACGATCCGCCGCGAGACGACCGTGACGCTCGCCGCCCGCTACCGCCTGCCCGCCCGCGACTCGAGCCTCGTGCGCTGGCTAACACCCGCCCCGCTGATCCAGAGCGACGACCCGCGCATCCAGGCGCAGGCGCGGCTCATCATCGGACGGGAGCAGGATCCGGCGCGCGCCGCCCGGCGCCTCGCCGCGTGGGTCCGCACCCACGTGGAGCGGCGGGCGACCGGGGCCGTGCCCAGCGCCGTACGGGTGCTGGAGACGCGAGTCGGGGACTGCAACGAGCACGCGGTGCTGTTCGTCGCCCTGGCGCGGGCAGCCGGACTGCCGGCGCGCACCGTCGCGGGACTCCTGCCCCTGGACAGGCGCTTCTACTATCACGCGTGGGCCGAGGTGTACCTCGGCGACTGGGTGGCCGTGGACCCGATGCTGGACGAGTTCCCCGCCGGCGCCGCGCACGTGCGGCTCAGCATCGGCGGTCTTGCCCGGCAGGCGGAGCTCGTTCGCCTGATCGGGCGCATCAAGCTCGAGGTGCTATGATCCGACTGGAGAACCTGACCAAGCATTACGGCAGCTTCGTGGCGGTCGACGATCTCTCGCTCGACATCCCGCAGGGCGTGCTCTACGGATGTCTCGGCCCGAACGGCGCGGGGAAGACGACGACGCTGCGGATGATCGCCGGCATCCTGCGCCCTACCAACGGCCGGGTGCTGCTGGGCGGCGACGACGTGCATGCGAACCCGATCCCGGCCAAGATGCGCCTCGGCTTCATTCCCGATCGGCCTTTCGTGTACGACAAGCTCACCGGGGTCGAGTTCCTGCGCTTCGTAGCGGCGTTGTATGGCCAGGAAGGCGACGCGGTCGAGCGGCGCGTCGCCGAGCTGCTCGACGTGTTCGAGCTGACCAGCTGGAAGGACGAGCTGGTGGAAGCCTACAGTCACGGGATGCGCCAGAAGCTGATCATCTCAAGCGCACTCATCCACCGGCCACAGTGCATCGTGGTGGACGAGCCGATGGTGGGCCTCGATCCCAAGGCGGCGCGGTTGCTCAAGGACATCTTCCGCCAGTTCGTGGGCCGTGGCGGAACGGTGCTCATGAGCACCCACACGCTGGAGGTAGCGGAGGCGATGTGCGACCGCGTCGCGATCCTCCAGCACGGCAAGATCGTCGCGGAGGGAACCGTCGACGACCTGCGCCGGCAGCACCGCGCCGGCGACGCGAGCCTCGAAGAGCTGTTCCTGAAGCTGACGGGAGGGGCGCAGGTGCGCGACCTGGTCGAAGTGCTGGGCAGCGGGGACAACGGCGGAGGGCGCGCAGCGTGACGCAGCCCTCGCTCTGGCGCGTGCTCGAGCCCAAATGGCGTACCGCCTGGCAGCGGATCCGCGAGGAGCGCTCGCGAGGCGGCAGCGGCAAGCTGCTCTTGCTCACGATCGTCGGGCTGCTGTTCTGGCTCGGCGTGTACCGCCTCCTCTACAAGATCCTGACGTATTTCCGGGGCGTGGAGGATCTGGGGCCGCTGCTTGCGGGCAAGCTGTTGGGCGTCGCGCTGCTCTCGTTCATCACGATTCTCGTGCTCTCGAACGTGGTCACGGCGTTGTCGAGCTTCTTCCTGGCCAAGGACCTCGATCTGCTGGTGTCGGCGCCGGTGGACTGGTTGCGCATCTACCTCGCGAAGCTCGGCGAAACGCTGCTGCACTCGTCATGGATGGTGGCCCTCATGGCGGTCCCCATTTTCACCGCGTACGGCGTGATCTACCGGGGCGGCCTGCTGTTCATCCCCTACGCCGTGCTCACCGTCTTTCCGCTGTTGGTGCTCCCGGCCGTGGCAGGCTCGGCCCTCACGCTCATCCTGGTGAACATCTTCCCGGCGCGCCGCACGCGCGACCTGCTCTCGATCGTCGCGTTAGGCGCGGCGGGCGGCCTGATCCTCTTGTTCCGGCTGGTCCGGCCGGAGCGGCTGGCATCGCCCGAGGGGTTCCGCAACCTGCTCGACTACATCGCGGTGCTCCGCACTCCGACGTCGCCGTTCCTGCCGAGCGAATGGGTGACGCAGGCCATCATGAGCTTCCTGCGCGGTCAGCCCGACCTGCTGCCCCTCGCGCTCCTGTGGACCACGGCGGCGGCCTTTGTCGCGCTCGGCGCGATGCTCCACCGCAGCCTATTCGCGCCGGGCTTCACGAAAGCGCAGGAGGGGGCTGAACGGTTCGTGCGGGGCGAGCTGTGGCGCCGCACGGTCGGCACGCTGCTCCGGTTCCTCCCGGTGGCCAAGCGCGAGTTCGTGATCAAGGACATCAAGCTGTTCTTCCGTGATACGACGCAGTGGAGCCAGCTCATCCTGCTGGCGGTGCTCGTGCTGGTGTACCTGTTCAATATCAAGACGCTGCCGCTGCACCGCGGCGAGGCGGTGGGCTTCTTCTATATCACGCTCGTGTCGTTCTTGAACCTGGGCCTCGCGGGGTTCGTGCTCGCCGCCATCGCCGCGCGCTTCATCTTCCCGGCGGTGTCGCTCGAGGGCCGGCACATGTGGCTATTGCGCTCCAGCCCGCTCGACCTCCGCGCCCTGCTGTGGTCCAAATACTGGGTGGGGACCATCCCGCTGCTGGTGCTGGCGTTGCTGCTCACCGGCTTGACCAACGTGCTGCTTCAGGTGCGACCGTTCATGATGGTGATGGAGGTCGTGACGATCTGCGGGCTCACGTTCGCGATCGCGGCACTGGCGCTCGGCTTCGGCGCGCTGTACCCGCAGTTCGAGACCGAGAACGCGGCCCAGATCCCCACGTCGTTCGGGGGACTGGTCTTCATGATGGCGACGATCGCGCTGCTCGGGGCCGTGATCTTCGTGTTGTGGCAGGCGGTGTACCAGTACGTCCGATCCGTCTTCCTGGGGCAGCCGGTGGTGGTAGACGCCTGGATGATCGGGTGGTTCGCCGTGGCCGCCGCGCTGTGCGCGGCGGCTACGGCGCTCCCGCTCTGGATCGGACTGCGGCGGATCGAGCGCTTCGAGTTCTAGCTAGAGGGGGAAGTTGAGCCCCGCCAGAACGTTGAACGATGTGTTGTCGGCAAACACAAACTTCGCTTCGAGGAACGGCTTGAACGGCCGCGCCCGCCGGCCCTCCCACCCCGCGAACAGGTTGGCGCCCGCGTCGCTCGCGCCGCTCGCGTGCAGGTACGCGAACCCCGCGCCGAAATAGAACAGTCCGTACACCGTCGGGGGATGATACTTCAGGTCGGCGTTCAACCGGAACGGCGAGCCGGTTTGGCCCGGATAAAACTCCGCCGACGGCACGAGCCCCCAGCGACGCCCCACCGGCAGGTTGAGCTGGCCGCCAATGAACACGTGCTTGAAGTGGAAATCATAGCCGATCCGTGGGCCCACCGCGGGCCGGTCGACCATCACGGCGCGCCCACCCCGCACGCGCCGCTGCCCCTGTGCCATCGTCGCCACCACGACCAAGCCCGTGACGACGATCGCGACCCGCACTGTGAATCCGCTCACACCGGCGCTCCGCAGTTGTAGGTCGCACACTGATACGGAAGCGCGGCGCGAAAATCAAGGGCCGACTACTCGATCCGGTAAGGAATCCCCACTTCGTTCGTCCGGTAGTTGTCCGCCGTGCCGAGCAACAGGGTGGCCGAATCGAGCGCGTCCACTATGAAGCGATCGATGCCGCTGCGGCGCGCGATCCAGGTGCGCTCGTAGGTGCCGTCGCCGTTGTCGGTCATTGGTATGCGACGCCAGCTCGTCCCCAGCCGGTCGGCATGGCGCACATGCAGGAACACGAAGCTCGCGGGTGTGAGCCCCGAGCCCGTCGTGTTCGTCACGGCTGCCACCACCTTCACCGTATCATCTAGATGGAACCGGGGGATGCGGTTGGCCACGTCGAACAACTCACTGGGATCGGTAACCTCGATGAGCAGCGTGTCGTTGCGATAAATCTTGACGTCGCTGACCGTGACGGTTTGCCGGTTCGCGTCCACGACGGTCCAATTCTGCGGTGAGACCTGCACGGCCCGCCAGCCGCGGCGGTCTGAGCGATCGCGCACCAGCACGGCGCGCTGCGTCATGCGATCGGCCAGGGGCTTGGCGGTCGGGTTGAAGAGGCCGTCGGCAGTAGTATCCACCAGGAACAGGCCCTCGAACGTGACGTCGTGCTCCACCCGAGCGGTGTCGCCCTGAATCGTGACGTCGCGATGATAAACGGGACGCGGGCCGCCGGGCACGACGCGCAGACGACCCCAGAACGTCGGCGCCGGATCGCCGGCGGTGGTCGTTAGGTTGGCCAGCACGCCGGTGGCCGTAGCTGCTGCCGTCGCGGCGGCGCCGGGGACGCCGAACTCGGTGTCGACCATGGCGCCGAGCTGGTTAGCCTCGGCGGCGAGCACTTCGGCCTGTTCGGACGCGGGCGCTGTGCCCTCGCCGCAGGCGGCGGCCGCGAGCCCGATCAGGGCGGCGGCCAAGGTGAGCCGGACGGTCTGCCGCATGGAGGCGCGTCTCCTGTCGAAGTCTGGAAGGTCGATCAGCACTCCGCGCGGTACAGACGCCAACCCGTGGACGATGTTAAGGTGTGAGAGCTGTCACGCGCTGGGCGGACGACCCATCAGGGGATCGCCCGCCCGAGCACGGTGGTGAGCGCTACTGGCAACTGGGTTGGTGCAACTGGATGTTCCCACCACCCAGCGTACCCGACGCGTCGTAGCCGCCGGACACGTGGAGCTTGAAGCTGTCATTGCGTCCGGGCTCGCCATTGTCCGCCACGTCCACCTGATAGGTCAACCCGTCCTGGCCATTCACCTGGGCGGTACCCTCGATGTGGCGCGTGGTGGCGTCCACTACCCGGTAGGCGGTTACGCCGGTGCCTTTCACCCGCGGGCCGCCAGGACCGTGATCGATGTAGGTCAGGTGGCCCCAGAACTGCCCCTGCTTGATCCCGCCCGCGACACCGAAGTTGGCCTTGGCGCCGGACGGCGTGCCCGTGATCCAGCCGCCGCCGGTGACGAAATCCGCCCCGGCGGTGCAACCGGGCGGAGGCGGGGCCGGCTGGCAGGTGATATCGGCATGCGCCGAGGAGACGATCACGTCCGCCGCCCCAGGCACGATGATATGGAGCGCGTTGACGGTGATGTCTCCCGCCCCGTTACTCGTTTGCTCGTTGATGATCACTTTCCCATTCCCAAGGAGCAACGGCACTTCCTGATTGGGCGCACCCGAGATCGTGATGGTTTGGCCGTTCACTGACAGCGCCGTGATGTCCGAGCCACCGGTCGCCGTCGCCCCGCCGGCGCTGCAGACAGCCGCGGCGCGCGCCTGGAGCAAGCCGGCCGAAATCGTATTGCCGGCGACCGTCAGCGAGACCTCGGCCACCGACGCCTCGGAGCGGCTCGCGTTGCCCTGACCCACCGTGGACGCGTGCAACACCTCCGCCGTCAGCAGGTCGGGCACGCTCGCATTCAGGAGCGACGCCTCCCTGGCACCACCCGACGGTGGCAGGGGGCCGGCGTCGGCCAGCACCACTGTGAAGAGACCGGCCACCCCGGCTTGCAGCACCGTGGCGCGACCGCTGTAGCTTGTCGCCGAGCTGGCGGACGAAGTGGTGGCGTCTGCCAGCACCCCCGCCAGCGGCGTGTGGCGCTCGGAGCACCCGAGCGTGAGCGCCGCGGCTGCGAGCAGGCCGGTGCCGAGCGCCGTATTCAGTCGAATGGTCATTGCGGTAAGCCTCCTTCCTCGAGTCATGGACCCGAGCGAGCTTGGACGCTCCACGTGGATGGCAAGGCGGGTGCCGCGATGCTCTTTCGCCACGTCGTAAGGACGCAGCGGCGCCCGGGCGCATCGATGTGAGGCGGGGGCGCTGAACGGCGACGCGCTTCGCAGCGCGCGGATGTTGGAAGAAGTCCGACGGGCCTCGTCAGAATCCGACCGAGCGACCTGTCGGACTTTTCTGACGCCGAGGCGACGCAGCCGTTGAGCGGGGCACGAGGTGGCGCTCGATCGCGTAGCGGATGATCTCCGCGTTGGTCTTCAGCTTGAGCTTCTCGAGGATCCGGCTCCGGTACGTGCTCACGGTTTTGGGGCTCACTCCGAGCTCGGCGGCGATTTGCTTGAACGCGATTCCGGAGCCGAACCGGCACAGCACCTGATATTCTCGGTCTGACAGCGTCGCGTGCCGGGGCTTTCTCCCGCCGCCTCTGAGGCTGGAGATGAGCCGGCCGGCGAGCGACGGGCTCACGTACGATGCGCCGCGCACGACCTGCCGAATCGCGTCGATGAGCTGCTCACGCGAATGGTCCTTGCCGAGGTATCCGGCGGCGCGGGTCCCCAGTAGGCGCAGGGCATCCGCATCTCGTCCTTGCACGTTCAACACGAGCACGCGGCACCGGGCGTGGCGGCGGCGCACTTCGCGGATGACTCCCCGCGTCTTTGGCCCGCCGAGCCACGCGTCCAGCAGGATCACGTCGACCTCGCCGGCTTGCAGCTGCTCGAGCACCTCGTCCGAAGTTGCCGCCTCACCCACGACCTTCATGTCGGCGCACTGCGCGATCATGCGCTTCAGGCCCTCGCGGACGACCCAGCGGTCGTCCGCGATCAGCAGCCTGATCCGGGAGGGCGTGGGCTCGAGCGGCGCGTTGGACGACATGAACCTCCAAGCTGCGCACAGAAATGCCCCGTCGAGCCGCATGCGGGCGCAACGGGGCTTGGAGTCCCAGCTTCTTGGTACGCAGTCTAGGACGGCGGACGCCCCGCCGTCAAGAGCGTAGGCTTAAGCGGCGACGCGCGCCCCGCACGAATGGCAGTAATGGGCCTCGTGCTCGAGGGCCGTGCCGCACCGCGCACAATAGCCGGGCGCGGTCGCGAGGCGGCGGCCGCATTCCGAGCAGAAAGCGGCATCGGATTCGGGGCGGGGACCGTGGGTGGGGCATGCGGGATGCGGGATGCGGGAAGCGGGAAGCGAGCCTGCACCGGACACGCTCCCCGCATCTCGCATCCCGCTTCCCGTCGCATCGGCGCGAAGCGCAGCCAGGGCTTCCGTGGTGTACTTGGTTTTCAGGTTGTCGTAATCCGCGTCCGAGAGCTTGCCGGTCGCGCGATCGAACTCGATCTCTTTCAGGGCGCGGAGCGCGACCGCCCGGGGCGAGAAATCATCATCGGGATCGTCTCCTTCGTCTACGCTTCCCGCATCCCGCTCCTTGCCTCCCGACGAACCCGGGCGTAGGATCGGCTGCAGGACGAAATACACCGCTCCCGCGGCGAGCAGGATCCCCCCGATCAGCTCGAGCATGGTGGTTAGACCGACAGTCGATCGAGCTCGCCGCGCAGTCGCTCGAGCTCTTCGGGCGTGCCAGCTGCGGCGACGGGCCGGGCGGGGACCGCGTCGGTCGCCGCGGTCCGCGCCCAACGGCGCAACACCAACGTCAGAGCCACGCCCGCCGCGACGATCAGCAAAGAGGGAACGAAGTAGCCCGCCAAGTTGAACCCGCGTTTGGGCGGCGCCATGAGGATCGCGACGCCATGCTCTCGCACGAACTGGTCGATGATCTGCTGCCCGGTCATCCCCTGCTTCGCGAGCCCGACCACGTGCTGGTGCATCGCCGGGCTGACCGTGCAGGTGAAGTCCGTGGTCCGGCAGGTGTACACGTCGAGATTGCAGCCGCACGTGCAGTGGAGCTGTTTCTCGATCGCCTGGATAACGGCGTCATTGTCGGCGGCGGTGACGGGATCGAGAGGCCTCCCCGCGCGTGCCGGGTCCCAGAGCCGCCCGGACGGTCCGGTGCCCGGGAGGGAATCGGGGCTTTGGGCGGTCAGGCGGACGGGCGGACGGACGGTCAGAACCAGCCCCCCGGCCACGGCCGCCAGGAAGTCGCGTCTGTTACAGTCCGCCTGACCGCCTGTCCGTCTGTCCGCCGTCATGGTTCACCGACCAGGCGCACCGAGTATCCGGCCTGCGCCCGCTTCGCCGCCGGCGAGCCTCCCGGCCACATGACGATCAGCCCTCCGAGCGCGACGATCATCCCACCGTACCACACCCACCACACGAGCGGGTTGATGGTGAACCGGAACACGGCTTGCTCGGTGCCGTTCACCACGCCACCGAGCACGACGTAAAGATCCTCGCGTAAATCGCTCCGGATGCCGACCTCGCTGGACGGCTGGAACGTCGGCCGGCCAAGGGCATCTACATGCTGGCGTTTCTCTGTGGTGAGGACGCCGAGCCGCTTACCGTCGCGGCTCACGTCGAGCGTCGCGGCGGTCACCTGCCGGTTCAGCGCGTCGTACTGCGAGATCCCAAGG
>WNFR01003838.1_pt1 | contig 15528 bp, 14 predicted proteins | sample 5400221 | NCBI WGS metagenome assembly WNFR01 (sample SAMN13153357, study PRJNA577476) | soil metagenome | isolation source: 40 cm soil under Madrone tree | place: USA:California | collected 2016-06-14 | reverse complement strand
TACCGACGCATTGAAAAAGAACTGAAGCTCACCCATGTCGCCGCCCACGTCGGCACCGAAGGCAACGAACTCGCCGACCGCATGGCCATGCTCGCCGTGCAGCTTAAAGAAAAAAGGCTGCGTCTGTATCGGGAAGAAATGGACATTTCCACGCTGCTCAAGATGCGGGGCGGGTGAATAAGAAAGCGTTGGTCCCCCCAAAGACTCGTATTTCTTGTGCTAAACGGGTTCATGTAAGAGCTAAAAGCGGACTTGAATACCCCAATCTGACGCCCTATTTCCCGCCTCCGAAGGAACACTCTAGCACTATGCTTCCTCACAATGTTTAAATGATGCAGGCGGCCGGCGGTATGCGAGTGTCGCAAATCCAGGAATCGGGCATCCTAAATTCACCGAGTGCGGACGTCCCCGGTATCGCGTACAGCTTACCAAGTGAGCGTAGCAGCGTAAGATTTTTATTGCCTATGTGAAGGTTTGAAGGAATTTTGAAATATCACGTCTAACAAAAAGGAAGGAGGTGATACCATGAAAAACATGATTAAGATTTTAGTTGTCGCTTTGACCACGTTAAGTTTCAGCGCTCTCGGCTTCGCGCAGGCAAAACCGGCCACGCCAGCTACACCCGCGACTCCAGCCGCTCCGGCAACGGAGAAGAAAACGGAGATGAAATCCGAGAAGGCGAAGACCCATCGGGTTACCGGTGAAGTCACATCGCTGGATGCGAAGGCGGGCACATTCGCAGTTAAAGAAAAGGACAAGGAGATCAAGCTGACCGCCGACTCCAAGAGCGCTAAAGATACGCTGGAAAAGGTGAAAGTGGGCGATATGGTCAGGGTTTCCTACACCGAGAAGGACGGAAAGATGATCGCCAGCTCGGTCAAGGCCGAATCCAAAAAAGCGACGGAGAAAAAAGGCGACGTGACGGATAAGAAACCAGCCACAAAGTAATCTTCTAAGCATGCACGTTGCGAGAGGGATGGTCGGGCAGCCGGCTGTCCCTCTTTTTTTCTGCTAGCAGCAGGCTCACAGGGTTGGACTGAGTCTGTATTCTAAACCCAGACCGATAGGGTCAGAATCGAGCGAAGCTCCGGACGCCGTGCTGGGTCCACTGTTTCCCTTCTGCGTCATCCCTCTTCCAACTCTGGATAGTGGCGGAAAATGCCTTGCTCGTTGAACGCCAGCCGCCGCGGCGACGATAGGTAAGCGGCGATTCGCGGACGCGCCATGACGCGATCGTGTAAAGTGACCATTCTCGGGTGTTGTGGTTCGAGTCGCGCCATGGTTTTTGGAAAGGCGTAACGCGTTCCCTTGATCATCTGGAACAGCGAGAGATCGACGTAGCAAACTTTCTTGCCGAAAATAAAGTCGCCGCCTTTGGCGTTGAGTTTCAGAATTCTTTCAAAATAGCCGAGAAATTTTGGAATGCGCATCGAGGTGAAATGCGCGGCGCGCTTTTTGCTTTCGTCCATCTGCTGCTCGTAGTACAGAACGTTGGCGATCGGATGGTGCGTCTGGCCGGTTTCATACAGCCAATCGGCGATCGTCAGCTGCAACTGATGCACCCAGAGCCGGCTCGCTTCGCTTTTCGGCACGAGACCGAGCCGGGGCGCGAGGAACTGGAGAATGTTGGCGGTTTGCGAAATCAGGACCTTGCCGGCTTTTAGAAACGGCGGGGCAAACGGCGGATGTTCCAACGATGGGTCTTCGAGAAATTTCATGATCCCGGGACGGCCGAAGTTCGGATCGCGCGCGACGTCGAGGTAATCCGCCCCGGCATCTTCCAGCGAAAGGCGAACGAACTCGCCGCGGCCCTGGATCGACGGTTGATAGTACAGCTCATAACGCATGGTAGTCCTCCTCAAATCAGCAGCCGGTCTTTGAGAATCGAATCAAGTTTGGGGTCCGAGATAACGCTCACTTCAATCTCCGTGCTATGTCATCAACCGAATCTCCGATCAGTTCGAACATGAGAGCGCGGCTGATTTCGCAGGGAACGCAAACCGATAGCGCCTGGTAGCTCATGGAGATTTACCCATGTTTGCTCCATTGCGCAAATCCGCAACGGTCACCGGGAAGAACTGCCGTGCCAGCTACCTTCGGAACGATTTGAACGTTTGGAACGGCTTGAACGATTTGAACCTGCCGCGCGAAGCGCGCTGCTGGAAAACATTTTTTGATTGCGATAAGTGAATTGCTTGAGGGATTTGAAGCGCACATGATTTCCGGAGCTCTCGAAGGTTATACTTGCATCGATGTCAGCGGCCACGTGGCCGGGCCCTACGCCAGCAGCCTGCTCGGCGATCTCGGTTGCGACGTGATCAAAGTCGAACTGCCCAATGGCGGCGACACGCACCGCGGGCGCAATCCGAAGTACGAAGGCTACGGGCCGAGCTTTCGGGCGCTCAACCGGAACAAAAGGAGCGTCACGCTCAACCTGCGCGAGAAAAGAGCCCGCGAGATTTTGCTGAAGCTATTGGAGACTGCGGATATTTTTCTCGAGAACTTTCGCCCGCCGACGAGAAAACATTTAGGCCTGGACTACGACGAGCTGGCGAAGCTGAATCCGAAATTGATCCACTGCTCGATCTCCGGCTACGGCCAGAGCGGCCCGTACCGCGATAAGCCCGGTTTCGACACCATCGGCCAGGCGCTAAGCGGCATGATGAGCCTGGTCACCGATCTCGACGATCCGAAAGTCGCCGGAGTTTCCTTCGTCGATCACGCGGCGGGAATTTTCGCTGCCCACGGCATTATGGCCGCGCTCCTCGCTCGCGCGAAAACCGGCGCCGGTCAATTCATCGACGTCTCGCTGCTGCAAGTGGCCATCGCCTTCATCGAGTCCCACGTCGCGGACTATTTAAATGGCGGCGAAGCGGTGTCGCGGGAGAATTTTCCCAAGGGTAGAATTTATAGCCTGCTCGATTGTGACAACAAACCCTTCATGGTTCATCTGTCGGGCCACAACGAAGCGTGGGAAGGACTGCTCAAAGCCGCGGAACTGGAAAGTTTGATCGGCAACCCGCGCTTTGCGACCCGCAAGCAACGCACCGACCGGCACAACGAAATTGTCGACCTGCTGCGCGGCCAGTTCCGCAAGAAAGCGCGCCACCATTGGTTGCCGCGGCTCGATGCAAACAACATTCCCAACGCTCCGATCAACACGATTCAAGAAGTATTCGACAACCCGCAAGTCAAACATCTCGGGATTCCCAAGCAGATCACCCATCCGAAAATGGGCGCGAGCAAGCTGGTGGGGAGTCCGATCAACATGTCGGACACACCGCCAAAGTTCTTTCGTCCCGCGCCGCTCTTAGGAGAACAGACCGAGGAAGTGTTGGAAGGGCTGGGCTATGGCAAGGAAACGATCAAACAGTTACGTGAAGGCAAAGTGATTTAGTCGAGTTGAGAAATTGTTTATGCGGCTGCTCAAAAATGGTCAGATGCGAGGCGCGCGAAGGCCGATGAGCGAAGGCGTACTCTGGTCGTACGTTGAAGCGAAATCGGCCGAGCGCAAACGAAGCAGGTGGACGTTTTTCAGCAGCCGAAAAGGAGTGAACTATGGATTTTAACGTGAGCGCGGATCCCCCGCACGTCGTCGAATTTAGAAACGAGGTGGTTGCCTGGATGGCGGAGCAGTTTAAAGGCCACGACCATCTGCGCTGGTCGGCGTCCTGGTCGACCCGCGAGGACCAGGACGAATATAAATTCCGCCGCAGCCTCGCCGAGAAGTTGGGCGCCAAGGGCTGGCTCTTTCCGATTTACCCGAAGAAATACGGCGGCGCCGACCTCACCGTCGATCATCAGATGGTGCTCGAAACAGAGCTGTTCAAATACGGGCTCAATCTGTCCCACGTCTTCTACACCCTCGCGCGCATCGTCGCACCGGTGCTGATCCGCTGGGGCACCGAAGAACAGAAAAATGAATTCTTGCAGCCGATCACGCGCGCGCAAATCTGCGTCTGGCAGGTGCTCACCGAACCACACGGCGGCAGTGACATCGCCAACTGCCAGACCAAAGCGATCCGCGACGGCGATCACTACGTCGTCAACGGCCAGAAGGTCATGGTCGGCCATCATCTGCCGCCGGATTACCTCTGGACGCTGGTGTGCACCAACCCGGGCGGCAAACGCCACGAAAACCTCGCTTGGCTGCATATCCCGGCGAAACTTCCCGGCATCACGATTCAGCACATGAACATGATGATGGGCATCAAGAACGCGGTCTTCTTCGACAACGTGCGCGTGCCGGCGAAATATTTGATCGGCGGCGAAAATAACGGCTGGAAGGTCGCCAGCACGCACATGGAGCTCGAGCATGGCGGCGACGGCCGCATCGCGGCGGATCCTTTGATCGAGCGCGTCGTCGAGTATTGCCGCAACACGCGCGTCGACGGTAAGCCGATCATGGAAGACGCGCGCGTGCGCGACCTGATCGCCGACATGATGATCGAGCTGAATACGCTCCGGCGCTTCAACCAACTCATCTACTGGCGCCGCTTTGCAAAGAAACCGCATCCCTATGGGGGCCCGCAACAGCGCTACTATCAACGCATGCTGCGCCTGCGTAACGGCGAACGCTTGCAGGCGATCATGGGCGCCGATGCTCTGGAACAGAACTTGTCGGTCCACGAAGTCGTCGACTTCGAGTACGCCGTGCGCACCGGTCCCGGACAATTGCACGGCGGCGGCACGTTGGATACCGACCGTTTGATCTTCGCCCGTCGCCTCGGCCTCGGCCGCCCGACGACCGAAAAAGCGCCGGAAACCGATTAGGCAATAAACATCAGGTAACGTTTTGAACGGCTTGAACGATTTGAACGTTTTGAACCCAATGACACTGATCGTTCCAGTCGTTTCATAAGTTCCAATCGTTCCAGACGGAGGAGAAGAACATGGACCTGTCGTTAACCGAAACCCAAGAAGAATTTAAAAAGGTGGCGGCTGATTTCGTCAAAGCGGAAGTGCCCGCGCATCAGATGACCCAGTGGTATAAGAACAAACAAACCTATCAACCGCAGTTGGTAAAAAAAGCCGCGGAGATCGGCTGGCTCGGCATGATGTTGCCGGAAGCATACGGCGGTTCGGATGTCTCGACGATGGATTGCGCCGTCGTTTTCGAAGAGCTCGGTCGCGGCCCGGTGCCGGGACCGCTCTTTACTTCGGGAATTCTAAGCGCGCAGATGATTTTCGAAGCCTGCACCGAAGAGCAAAGAAAGGCGCTGTTGCCACCGCTCTGCAGCGGCGCATCGATCGTCGTTCCCGCCATCGCCGACAAAGCCGCTTATTGGGGACCCGACGCCGTTGAAACGCGCTTGAGCAAAACTGCCGGCGGCTACATCATGACCGGCACCAAGCGCTTCGTCTTCGACGCACAAGCCGCGACCAGTTTTCTTTGCGCCGCGCGCAGCGAAGAGGGAAAAGTCGTTTTTCTGCTCGTCGACGCCAAGAGCCCGGGAATCACGATCACGCCGCATGTCGGCTTCTTTATTTCTGTCGCAGAGGTTCGCTTCGATAAAGTAGTTGTCCCGCCGACAAATCTGCTTGGTTCGAGCGGCGCGAGCTGGGCGACGCTTGAAACCGCGTTGGATAAATCTCTGCCGATTCTCTCCGCCTATCAAGTCGGCGCGACCCAGGAAGTCTTCGACATGACCTGTGAGTATACCCGCACCCGCGTCGTGTTCGGCCAGCCGATCGGCCGCTTCCAGCGTGTCCAGGATCACTGCGTCGATATCTCGATCAATCTCGATATGGCGCGCTGGGCGACCTACGAAACGATCTGGCGTCTCGAGAGTGGCATGCCGGCGCGCGCCGCGGTGCATGAGGCCAAAGCCGTGGCGAGCGACGGCTATTATCACGGGACTAATTACGCGCACATGGTTTGGGCCGGACCGGGCACCGATTACGGCCACCCGATGATGGCGCACAGCGTGCTTGCACATACGCTGTATCAGTATCTCGGCACGCCCGGGCACCATAAACGCTTGATGATGGACGCGCTTTATCCGCGCGCTTAGCGCGGTTCCGTGTTCAAGGTTCAATGTTCCGAGTTTTTGTGAACCCGGAACTTTGAACTTGGAACCTTGAACTGGACCTTGCGCGCACAGGAGGTAGTATGCGGTTACCGTTGCGTTCATTCGCGCCCCTTGTTCTCGTTCTCGCATTCGCTCCTTCGCGTCTTTGCGCGCAACCTGCCCTGATCGAGGCCGCCAAAAAAGAAAACAAGCTGGTCTGGTATACCTCGATGGCGATCGACACATCGAAGCCGTTGTTGGACGCATTTCAAAAAGAATATCCTTTCATCAAAGCCGAACTGGTGCGCGCCGGCGAAGAACAATTGATGAACCGCATCCTTAGCGAAACCCGCGCCGGCCAGTGGCTGTTCGATGCGATCTCTACGAGCGCCATGGGCGCTTTGGTCGATCGTCGCATGATCACGCCCTATGTCACTCCCGAGCGCGATGCGATTTTAACTGAATTCAAAGATCCGCAAGGCTATTGGACCGGCGTCTTCGTCAACAACCTGGTGCTCTGCTACAACACCAAGATGCTCGCGGCCAAGGATGCGCCGAGAAATTATCCCGACCTGCTCGATCCCAAGTGGAAGGGGAAAATGTTGATGGACTCCACCGACTACGACTGGTTCGGTACGCTGGCGACGGTGTGGGGCAAAGAAAAAACCGTGCAGTACATGAAACGCCTGGCGCTGCAGAGCCCATTATGGCGGCGCGGTCATGGTCTTACTGCGCAGCTCCTCGGCGCCGGTGAAGTGCCGCTGGCCTGGGCCTATAATTTTCGCATCGAACGCATGAAAAACGAAGGCGCGCCGGTAGAATGGATTGAAACTTTTGATCCGATCGTCGTCACGGTAAGCGGCATGGGCCTGAGCGCAAAAGCAGCCAATCCCAATGCCGCAAAACTCTTGATCGACTTCGCCACCTCAAAAAAAGGCCAGCAGATGGTGCGCGGCATGCGCCGGATTCCCACGCGCAGCGATATCGAACCGCTGGCACCGAAGATGGATCAGACCAAGCTGAAATTAAAGGCCGTGCCCAAAGAAGTTTACCTGCATCTCGACGACCACGCCCGCGAGTTTCGACAGATCTTCGGCTTGTAAGTCCCGGTTGTCGCGGCGATCTCGGCCTCCACGCCGAGAGCTCGTCTTTACAAGTCGTTTGAACTCAGCTGTCATTCTGAGCCGGAGGCGAAGAATCTGCTTGTCATTACGTAACCGTTCTTATCAAACAACAGATCCTTCGCTCTCTCTCATCAAGATGACAACTGCTCACGCTCATACCCTAGCTGCGTCGGAAGTAGCAGGCTGCTGAAAAAGGTACTCATGCTTCGAGAGCCTCAGCATGAACGGATTTATCTCAATGATTTCAACACCTCCTCCGTTCGTTCTGAGCAGCGGCCCGTCGAAGGACTCCGAGGCGTTTTTCAGCTGCCTGCCAGATGTCCTCGCCCAAAGTTCGTTAAACAAGTTGTACACGCTTAGCCGATAGGGGTCGGAAACGGCTTTCGCCGTCCCCGCCCTCCGAACCGTGCGTGCGGTTCTCCCGCACACGGCTCTCCAGTCGGTAGTTTCCTCATCGGGATTGGCTCGCCAACTCACGGGCTGTAATCATGGTGAACAACCCTTGAGTAGCGAAGAAAGCATTGGGCCACCTGCGATGATCATCAAGACACCGCCCCCTACCTGGTCGCTTCTCCTGCTTGCGTAGGATCGCGCGCAGTCTGCGGCGTATAAAACCATCCATCAACTCATGGACCAACGGATGAGCCTGCTTGAAGTAGTGAAACCACCCGCGCAGCATCGGATTAAGATCCCCGATGATCTTTGCCAAGCTGTCTCCGCGCGTGCGTTGGGTCTTCACCCGGATGCGCTCGCGCAGCGCTTTGAAGCTCTTGGGCCTCACCCAGCGCTGCCCCGCCTCGAAGCGATAGCCGAGAAACTCAAAACCTTGTCCGGCTTGCCGACAATCTCCGACATGGGTCTTGTCTGCATTAAGCCTAAGCCCGTTTTGTTCCACCCAGCTCTTCACTTCCTCAAGCGCGGCTTGGGCTCGTTGCGCCGTACGACACAGCACCACCAAGTCATCGGCATAGCGTACCATACGATAACCTTGCTGTTTCATCTGCCGGTCCAGAGGATGAAGATAAATGTTGGCCAACAGCGGGCTTACCACCGCACCCTGCGGGGTTCCTCCCGTTGGCGTCCATCGCTTCATCCCTTGGATAATGTCCTGACTGAGAAACAGACCGATCAGCCCAAGCACTCTGCCATCACTGATTCGCTCTTCGATCCGGCGCATCAAGGTTCGATGCTCAATGGTATCGAAGAAACTCTCCAAGTCGGCATCCACCACACAGGTGTAACCTTCCTGAATAAGTCCATCGACTTCTCGAAGCGCATCTTTGGCGCTTCGCCGAGAGCGAAAGCCGTAACTAGACTCCTCAAACTCGCGCTCAAAGATCGGTTCGATCACCAGCTTAAGCGCCGTCTGCACGATGCGGTCTTTGACCGCGGGTATTCCCAACGGGCGCTTTTTGCCTCCCGCTTTGGCAATCTCTACTCGGCGGATCGGCTCTGGCCGGTATTCACCACTCCTCAGCGTTTGCTCGAGTTCTTCCAGATAGATTTCTGCCCGCAACCCAAACTGCTTCACACTTTGCCCATCGACTCCGGCCGCTCCGGCGTTGGCCTTTACTTTGTGCCACGCCGCCTGGAGCGTCTGTTGTCGGTACACTTTATCGATCAGGCTAAACCATTTGCCTCCTCTGACGCCGTTACCCAGCGCCGCCAACATGCGCTCGTTCCACACCGCGGCTTCCACCCACGACCAATCTCGCCTCTGGGTCTCTGCGCCTTGTGTAGCCTTCTCTGGCACTACCGGCGCTTGGCTTTCGCTTTGCCACTCCGTGTCGCTCACGCTTCTACCTTCCTGCCTCCCGTCCCTCGGCGCTGCTTTGCTTTCAGCGCTTCTCGCGGCTCCTCACCGCTGCGGTACCATGAAGGCTCTGACTCCTGCGCCACTCACCTGCGGCGCAGGTCTCCCCACTTACTTCGCCACACCTTCTTGTCGTTCCGTCTCCAACCACGGAGACTGCCGGGTCATCGCTTTCCACCACGCCAGCGTGACCAGCGAGTTTCGGACTTCGCCATGTATGAGCAGGCTCGTCGCAGCTCCCCGCCGAATCGAGTTCGTCATCCTACGGACCGACCATTCGCCTCCGGTTGCTCTCCACCCCGCCTTGCGGCGACGCAGTTACCTTCGGCTTCGGAGTTTGTGGCTTTCTCCGACACGGACTTTCACCGTGCTGATGTGGCGCCCTCATAGGCGCACTCATACCGGCGGACGCCGGTATCCAGATGGCTTTGGAATTCCTTGATTCCGGGTCGCGCTAGCTGCGCCAGCTTGCCCGGAATGCTGATCGAATTATATTGCGAATTCTGAGTCAGCACACTAGATCGAAGGGGCCTTTCGCAGATCTTCACTCAGCCAGTCGAGAACATACGGCAGCCCAGTCCCATCTTTCAAATTCATAAACACAAACGGCCGCTCGCCGCGCATTTTTTTGGCGTCGCGCTTCATGACCGCGAGATCGGCACCGACATGGGGAGCGAGATCGATTTTGTTGATGACAAGCAGATCCGAGCGCGTTATTCCCGGCCCGCCTTTGCGTGGTATCTTATCGCCTGCGGCGACGTCGATCACATAGATCGTCAGGTCGACCAACTCCGGGCTGAAAGTCGCCGCGAGATTGTCGCCGCCGGATTCAATAAAAATTAATTCGAGGTGTCAAAACGGCGATTGAGACGAGTCACGGCTTCGATGTTGATCGACGCGGCCTCACGGATCGCCGTGTGCGAGCAACCGCCGGTCTCCACGCCGATGATTCTCTCTTGGGCAAGCGCCTCATTGCGCACCAGGAATTGCGCGTCTTCCTGTGTGTAAATATCATTCGTGACCACGGCGATGTCGTGCGAGTCGCGCAGCGCTCTGCACAAAGACAGCGTCAGCGCGGTCTTGCCGGGTCCCACCGGCCCGCCGATGCCGACACAGAGTGGTTGTTTGTCATTTGTCATTTTCCCGAAATCGCCGTTGTCCGCGTACCGAATAATTTATTCGAAGCGAAAAACCTCCCGCTCCAAAGGTGCAACCAAAGCGGCAACATCTTCCCCTCCTCTTTCCTCCCCCGCGTTTGAGTGTCATTCTGAGCCGAAGGCGAAGAATCTCGCCTTCGCAACTAGCTGAAAATGCGAGATGCTTCGCTTTGCTCAGCATGACATCCATATGATTGCACGAATTCCGACACAGTCTCGCTGCAAAGGAGGATGAAGGTGGGGCGCAACCTTCATGGTAAAAACCAAATCCATCATATCTCTACGATCGAAATAACCGCGAATATTGCGTCTCGTGCCTGCTCGAAAGAATCGCCATTCCCGGCGCGAATCCGCCAATATCATCGTCAGCTATCGACGCTGCTTTTTCGGCGACCATCGGCAACGTGGCGCCGAGTCGCAATAGCATCCGCTGCCCATCGGTTTGACCGAGAGCCACGAGCTTGACCGCTGCCATCACCTGATTCTCCAGCCATGCCCAGAGATAGGCGACCAAGGCCGGCTACGCAGGAATCTGCCATTGAGCCGCCGCGTGGGCAAAGGCTGCGGGAAACGATACTTCTTCCATGCGAGCAAGATGCGCGTGCGCTTTCTCATCCATTCCCTCCATTTCCAGGAGCAGCTTTGTCAGTGAATATCCCATCTGTAAAGTTTCGCCACGTAGTTCAGAAGTTTCACGGCTGGCCAGCACGAGCGCATTCCAGCGATCGACCTCCGCGTCCGCCTGCGTGCTCCAAGCGTCAATGAGCCTCGATAACAGCGGCGCTTCCGTGCGCCCGAGAGAATATTCCAACACGTCGCCGATCCATTTGTGCGCCGTGTCCACGTCGCGCGCCACGCTGGCTTCCACCGCACTCTCCAAACCTTGCGAGTAACTATACGCGCCGACGGGCAGCGTCGGACTGGCTAACTGGAGTAAACGAACCATGCGTGTGTCAGCGTTGGAAATCATTTGTGACGTTCAGCGACATGATGATCTTTATCGCCGCCGTAGGCACCCGGCTCGGGCTCAAACGGCACTTCGATGCGCGTGAGCTTGGCGTCGAGGCCGCGCAGCATCTCCTCGAGAACCGCATCCTCGATGATCCGTAAAAACCCGTTTCCCAATTGTACGGCCGCGTGGCGGTTACCGAGATGATAGGCGATGCGCGCGAGCTCCAACGCGGAAGCGCACTCGACGTGCAGAACTTTCTCCGGCGCGGCGGCAACTTCAATGACGCTGCCATCCGGAGCGGCGAGCAAATCGCCGGCGCGCAGAGTTTCTCCGCGCCTGAGCTTCAGCGCCACCTCTTCGCCCGACACCAGACGCGCGCGCAGCCAGCGTTTCTGCCGCAAGTCGTAGGACAGCCGGAGTTGGCCGCTGATTTGGGCGCCTGTTCCAGGTTTGATCTTAGCGGTAATTTCGATCATCAAATAGAAAATAGCGCTGCGCCACGGGCAGCTCTCGCGCCGCTTCGCATTCGAGCAACTCGCCTTCGGCGCGCACTTCGTAGGTCTCCGAGTCCACTTCAATCTTCGGCTGCCAGTTGGTGTGCACCATATCATTTTTTTGAGCATGTGCGATATTGTTCACCGCCTCCACCTGGCGCTCAAGTTTCAATTTCTGCAGCACCGGCGATTTGATCGCCGTAATCCTTTTTCGTCCCGCGTTGAGCTCAATCTCGCCGTCGGCAACTCTTGTCTCCCCTGGAATCATCCTTCTCCTCGAACGTTTTGAACGGCTTGAACGTTTTGAACAATTGGAACTCTTCTATCCGAGTTTAGACAATCGGATTATGCACCGTGACCAATTTCGTCCCATCGGGAAACGTCGCTTGCACTTGAATCTCCGGGATTAGCTCCGCCACTCGGTCCATGACATGGTCGCGCGTGAGCAGCGTCGGCTCACCAAGTCCGAGACGCCTCGTCCGTCGCGCGCGCCCTCCATGATCGCCGCGGAAATAAATGCCACCCCCTTGGGTTAGTTCAATTTCAACCCACGCGCTTTGCGCCGTTCTGCCAGCAAGCCGCGGTGAAGATCAGCAGTTTATCCTTTTCTCTCGGCGTCAACTCTATGTTAATTTCCCGTTATTTTGCGGTTTCAGAAACCTGTCAAACAAAAAACCCGCTGCGATCCTATGTCCGCCAGATGCGCGGCTCGCTCGGCGTCCGTCCAACCAGCGCAGCTCGCAAGTGCCGCCACAGCTGCATGAAAAAAGTTTTTGCCGCTTCGCTCGACCCACCAAGGTAACGGCCGACGAACAGACCTGGCATAGCCGTGATCGCGGCCGACGCCGTCAGCGGCGTAATATTATGCGCAATTCCCATGCCTTGAATCGAACATTTATTGATCGCTATCCAAGCGATGAAATTACAATGAAGTTTTCAAAAACCGGCGTGACCTGGCGAATTCCTCGAGTGCCGTTGCTCAATTGATATGCAGTTCTGCTCATTTAGTAATCAAGAAAGTGCGCAACGGCGGAGCGTGCACCTTTGAGAGTCGTCGTAAACGCTTGTGAATTCCACGCTCCTATGATCGTCATCCGCACGAAGCCTCCAGTTGGACAAATGAGCGCGGGATGGAGTATTAAAAGCGGCAAGACAATAATACTTTGAGCGGTTGCGTGTAAACGTTGACCGAAAAGCTATTTGGCCTTTTTCAGAAGAGCAGTTTCGTTGAGTTCCGAACCGTTGCTTCTCGACCCGGAAGGAGAAAGTAATGAGAGGAATGGACTGGCGATGTTGGTTTTTAACACTTTGCTGTTTCCTGGTTGCCGCGCTTTGGACGACGGCCTTCGCGGCCGAAAAGAGCCCTTTCTATCAAGGCAAGACTCTCAACATCATTATCAACTTCGCCGCCGGCGGCCCGACAGATATCGAAAGTAGGATTTTTGCTAAGCATCTGCCCCGCCACATTCCAGGAAACCCCACGGTCACGGTTCAAGCCATGGGTGGCGGCGGCGGTCTCACGGCGGTGAACTATATCGGCGAGGTTGCTAAGGCGGACGGATTTACCGGTGCCTATTTCACCGGCGCTCTGTTTCAGCATCAGATCAAAGATCCCGCCTTGCGCGTCGATATCGGTAAATTCGGCTTTGTCACCGGCGTGCACGGCGTTACCGTATCTTACATCCGCGCCGATGTTCCACCGGGCATGAAGAAGCCCTCGGATTTCGTCAAGGCGCAAAAGTTTCGCGCCGCCGGTCTCGGCGTGAGCAGCTCCAAAGATGTGCGCTTCCGCTTATCGTTCGATCTGCTCGGACTCAAATACGATTACGTCACCGGCTACAACAACAGCGCCGACGCGCGTCTCGCCGTACAGCGCGCCGAAGCGCAATATCATGATGAAACTCTTCCCAGTTACCGCACCCAAGTGGAGCCGCAGATGGTCAAGACCGGTATGGTCGTGCCGATCTATTACACGGACCTGGTTGCGCCGAGTGGTGAAATCTTGGTGAGCCGCGACGTGCCGGAGCTTCTGCCGTTCACGTACTATTATAAAGAAATCTTTGGCAAGCCGCCGTCAGGAATCAAATACGAAGCGCTTAAAGCCGCCAATATGTCGAGCACCAACATGACGCGGATGGTATTGATGCCACCCAAAGCGCCGCCGGAAACCGTCGCAATTCTCCGCAAAGCCTTCGACGCTCTCTCCCGCGATCAGGATTTCTTGCAAGAAGCGATCGGCGCGATGCGCTTTCAACCCCGCTTCGAAGTCGGCGAAGCCGGCGAACGTTTGTTCAAAGTCGCCTCACAGACATCACCTGAAGTCATCGCTTTTCTTCGCAAGTATATCGAAGACGCGAATAAGTAGGCGACTCAACGCTCGCTATCGGCAATGTTTAGACTGCGCGGACCGATGGCCGGGGGCCGAAATGGCTATCAAAGAAACCCTAAACTTCCGCAGCCCGAAAATCCCGGGTGTAAGTTCACGCAAGAATCAGATCCACATGTGACGATTTTATGATGAACTACTCCCGCATGCTTGAAGCGGGAATCCAGGCGAAACTCTGACTGGTCGCCCGATTAAAAGTTCGGGTATGACAACTTCGGAAAAATAATCACGAATCATTCGGGTGCCAGTTCCGTCTCGCCTGTGGTGAGCCAGTCGAACCGCCGCAGGAACGACGGCGGTTAAGAGGTCGAAATATTTCTCTACCGAGCAAAACGCTGGGAATCAGAGCCGCAGTGATTGAAAGGCTTTATTAAAAAGTTGGTCGAAGCGGTGAATTTCAGCAAAGGGCAGGGAGTCTCCTGGTCGGTTCCAGGAGACTCCCTCGCGGCTGACGATTCTAACGAACAGGTAGCGGCAGACCGGGAATTTTTAGTTCCTGATCCATGCAAGAGATCTTACCTAGAATCCCTGAGCCGGGCACAATTTCTCCGCCCGTGTTAGGGGAGTTGTCGCGCCGGTTGCCGTCGGACATCGACGTGCAAAAGACTCTTCCGGTCAGAACGGGGCTAGTAGGAAATTCAAGAATGTGATTGTTTCCCACACCATTTTGGTCACCCGCGTTCCGCAAGCCGACTCCAAATCCGACAGGCTTCGGTAAGTTGACCGGGTTGCGGAAAATTTCAAAGACTTTCCCCTCTCGGGTAACCACCGCCACCGCATTTCGCTCATTGGCATCGACCCAGATATTTTCCTCGCGATCGAGGGCTATGCCGTCGCCGCCCTCGAGAATCGGATGAGCGACAAAGATATTGCTGAGACACAGCGTGTTTGCCGTAAATGTGGTATCGCAGCCGGTCGGACTCTTGAGGTTTCCATGACGATCGAATTCAATCTTCCAAAGCGCTCCCCGAGCGGTGTCGATATTGAAAAGATCGCCCTTCTTATTGAAGGCTAAACCGTTCGCAACCAGGGGTTGGGAGCCGAGAGCACAGGGAGTAGTGAAGGGTGCCGGGCAGACGGTGTTAAGTGCCGCGTTTCGAGTTGTTGCCGTCACTAATATAACACCAGGCGGCAAGGCGCGGACGTCACGTCCAACGCCGCCTACGCCGGCCACGAGATTCACTTCATTCGACATCGGCTGAATACGAAAAACTTCTTCGCAGTTAACAACAGCCGGCGGGGTGCAGTTGGCTCCGGGCCCGGTGATTTTCCAAACTCTTCCCTGACCGGTAACCCCATCGCTGGCCCACAGGTTTCCCTTCTCGTCAAAGGCAAGACCGTTGGCGCCCGGAGTACCGATGGCGTAGGGCACGCTCACGGTCGGCGGACTGCTGCTATTCGGTGTAAAGCTGAATATTCTTGCCCCGGCTCCGTCCGCGACAAACACATCGCCGATGTCATTCAAAGCAATGCCAGCGAAGCCGCAAGTGGAGGGAGCTGTGTTGGGCGTAATTTTTCCAACCTCCACCAGAGCGGGATTGTTGATATTGATTTTCCAAATGGGGCAGGGGGTAATGGGGGTGGTAGCGAC
>WNFR01003837.1_pt1 | contig 15528 bp, 15 predicted proteins | sample 5400221 | NCBI WGS metagenome assembly WNFR01 (sample SAMN13153357, study PRJNA577476) | soil metagenome | isolation source: 40 cm soil under Madrone tree | place: USA:California | collected 2016-06-14 | reverse complement strand
GATTTTGCTTACGGCGCATATGTCAAAAGTTGGGGCTGTCACACCGGCGAGGAGATGTCGAAGAAATGGCACGCCGCCACCGGGACGCACATGATCGGCGCCATTGGCAAAACGCAGTTCATGATGGAGGAGCTGCCGATCCTTACTTCCGACAACGGCAAGTGGGTGAATTGAGCGGCTGGGGAAGTCGCGAATTGGACGGGCAAGCCCGAGAGGGCGAGCGAGCGAGTCAATTGAAAGTGACGAATGACGAATGTCTAATGACGAATCAATGACGAAATCCGAATGACCAAGAGAATATTCGATTACAGTTTCGTCATTTGAGCATTCCTGCTTAATTCGTCATTTCGTGGTTCGCCATTCGTCATTCTTTCTGGTTTCCGATTGCAGATCTTTCATTTAGCGTGACGAGGCGATGAAGTTTGATCAACTGAGCGCCTTATATCATCAGCCGCTCTTCGATTTAATTTCGCAAAGCCGGGCTGTGCATCTCAAGCATTGGAGCGGCGAGGAAGTCCAGCGCTGCAGTTTGCTAAGCATCAAGACCGGCGGCTGCAGCGAAGATTGCGCTTACTGCGCGCAATCGTCGCACTATTCCACGGGCATTGATCGCGAGGAGTTATTGTCGATCGAAACGATTGCTGTCGCGGCAAAACGGGCCCGCGCACAAGGCGCGACCCGATTCTGCATGGGTGCGGCCTGGCGGGGCGTACGTGACGGCTCGGAAAAGTTCGACCGCGTTCTCGAGATCGTGCGGAAAGTGAGCCAGCTCGGCATGGAAGTGTGTGTCACGCTCGGTGAGATTGGGCCGGCCGAAGCGCACAAACTCAAGGCTGCGGGGGTGACCGCCTACAATCATAATATCGACACTTCGCCCGAGTTTTATCCGGAGATTGTGAGCACACATACTTTTAACGATCGGTTGAATACGATTACTGCTGTGCAGGAGAGCGGGATGTCAGTTTGTTGCGGCGGGATCGTCGGCATGGGCGAATCAGAAGATGATCGTCTGCGCATGCTCGAAGTTCTGAGCAACCTCGATCCACCCCCAGAAAGCGTGCCGATTAATTGTTTGATGGCGATGCCAGGCACGCCGTTAGCCGACCAACCTCCGGTTGATATTTTTGAACTGGTTCGGCTGATCGCGGTCGCGCGGATCGCATTGCCGAACGCGCGGGTGCGACTGGCGGCGGGTCGCACCCGGATCTCGCGCGAAGGCCAGGCGCTCTGCTTCTTTGCTGGCGCAAATTCAATTTTCTTTGGTGATAAACTTCTCACCGCAAAGAACCCGGAAGTAGATCTCGATTTGAGCTTGCTGCGCGAGCTCGGGTTGAACGTTGAATCCATGGACCGCAGTCACGCCGCGGCAGCCTTAATGTAGGGTCCAAAGAACACGGCAGCTGCAATTTATATCGACATGCAAGCCGCCATTTGGCAATGAACGTGCCAAGGCGATTTGGGAGTTAGCGAAACCTCAACAGAAAAAATTATGAACTGGAAAAAATTCTTCATCGCATTCATCGCTGCCTTTGTCTTCATATTCATCTTCGAGTGGATCTTTCACGGGATCGTCCTGAAGGAGACCTACGCTGCTCTCCCGCCAGGCCTTATGCGGCCGGCAGAGGAATTCATGAAGCACTTCTTCCATTGGCTCGTGCTCGGTCAGCTTGTCTTCGTTTTCTTTTTTACGATGATCTTTGCCAGTTTTGCTGGCGGGGGAGGCGCGGGGGCCGGAGCTCGATACGGGATTTTAGTCGCGTTGCTTGGGTTTGGCGCCAATTTGATTCAGTTCGCGGTGCACCCGCTCACGACGCGGGTCCTCGGCTTTTGGGGAATCGGTGGACTGATTGAGCTGGCAATTGCCGGAGCAATCATCGGAGCGATTTACAAACCGAGCTCACACACGACCACTTAGATTCTAAGTTCGTGAAACGATTCATCGTCGCGTTCCTGGCAGCGTACATTTTTATCTTTTTCTGGGGATGGCTCCTTAACGGCGTGCTGCTGAAAGATGTTTACGCCCAAACGCCAAATCTCTGGCGGTCGCAAAGTGAAATGATGAGCTTGTTTCACTGGATCATCATCGGCCAGGCGCTGGTGGTCTTCGCCTTCGTGATCATCTATGCGAGCGGTTTCGCCGGCGGCGGCGTAATCGCAGGAATCCGCCTTGGTATCCTGTTGGAAATCGCAGCGATTGGCATGCGTATGGGCTTTTACGCGGTGCAGCCTTTTCCGGGAAACTTGATCGTTTACGGCAGCGTCGGCGGTTTGATCGAAATGATCATCGTCGGCGCGATTGTTGGAGCGATCTATAAACCCGGCGCGCCGAGTTTTCCGCCCGGCCCTAGTTAATTGCAGCGCTGACCCGCCGCCAAGTTGCCGCACCTTGAAAGGCATTGGACTCTGTCCCAGCTTGCGCTCAGGGCAGGCTGTTGAACGTTTGCCGTCCAATGGCTCCACTTCTGAAAACTCCGGCCGCGCTTGGGTACCGCATGCCAGCGGAATGGGAACCGCACGCTGCAACCTGGCTCTCCTGGCCCCGGCGGGAAGGAATCAGTTTCCCTGATTCATTCGATCGCGTTCTGCCGGCTTTGCGCGCGATGGTAGAGGCGCTTATCGAGTCCGAGCAAGTCTGTATCAACGTCTGCAACGGCGCACACGAAGCCGAGGCGCGCGCAGTCTTGAATGGATTACGGATGGAACGCGTCACGTTTTATCGGATTCCGACAAACGAGCCGTGGTGCCGCGATCACGGGCCGATTTTTCTCAAGCGTGATGTCGATCCGCGCCTCGCGATTGTCGATTGGGATTACAATGCGTGGGGCGGCAAGTATCCGCCGTGCGATCTCGATGAAGTCGTGCCGACGCGCGCCGCACAATTTCTCCATGCACCAGTTTTTTATCCCCGAATGATTTTGGAAGGCGGGTCGATCGAGGTAAATGGCGCCGGCGCACTGCTGACGACAGAATCGTGTCTCCTAAATCCGAACCGCAATCCAAGGTTGGGCCGTGCGGAAATCGAGCAACGCCTCCGCGATTATTTCGGCGTCCGGGAAATTCTCTGGTTGGCGGAAGGAATCGATGGCGACGATACCGATGGTCATATCGACGATCTCGCGCGTTTCGTTTCGGAGAGCACTGTCGTCACGGTTGTAGAAGAAAATCGCGACGACGAAAATTACAGGCCGCTCCAGCAAAATCTTGCGCGCTTGCGCCAGATGAAAGTCGAACAGGGCGACCTCAAGATCGTCACTTTACCGATGCCGAAAAAGATCGTGCGCGAAGGTCAGCGCCTGCCTGCGAGCTACGCGAACTTCTATATCGCGAATTCCTGCGTTCTGCTCCCAACTTTCGCCGATCCAAACGACGAAACGGCATTATCGGCCTTGCAAAAGCTTTTTCTCGATCGTCGGGTGATCGGGATCGACTGTCGGGAATTAATCTGGGGGCTGGGGACGTTTCATTGCCTTACCCAACAGCAACCCGCGGTATAGCGCATTATTCTTCCGCGAATCGTCCTGGCTTGTAGCCGCTTTTCAGAATCGCGTCGTGGAGATCGGGCGCGTGCGTCTTGCGCGCGTCGAATGTGATGACGACGCGCTCGTGACGGAGATCGACTTTGACGTTCTTTACTCCTTTGACTTTCATGAGCGGTGCGCGCAGTTTGCGCACGCATTCGTCGCAATCTTCGCCTTCCGTCGCTATCTCGATCGTTTCGAAAATCGCGTGATCGGCGCGTTCTGGGCTAAAAGGATCGCTCGGATCCGGATCATTTGGTCTTGCAGGGTCCATCGTTTCTTTATCTAACGGGCGAGGACGCCTCCGCGGCTGTCTCGCGTGCGACTGGTTCGAGCACACGCCAGACGTTTTCGGCAAGAATTTTCTGGCCAGCGGCATTTGGGTGAATACCGTCCGGCAAATTTAGCGACGGATTACCTGTCACACCATCGAGGAGATAAGGAACCAATGCAGCGCCGTTTTTTGTCGCGAGCTTGTTGAACATTTCTCCAAAGGCGGACACATAACTGTCGGCTCCATAATTTGGTAACTGCATTCCCGCGATCACGACGCGCACACTCGGATTTCTCGTTTTCACGTTATCGATAATCTCCTGCAGATTGCTTTGGATTTGATCGACCGGCACTCCACGAAAAGCGTCATTGATTCCAAGCTCGAGGATGAAGATGTCGATCTTGCGCTTCAAGTGGGAAGGAAGCCGTTGCAGGCCGCCCTCGGTGGTGCCGCCACTTGCGCTGGCATTGGTCACTTGAAAGTTAAGGCCGGCGGCACGCAACTTGTCTGCGAGCAAAAGGGGATACGCTTCGCTCGATTTAAGCTGGAACCCCTCTGAAAGACTGTTGCCCAGCACGAGAATCGTTTTCATCCGCGAAGAATTAGGCGCTGCGGTCCATGCCGCTTGCGCGCACAAAACTGACAATATGATACTGACGAGCGTGGCGTAACTCCTCATCAACAAAAGCAATGTTCGATCTTTGATGTTTGATGTTCGATGTTTAACGGTTTAACGATTCAACTCTTGAATTTTTCTTCTATGGCAAATTACGCTATTAACGGATTCGGTCGTATCGGGCGCAACGTGCTTCGCGCCATGACGCAAAAACAAGTCGAGCGTGTGCGCGCAATTAACGATCTCACTGACACGAAAACCCTGGCCCATTTACTGAAGTGGGACTCGGTGCATGGCAAATTCGACGGCGAAATCGGCTACGATGACGAAAATATTATCGTCCGCGGGCACAAAATTAAAATTTTGAAAGAACGCGACCCGGCGAGCTTGCCGTGGAAAAAATTAGATGTCGATGTTGTGCTCGAGTCGACTGGGTTTTTCACGAGCCGCGATAAAGCCGAGCTGCACCTGAGCAAAGCCGGCGCGAAAAGGGTGCTGATCAGCGCGCCGGCAAAAAATCCGGACGTGACGATTTGCATCGGCGTGAACGATGACCTCTTTGACCCAGAGAAACACGTGATCGTTTCAAATGCGAGTTGCACAACCAATTGTCTCGCGCCGATGGCGAAGGTTTTGCACGACAAATTTGGTATTGCGCACGGTTTCATGAGTACCATTCATAGCTATACGAACGATCAGCGCATTCTCGATTTTCCGCATGATGATCTGCGGCGAGCGCGCGCAGCTGCGATGAGCATTATTCCATCCACCACTGGGGCGGCAAAGGCGATCGGCGAGGTCATCCCGGATTTAAAAGGCAAATTGAATGGCGGCGCTTATCGAGTGCCGACGCCAGATGGTTCAGTGACGGACTTCACCGTTGTGCTCGAGAAAGATGCGACCGTCGATGCCGTCAATGCGGCCTTCAAAGAAGCCGCGTCGGAGAAAAGTTACAAAGGCGTGGTCGAATACAGCGAGGAGCCGCTCGTTTCGCAAGACATTGTCGGTAACCCGCACTCATGTATTTTTGACAGCAAACTCACGTTGATGCTCGGCAATCGCTTCGTGAAAATCGTCGGCTGGTACGACAACGAGTGGGGCTACAGCAATCGCTGCGTGGAAATGCTGGAACTGATTTCGAAATAGGCACTGGCGCTATTGACTCGTGCTCAGACGTACCGATTGACCTAAATTAATTATGGCGAAGCTCGCTCTGCGTGATCTTGATATCCGGGGGAAACGCGTGCTGGTGCGAGTCGATTTCAATGTGCCGGTCGAGTTGCGCGGCGGAAAAATCCGCATCACCGACGACACCCGCATCCGCGAAAGCCTGCCGACGATCAATTACCTGCGCAAACACGGCGCGAAGACAATTTTAATGTCGCACTTTGGCCGGCCGAAAGGCAAACATATCGAAAAATACTCGCTCCGGCCGATCGGTGATTATTTGCATTCGCTTATCCATCAGCCGGTCATCTTTAGTCACGATACGATTGGAGAAGTACCGGAAAAAATCATCAGTCACATGGAGAACGGCGACGTAGCCCTACTTGAGAACGTCCGGTTCCAGCCGGAAGAGGAAGCGAACGATCCGAAATTTGCGGAAGCGCTCGCGAAACTCGGCGATCTGTATGTGAACGACGCCTTTGGCACGGCGCATCGTGCGCATGCATCGACAACTGGCATCACAAAGTTCGTAGCGAAATCGGCCATGGGTCTTCTGATGGAGAAGGAGCTGAAACATTTACGCGAGGGCCTCGACAAACCGACCAAGCCGTTCGTTGTCGTTTTAGGCGGATCGAAGGTTTCCGATAAGATCGGCGTTTTGAAAGCGCTGATGGAGAAAGCCGACACAATTTTGATCGGCGGCGCGATGGCGAACACATTTCTCAAAGCCCGAGGAATCCCGGTCGGAGCGAGCCGCGTCGAGTCGGACAAGGTGGATCTGGCGCGTGAAATCCTCGATCTGGCGAAGAAACGCGGTGTGAAATTTCTGCTTCCGATTGACGCGCTGGAGGCGGAGGAGATTCGCGCCGGCGTGCCGATTCGAAACACGAGCCGGCTCTCGCCACAACACGGCATCAACGACGGGTGGCAGGCAGTTGATATCGGCGCCGCGACGATTGCGCTTTACCAGGAGGAATTAGCGAAAGCGGAAACGATCCTTTGGAATGGTCCCGTCGGCATCTTTGAGATTCCCGATTTCGCGGAAGGAACCATCGCGATCGCCGAAGCGCTGGCCCAATCGGGTGCGACGACCATCATCGGCGGCGGCGATTCCGTTACTGCGGTGAAACAGGCTGGGCTTGCCGATAAGATGACATTCATCTCCACCGGCGGGGGCGCTTCCCTGGAATTACTCGAAGGCAAAGAATTGCCCGGCGTCGCTGCGTTAACGGACAAAAAATAATGCGCAAGAAGATCGTCGCTGCCAATTGGAAGATGAACATGATGCAGGCGAGGTCGGCGCGTTTTGTCGAGTCGCTGTTGCTTGAAATCGGCGACATATCTGATGTCGAGGTTGTGATCCTGCCGCCGTTCACCGCGATCGTGAAAGTGATGGAGGCGCTTGGCACCGCTCCGAACATCAAGGTCGGTGCGCAGAACATGTATTGGGAACGCAGCGGCGCCTTCACTGGCGAGATCAGCGCTGCGCTCTTGCGCGACCTGTTTGTCCACTACGTATTGCTTGGGCACAGCGAACGCCGCAGACTGTTTGGTGAGACCGATGAAATTGTAAATCGCAAGGTGCGCGCCGCGCACGAGGCAAGCTTGCGCCCGATCGTTTGCGTAGGCGAAACGCTTAAGCAACGTGACAGAGGCAACGTCGAAAAAATCTTGTCGATCCAATTGCGTGGCAGCTTGGCCGGTCTGAGTCCTAAGGAATTGCAGGAAACGGTGATTGCGTATGAGCCGGTTTGGGCAATCGGCACGGGCCGTAACGCCACGCCGGATCAAGCGCAAGAAGCGCACACGTTTATTCGTCACACGTTGTGCACCATCGCTGATGACACAACGGCCGAGCGTGTTCGCATTCAATACGGCGGCAGTGTTAAACCGGAGAATGCGCGCGAACTGATGAGCCAGCCGGACATCGATGGTGCCCTCGTCGGTAGCGCCAGCCTCGACCCGCGCAGCTTTGCTCAAATCGTGCAGGCCGCCCGCGAAGAAGGATAGGGCAATTGACCTCAATCGCCTTTGCCCGGCGATGATCGAAACTGAGGCGGTTCAGTGAACCGCCTCTACAATTCATTTTTTGATTTCGAGATAGGTGCGCGATTGCGCATGATTCGTGCCGGGCTGCAATTCCTCGATCCGCATTTGTTTTAGGAACCAGCGATTGTCGATCTTTTGCGCGGAGACCACTTCAAACCGCTTAACGATCTGAGCGTTCCAATCGTAACCCTCCATCCGCATAAGCGCCCCGCTCGCCTTGTCGATCCACAAGAGAACATTGGAATACTGGGACTCGCGGGAAGGCGCACGCAATTGCAGCTTCCAGCAGTTGCGAGTCCGAACATTCTCCTCACCCAGGACACGCGCGGTTTGCCAGTAGAGAAATTTAAACGCGAGATCCTCGTAGGTAAGACTGGTACCGCGGATTTTCTGATTGAGCTTTTCTGCGGCAAATTTTTCCGTTCCGGTATCAGTAACGAGATCCAGCCGCGAGCTATTTTGCCCGAGTCGCAATTGGAAAACTTCGTCCGGATTAGTGAATGAATAGCGAATCAGCGGGCCGTTTTGGATAAGGCGGAACGGGATAAGGAGATCGTTTTCACGGAGCTGACCTTGGAGATCGATTTGCTGGCGCGCTTCGATCATTCGAACCGAAGCCAGAATCTCCTGCGCGGAGGGCGCAGGCTGGCCGAAGATTGGCGACGTCGCAAACGCAAACCAAATGACAAATGAATGACGAAGCCGGAATGACAAAAGGAAAGGCCCGGATCGAACATTCGTCATTTGAGCATTCGAGCTCGTTTTGTCATTCGTCATTCGTGCTTCGTCATTGTATCGCATTTGTTTATTAGAAAGTAGCGATTAAAGCTTAAGCGCCGCTTTGTTTCGATCGCGAATGGACCAGACCCTGTTTCATCTCATTAACGGACAGTGGACGGGTCCGGCGCTCGATTTGTTCATGGCGGTTCTTAGCGATAGCGAGATTTGGAACCCGTTCCTCATCGCAATTGTGCTCGGCGCGCTCTTTTTTGGCGGATTCAAGGCGCGAGCGTTCATGGTATGCTTGCTTTTGTCTTTGCTGATCGGGGAGCTGTTTACAAGCGCTTTGAAATCGGCCATTGATCGTCGTCGTCCGAAGCAAGTGCAGGACGTGCGAATGGTCGAATTGCAAAAGGCGCGTCCGAAATTCATGACGTTGTTCAAGAAACCAACCATCCGATTTTCCGGGCAGTCCGATCGAAACCGCTCCGGGCCATCGTTTCCATCGGGGCATGTCACGAACAACGCGATCATCGCAGTATATTTGACGCTCTTTTATCCGCGACGTGGCTGGCTCTATTGGATGGTGGCGGCAGCCGTTAGTTATTCGAGAATCTACCTCGGGGCGCATTGGCCGAGCGACGTGATCGCGACCCTGTTTTTGGCAACGGGTGAAGCCTTGGTCTTGCTCGGTTTGTTTGAATTAATTTGGAGAACAGTGGCGCGAAGATGGGCGCCGGGCGTTTACGCCCGCCATCCGAGTTTGATCTCGACAGGGAGACGAATCTCCGCGTTCACTAGTCCGGATCCGGAAGTCGGAAGCTCGCGCCACATCTCATGAGCACGACGCGCTCGGTCTATTTTTTTGTCATCGCGTTAACGGTGATTCGATTGTCGATGTTAGCGACGACCGACCTTGAATTCGACGAAGCGCATTACTGGATGTGGTCAGAGCGCCTGGCGCCAGCGTATTTCAGCAAAGGACCGGGCATCGCTTTCGCGATGCGCGCAAGCACCGCAATCTTCGGCGCGAACGAATTCGGTGTCCGCTTTTTTAGTCCAATCCTGGCAGCGGGCACGAGCCTGCTCATGTTTTATTTTGCGCGGCGATTGTTCAGCGCGAGCGCGGGATTATGGACAGTCGTTGCCTTAAACGTCACACCGATTTTCAACATCGGCGCCTTCGTCATGACCATTGATTCCTTATCGGTCTTTTTCTGGTTAGCGGGGATGTTCACATTCTGGCTCGCACTGGAACGAAGCCCGCGATTCTCGTGGCACTGGCCGCTCACCGGATTATTGATTGGCCTTGGATTTCTCTCCAAATACACGAATGCGCTTGAGCTTGTTTCGATTTTGCTCGTGCTTGCGCTGGCTCGCCGGCTCAGACAGGAGTTTGCGCGGCCTGGCTTATATTTATTACTTACCGTCTTCGCTCTTTGCACGGTCCCGCCGATTCTCTGGAACGCGCAGCACGCCTGGATTACGCTGACTCATCTGCGGTCTCGCGGGGGGATTGAACAGGGCTTTGGCTTCCATCCACCCGAGATAATGTCGTTTCTTGGCGAGCATTTTTTGGCCTATTCGCCATTCCTGTTTCTCGCACTTGCCTGGGGCGTGATCGCCAGCTGGCGGCGCGTGAACCAACAATTCAAAGTGTTGTTTCTAATGTGGTTTGGTTTGCCGGTGTTCGCTTTTTACTTCCTCTTGTCGATGAACAAAAGTGCCGCGCCGAACTGGGACGCACTCGCCTTCCCGGGTTTCGGCTTGCTGGCAATTTATTTCTGGTGGGAGCGCCTCCAAAGGAGCTTGGTCTTGCGACTCTGCGCCGGTGCGGCGTTGCTGGTCGGCTTAATCATGAGCGTGATCGCACTGGACACAGACTTGTTGCGCACAGCGGGTGTCGAGTTGCAGCGAAGTGATCCGAGCGACCGGATGCGCGGATGGAAAAGCGCGACCAGCGCGGTCGAAAAGACGCGCAACAGTCTCGAAGCGAAACTGGGAGAGAAATTGTTTCTCATCGCCGATGCACGCGATCGAGCGTCAGAAATTTCTTTTTATCTGCGCGATAAACGGCCAGAGGGTCCGGGTCATCCGCCCGTTTACATCATCGAATCACAGGACATGGTAAATCAGTTTTCGTTCTGGCCGCGCTACGATGAATTTGTCGAGATCAAGCCCGGTACACCCCGCCCGGAAGGTGAGGTTTACACTGAGGAGAACGGCATTAATCCATTCGTTGGGCGCAGCGCGCTCTTCATTCGAGAGGGCGAAAAAGAGGGCGTGCCGCACAATATCCGGGCCGGGTTTCAATCGACCGAACCGGTTGGCACAATTGAAGTGCGCCGTTACGGCAAGCTGCTGCGCATCTGGCAGGTTTTTCTTTGCCGAAATTATCGCACGCTTCCGCTATGACGGAGACGACAAAATTACCCGCTGTGTCCGTGATCGTGCCGCTTTTCAATGAGGAAGAGAACGTGTCAATCTTGCAATCGGAGTTGAATGCGACGCTGGGTGGAATTGATCACGAAATCATTTTTGTCGACGACGGATCGGTCGATCGCACGGTCGAGCGAATCCTACCTGCACCGAACATTCGAGTGATTCGTTTCGGAAAAAATACGGGACAAAGCGCCGCCATTTACGCTGGTCTCGAGGCAGCTCGCGGCGCGATCGCTGTTCTCATCGATGGCGATTTGCAGAATGACCCTGCCGACATTCCGCGACTTCTCGCAGAAATTGACCGCGGCGCCGATCTCGTTTGTGGTTATCGCGCGCAACGCAAAGACACACTGGTGAAACGGTTGACAAGCCGGATCGCCAATTTTGTTCGCAGCCGTTTTACAAAGGATGGCGTGCGCGATACAGGCTGCACACTGAAGGCAATGCGGTGCGAATGCGCGAACGTATTGGTCCCATTTAAAGGCATGCACCGTTTCATCCCTGCGCTCGTTAAGGCCGCCGGATATCGGCTTGTGGAGGTTCCCGTCAATCATCGTCCGCGTCGCTTCGGTCACAGTAAGTATGGCCTGGGTAACCGCGCCCTCCGTGCCACCGTCGACATGTTCGGGGTGCGCTGGCTGCTTTCGCGCAGATTGAACTACAAAATACGTAGCTCGTAATCGCGGCCGCCAGGGCGGAAATCCCGCTTGTCAACCTAGCCGCCCCCGCTAAGCTTCCGCTCCCGACGGGGATTTCTGCATGTCCTTGGACAATTTATTATCCGCCGAGCAAATCGTCCCGGAGATGAAGGCAACGGAGCGTTGGCCGGCCATTGTCGAGCTGATCGACTTGCTCGTTGGGTTGGCCAAAATCAAAACCGCGGACCGGGAGAGCATTCTGACGTCGCTCAAACAGCGCGAGGAAACGATGAGCACCGGCATCGGCTTCGGGATAGCCATTCCGCACTGCTCATCCGATCGCATTGAGGAAGTGGTGGCGGCATTTGGAAGGTCGACAAGCGGAATTGAGTTTGACGCGCTGGATAATGCACCGGTGAAATTCGTTGTCTTGTTTATCGTGCCAAAAAATCAGTTTCAGACGCATCTGCGCACGCTGGCTTCGATCGCAAAGTTCTTGAATGATCGCGCCACGCGTGAGCGTCTGGCTGAGGCGAAATCAGCTGACGAAATCTTGTCGATCTTTCGCGACCGCTCGCAAAAGGTTTAGTAGTACTGGGCTTTCTCGCCGCAGGACGAGTCGATCCGATTGGTGGATAACCCGTGAACTTCAGCGGCAAGATGCCGATCCCACGAAAATGTGTGAATCTGTGGCTCACGAATCCATGGAGACATTCCAAACACTTCTCGCAAACAGACTTTCGGATGCAATGGCAAAGGCTGGCTTATCGACAGCAGGCGAATTGACGCCGGCGACGGACCCGCGTTTCGGCGATTATCAGACGAATGCCGCTCTCGTGCTGGGCAAGCAGCGGGGCGAAAATCCGAGAACTCTCGCCGAGAAAATTCTCGCCGGTATTGATGTTAGCGATCTTTGCGAACCGCCCACCGTCGCGGGCGCCGGCTTCATCAATTTCACGTTACGGAGTGATGCGGTCGCAAAAAAAGCGGGCGAGCTTCTGCCAGACGAACGACTTGGTGTGGCAAAGGCAAGCTCGACAAAGAGGATCGTGATCGATTTCGGATCGCCCAACGTGGCCAAGCCGATGCACGTCGGTCATATCCGCAGCACTGTGCTCGGCGATGCCCTGGCGCGTGTCGCAAGTTTTCTCGGTCACGAAGTCATTCGGGACAATCACATCGGGGATTGGGGGACACAGTTTGGGATGGTGATCTACGGCTGGAAAAATCTGTTGAATCAACAATCACTCCAGCGCGATCCGCTCGCCGAGATCGTTCGCATTTACAAGGAGACGAATGAAAGAGCGACAGGCGATCCTCAAGTCCGCGAAGCGTGTCGGCAGGAACTGGTCAAGCTGCAAGCCGGGGACAAAGAAAATATCGACATCTGGAACGAGTGCGTCGCGTTCTCCATGCAGGATTTCGATCACGTTTACAGATTGCTCGACATTCATTTCGATATCCAATGCGGCGAAAGTTTTTACAACGATCGCTTGCCCGGGGTCGTGGATCGCTTGCTCAAATCCGGCATCGCGGAAATTAGTGAAGGCGCAGTCTGCGTTTTCTTTCGCGACATTCCCCAGCTGGCGGACAAGCCGTGCATCATTCGCAAACGCGACGGCGGCTTCAATTATGCGACAACCGATGTAGCGACCGTCGATTATCGCATCAACGATTTAAAAGCCGACACGGTGTGGATCGTGACCGGTGCGCCGCAAATTTTGCATTTCCGGCAGATTTTTGAAATCGCGCGACGCGAAGGGTACAAAGCAGATTTTCGCCACATTACACACGGCAGCATTCTGGGCGAGGACCGCAAGCTGATGAAAACGCGCTCGGGCGAGAACGTTCCATTGCGTGAACTTCTCGATGAGGCGTACAAACGCGCCCGCAAGATTATTGAGGAAAAGAATCCCGATTTCAGTGAAGCGGACAAGGCCGACATTGCGCAAAAGATTGGGATTGCTGCGGTTAAGTACGCCGATCTCTCGCAGTACCGGATGACCGATTACGTGTTTTCCTGGGACAGAATGCTTTCACTGCAGGGAAACACGGCGCCATATTTACAAAACGCTTATGTGCGGATTCGCTCGATTTTTCGGAAATCCGGCGAACCCGCGCCGAAGGTCGACAAGTTGATTCTTCGCGATCCCAGCGAGATCAATCTCGCCAAACGTATCTGCCAGTTTGCGGAAATTGTCCCGCAGGTACTGAACGATTTTCGCCCGAACATTCTGGCAAATTATCTGTTTGAGCTCGCGAATAGTTTTCACACGTTTTACGAAGCCTGCCCAGTTTTGAAATCGGACGAACCAGTCCGCGGTTCGCGTCTGGCGTTGTGCGATCTTAGCGGGCGCGTTTTACAACGCGGGCAGGATCTTCTTGGAATCAAAGTTCCGGAAAAGATGTGAAGGCAAATTACGAAGCGCGAATGTCGAATGTCGAATGAATGACGAAGCTCGAATGAAAAAGAATTGCGCTGCGCTGCCAGGCGTTTGGGATTTCGTCATTCAAACCGTGTCTCGGCTCCGATCGATATGACAAAAAGACCTCATCCGCGCATTCCCAGTTCGACTTACCGGTTGCAGTTCAACCGCTGGTTCACTTTTGCCCAGGCGCGCGAGATCGTGCCCTATTTGGACGCGTTGGGTGTCAGCGATGCTTATGCGTCGCCTTATTTTCAGGCGCGACCGGACAGTCTGCACGGCTACGACATTACCGATCACAACAAACTCAACACGGCGATTGGCTCCCGGGAGGAGTACGACTCCTGGATTGCGGAACTACACGCGCATTCGATGGGTCAGGTGGTCGATTTTGTTCCGAATCACGTCGGGATCGCGGAGCCACTCAATCAGTGGTGGATGGATGTGCTCGAAAATGGGCCCAGCTCAAGATACGCGCCTTATTTCGATATCGATTGGCATCCGCTGAAATCGGATCTGCGCGACAAAGTTCTGCTGCCAATCTTGAGTGATCAATACGGGCGCGTTCTCGAGCGCGGCGAGCTCCAAGTCCACTTCGAGGAGGGCACCTTTTACCTTCGCTACGGTAATCGCAGACTGCCGATCGCGCCGGGGACATATCGTTACATTCTGGGGATCGCCTTAGAGAACCTGGCCGAACATAAGGACGAAGACTTTTACGCGGAAGTGCAAAGCATTCTGACCGCGCTCGAATATTTGCCGAAACGCACCGAAACCGATCCAAAGCGCATCGCAGAGCGCATCCGGGAAAAAGAAATCATCAAGCGACGTCTCGAGCGCCGGTGCGCGGAAGCACCGCAAGTGCAGCAGGCAATCGAAAAGGCATTAGCCCGGATCAACGGAGAACCGGGGGACCCGCGTAGCTTCGATGCGCTCGACGAGTTGCTGAACGCGCAGTCGTACCGGCTGGCATTTTGGCGGGTTGCGGCCGAGGAAATTAATTATCGCCGCTTCTTTGACGTTAACGATCTCGCAGCGATCCGAGTAGAACTTCCCAAAGTCTTTGATGCGGTTCACCGGCTGCTCCTGGAGTTGATGCAGACCGGCGCGGTGACAGGTCTCCGCATCGATCATCCGGATGGTCTTTATTTGCCGCGCGAATATTTCGAGAAGCTTCAGCAACGTTGCGCAAAGGCGCTGGCGATCACCCTGCCCCAGAGTGGGCGAGCTATTTACATGGTCGCAGAAAAAATCCTCACGGACGCTGAAACGTTGCGAAAGGATTGGCTGGTGCACGGGACCACTGGTTACGATTTTGCGAACCAGGTGATGCAGTTGCTTGTCGATTCCTCAGCCGAGACCGCGATCACAAAGACTTTTCATCGTTTCATCGATCACTCCCTGCATTTCGGTCATCTGGTATATGCGAAGAAACTGCAAGTAATGAAATTGGCGCTGGCCAATGACGTTGATGTTCTTGGCAACATGGTCGATCGGCTGTCCGAGCAAAATCGCTGGTATCGCGATTTCACCCTCGAAGCGTTGGCCCGGGCGGTGCGAGAGACGATCGCCTGTTTTCCAGTTTATCGAACTTATGTCGCGCCGGGGCGGCCGGTAAGCGAGGAAGATCGACAAGTGATCGAACGCGCGGTTACCGCAGCCAAGCGTCGGAATCCCG
>WNFR01003836.1_pt1 | contig 15529 bp, 17 predicted proteins | sample 5400221 | NCBI WGS metagenome assembly WNFR01 (sample SAMN13153357, study PRJNA577476) | soil metagenome | isolation source: 40 cm soil under Madrone tree | place: USA:California | collected 2016-06-14 | reverse complement strand
GCCGATGTCGGCGGGCTCTCGAACGAAGCCCGGCAGCGCCTGCGCGACGTGCGTCCCGAAACCTTGGGTCAGGCCGCGCGGATTCCCGGCCTGACGCCGGCCGCCGTGTCGCTGCTGCTGGTGCATCTCAAGAAGCGCGACCGCGCCGCTTGAAGCGCGGCACCGCGTTGCAGGTGCCGCGCGTCCCTTGGCTTTGGGCGGTGCTGTCGGCGGCAATGCTGGCCGCCATCGTGGCCGCGTTGACCGCCACGCTCGTTGGAAGGCATGGCGGTGTTCCCGCGCAAGCGCCGGCGGTGGTCTTGCGCCGCGGCAACGGCGCGGAGCCGGAGAGTCTCGACCCGCACGGCGCGCGTTCCGAGGCGGCGCTCACCATCCTGCGCGACCTGTATGAAGGCCTGACGGAAATAGGCCCGGATGGCGCGCCGGTGCTGGCCGCGGCCGATCAATGCGCGATCTCCGCCGACGGCACCAGCTATCGATTTCACCTGCGAAAGTTCGCTCGCTGGTCGAATGGCGACCCCCTGGTTGCCGAGGACTTCGCGGCCGCCTGGCGTCGCTTGGTGGATCCGCGGACCGGTGCGCAGTACGCGCAACTGCTGGCGGCCGTGCAGGGTGCGGAGGCGATCACCGCGGGTCTGGCTGCGCCTTCGACCCTGGGCGTGCAGGCGGTCGATTCCGCGACGCTGCAGGTGAAACTCACGCACCCGACCCCGTATTTCTTGGGCCTGCTGGCTCATCCGGCGACGTTTCCGATCAATCGCACCATGCTTGCGCAGCACGCTTCAGGCTTTGCAAAGCCGGGGGTGATGGTATCGAACGGCGCTTTTGTACTGACGCGGTGGGATTTCGGTTCGCACCTGGTCGCGGTACGCAATCACCGCTACTGGAACGATGCCGCCACCCATGTCGACGGCGTCGAGTACTACTCCATCACCGAACCTGAGGCGGAACTGCGCGCCTTCAGGTCAGGCGCCGTGGACGTGACGTCCAGCATCCCCGGCGCCCAGTTCGCATGGATCAAGCAACACCTGGGACAGGAATTGCACATTTCCCCGCAGCTCGGGGTGTACTACCTGGGTTTGAATCTGGGGAGAGCGCCCTTCGCGCGGTCGCCGCAGCTGCGCCGCGCGCTGTCGCTGGTGATCGACCGAGAGCGCCTGGTGCAGGCGGTGACGGGTAACGGCGAGTCGGCGGCGTACACCTTCGTCCCGCCGCAGACCCTGAATTATTCGCCGCCGCTGCCGGAATACGCAGGCTGGCCGATGCCGCGGCGGATCGCGCGGGCGCGTGAATTGCTGGCCGAAGCGGGCATGCTGCAATCGCCGCCCGCGATCGAGCTACGCTACAACAGCAGTGAACTGCACGGCCGCATTGCCGTCGCCGTCGCAGAAATGTGGAAGCAGGCCTTGGGGGTGGACACCACTCTGTATGCCGAAGAGTTCAAGGTGCTGCTGCAGGACATCGAGCGAGGCGACGTGATCCAGGTGTTTCGCGCGAGCTGGCTCGCCGACTACGACGACGCCTATGGTTTCCTGCAAGTGTTGCAAAGCGGCGCGCGGCTGAACTTGCCGCGCTATGCGAATGCCGAATACGATGATCTACTGGCGCGCGCCGCCGGCGAAGCCGACGCCGGCCGCCGACGTACCCTGCTCGAGAACGCGGAGCGAGTCATGATCGCCGATCAGCCGCTCATCCCGCTCTACTTCTACGTGGCGAAGCGTCTCGTCAGCGCGCGAGTGCAGGGCTGGCGGGACAATGCGATGAACGTGGTTTACAGCAAGCAGCTCGTGAAGGGTGGTTCAAACGCGCCATGAGAGGCGACGCGAGGTATCGATGCCGCGCTTTTGCAGGATCTGGCAGACGTTCCATGGTGCGCGCCGGCGCAGATGGCGAGGTTTTGACGTACGCGAGTGGTATTTTGCGCGCCCACTCTTTAACATCAACGCAATTTGAACCCTGCGGTCGGAGACTTTAGATGCATTCTCGATTGAATGGCTTAGGCTGGCTTGCTGGCACGGCGTTGAGTTTGAGTTGGTCACTTGGCGCACATGCAGCGGGCGATCCGGCACTCGGCGAGAGGAAGTTCTACACCTGCTACGGCTGCCACGGCATCGACAACTACCGGAACGCCTATCCTGACTACAGCGTTCCCAAGCTGCGCCACCAGCATGCTACGTATATCGTGGCGGCGCTGCAGGAGTACCGCAGCGGTGAACGGCCGCATGCGACCATGCACGCGCAGGCGGCATCGTTGTCGGACGAAGACATCGAGGATATCGCCGCCTACCTGCAGGGCGCGGAACCGGTGAAGCCGACCACCGCGCTGAACGGGAAGGCTCCGAAACAGGTGGCCGCTTGTATCGCCTGTCACGGCGAGAACGGACTGGGGGTGGAGTCGCCGCTTAGCCCGAAGCCGGCGGTGCTCGCGGGCCAGCATGTCGATTACCTCGAGCAGGCATTGACGGCCTACAAGAATGGCCGCCGCAAGAATGTGGTGATGGACGGGATGGCGCAGCTGCTCACCACCGACCAGGACGTCAGAATCGCGGCCGCGTATTTCGCCGGTCAATCCTCGCCCTTGACGACCGCGAGCACCGGCAGCAAGTAACCAGACCCGCGCGGCGGCTCACCCGGCGCCGCGCGCCGTCATTTGCCGAGGCTCATCAGGAATTGCGCGAAAGTCCTGTAGTAGGCGTCGCGGTTCTGCTTTTTCCGAAAGCCGTGGCCCTCGTCGCCGGCCTGCAAGTACCACACGTCGCCGCCCTTGCTGCGCACCCGATTGACCATCTGCTCCGCTTCGCTCAGCGGGACCCGCGGATCGTTCTTGCCGTGCACCACGAGCAGAGGCCGCGAAATCCGGTCCGCGTTCGTCAGCGGTGAAATGCGCCGCAGGTATGCCCGCATGTCCGGATCGCGTTCATCGCCGTATTCCACGCGGCGCTGGTTCTGCCGATACGGCGCGGTATTGGTCAAAAAGGTGACGAAGTCGGCGATGCCCGAGAAGTCGACCCCGCCGCGCAGGCGCTCGCCGTAATTGACCAGCGTCGCGAGCGCGAGATACCCGCCGTAGGAACCGCCGGATACCACCACTTGCTTTGCATCGAAGGCGTCCTGCGAACGCAGCCACACGAGCAGCGCGCCCATATCCTTCACCGCGTCATCGCGCAGCATGCCGTTGTCGAGAGCCAGATAATTCTTTCCGTAGCCGGATGAGCCCCGCACATTGGGCGCAACGACGGCTAGCCCCAGCTCATTGACCACATATTGCAGCCATGGATCGAAGCCGGGGCGGAACTGTGCTTCGGGGCCTCCGTGCAAGGTGATCAGCACCGGGTGCGGACCCGGAGCGGCCGGTTCGTAGACATACACGGGGATTTGACGCTGCCGGCCGTCGTTTCGGTCGAAGGTGGGAAAGTGCGCGAGCCGCGGGATCACGAACTTGGCGAGATCCACCGCACCCGCTTCGCTGTGTGTCCAAGCGTCGAGGGCGTTCGCCGCGATATCGACAACATAGGCGTCGCGCGGCCGATTCGGCGCCTCGAACCCGAAGGCGAGGCGATTGCCCTGGGCGTCGAAATTCAGGGAGCCGATGATGCCGGCCGCAGGGAGCTTGGGCGTGATCAAGTCCTGGTGGGTACGCAGATCGAGCAAGTTGAGCTTGTCGATCCCCGCCTCGTTGCTGACGTAGGCCAAGTAATGTCCGTCGCGCGAAATCGCCAGGTCTTCGATATCCCAGGAAAGGCGGCCGGAAACGACGGTCTTGTCGCCGGTGAATAGATTGACGTAACGCAGCTGCGCAAACTCACTGTCGAGGTTCGAAATCAAATAGACACCCTGCCCATCGCGGGAGAATTTGGCCCCTGCGATCCCGACCTTGATCGGCGCCGGCTCGACCTCGCGCTTTTGTCCCGAGCCAATATCCACCACGTACAGGTAGGCTTCGGAAATCGAAAGGTACTTCAGCACCAGCAGCTTGCGGTCATCCGGCGACCAATCGAGCGGATACCAGGCGGCGCCGTCGCCGGTGACGGCAAGCCGCGGCAGCAAGCCTGTTTCCGGATCGACGATGTCGATGTCATAGCTCACCCCGTCGCGCGCGGTGGTGAAGAACGCGACTTCCCGACCCGCGTTGGACCACACGGGGCCGCCGTTCAGCGATTTGCCGTCCGTCAGCAGCTTGGCGGCGGGCTCGCCCAGGCGCTGATAATAGAGTTGTGCATTCTCGTTGCCGCCCACATCCTTGAGATATACGTAGGCGCTGCGCCCTGGATCGGGTGAAAAGGCGGCCTGTGCGACCGGCTCGCGCAGAAAGGTGAGCTGGCGGCGCTCGCCCCCCGGCCGCTCCACGAGATGCAGCTGGTCGACGTCGCCGAATCGAGTGGCGATCAACAATTGACCTTTCGGCGAGAATCCGAGGGGAGTCGCCTGGCGCGCGTTCAGATAGGCATCCAGTTTCTCGCTCAAACCCGCCGCGGGCTCGGGAATGTTGTCGAAGATCAGATTTCCGCGCTCGATCCGCGGCAGCGCCGCGGCTGGAAGCGCCGGCAGGAACTGCACTGCCATGAACAGCATCAAATAAAATCGAGTCATGATTCCTATGTTCTCACACGCCGGGGATAATGGGACCGATGGCAGCCTATGAGCATTTGATGAAATCCTACGATGTCGGCGATCAGTTCGACGACATCGCGAGTGCGGACCCCCCTGCCTACCTGCGCCGCTGCTTCGCCGAGGGTCACTCCGCATCCGTGTTGTCCTGGGCCCGGGTGCAGCAACTCGCGGTCTGCGCCATGGTTCTCGATGCCATCGTCAACGGCCGGGACTACGAGGCGTTCGAGCATGAGCTGATCGCCGACTGGCGCATCCATTATGCCAGCGCGTGCGCCAAACTGAAGGATGCGGCCGTTCAGGCCCTGCACCGCGTCCTCGAACGCGACCGGCCGCAAGACCCGGATGCCGCCATGGAACTGGAACAACTCGCCGGCAGCTTGGCCGGGGTTCGATGACGACCCCGCATCGAAGCGATGTGCGTCCATGCCTCGAGGGTGACGCGAGCCGCCGCGCGTGCGGGATCATGTTGCGCGCAGGCCGGATCACGTTGTCCGCGGTGTTCGCCGTACTGCTGCTCGCCTGCCGCGCACCATCACCCCGGGCCGCCCCACCTGATCGCGCTCCGCCTCCGCCGGCCGCGCATGAACCCGCGGACGGTTCCTATGATTGGCACGGTCTCCTCATCGCCCCCTTCGGCAGCGTGCTCAAGGATATCCCCATGGCGCTTCACGAGGTGTTGCTGTTTCGGGACGACGCGCATGACAACGCGGCGAGGGGTAACGCTGCGGGCAATGTTACGGCCGACGCGGCGGCCGTCGAGGCCGAGTGCTATGCCGCCGATGCGCCCGCGCCTCGTTTCGTCGGGAATATTCCCGATGAGTACTTGCTCTGCTTCAATCGAGGTCGCCTGTCCCGCATTCAAGCGTCGGTTCGCGTGGGCGGAGATCGGGCGTCCGATATATTCGCCGCGGCCTGCGCCGGCTGGTTGAAAAACGCGGCGTCGACACCGGGCGCTGAAGCGCCGGGGGTTGGAACACCTGGCGTCGGAGCGTCTGCCGTTGGAGCGCCCGGCGTTGGGACGTCGGGCGTCGCGGCGTCTGGCGCCGGAGCTGCCGGCGCCGCGTCGCCGTCCGCCGAGGCCCCAAGTGCCGGCGCCTGCGAGGGCCGCGACGGCGCCGTTCATTTCCGCGGCCGGCTCGAGGAGGAACCGGGTCGGGCGGAAATGCCTCGAACGGAGGCGGTCTTGTCCATTACCTTAGACAGCGCTGCCAATCCTTGAGCAGCCCGCTCGTGATTCGAGAGTCCGAACTTGAACTGCTCGCCGCGGGGGCGCGCGACATCGGCATCGCCCTGGACTCGTCGGGAGCCGAGGCTCTGCTCACGCTCGTCGACGAGCTCGAACTCGGCAACGCACAGTTCAATCTGACGGCAATCCGCGACAGGCTCGGGATGTTGCGCAAGCATGTCCTCGACAGTCTCACTCTGCAGCCCTACCTGCGCGGCGGCCGCGTCGCCGACATCGGCACGGGCGCCGGTTTTCCGGGCCTGCCGCTGGCCATCGTCAACCCGCAGCGCCGCTTTACGCTGGTCGAAGCGACCGGCAAGAAGGCCCGATTCGTCGAACAAACCGCGCTCCGGCTGGGTTGCGGCAATGTCCAGGTCGAGCATGCCCGTGCCGAGCACTACAGGCCGTTCGAGCTTTTCGATACAGTAGTGGCGCGGGCCCTGTCCTCACTGGCGGATTTCGCGGCCTACGCCGGTCATTTATGTGCTCCGGACGGGCGGCTGCTGGCGATGAAGGGAAAGCGGCCGGACGAGGAAATCTCGGCCCTGCCCAAATCGTTTCGGGTGCTGGCGGTGCACAGGCTCACGGTGCCCGGGCTGGACGGCGAGAGGCATCTTGTGGAACTCTCCCTCTCCCGACCCCAATCGAGCAAGGCATGAAGCGGGTCATCGCAATCGCAAATCAGAAAGGCGGAGTCGGAAAGACCACGACTGCCGTCAACCTCGCCGCCTCGCTGACGGCCACCAAGCGGCGCGTCCTGCTGATCGATCTCGATCCCCAGGGCAATGCCACCATGGGATGCGGAATCGAGAAGCATGCCCAGGCCCGCACCAGCTGCGACGTGCTGTTGGGCGACTGCACGGCGATGGAAGCGTTGGTGCCGGTCGAATACGGTGGTTTCATGTTGATGCCTTCCAATCAGGACCTCACGGCGGCAGAGGTTCGCCTGCTCGGCATGATCACCGGCCGGGAGTTCAAATTGCGTAACGCGCTGAAACCGGTGCGGGAGGATTTCGACGTGATCTTCATCGACTGCCCGCCGGCCCTCAATATGCTGACGCTGAACGCGCTGGTGGCGGCCGATTCCGTGATGGTCCCGATGCAGTGCGAGTACTACGCGCTGGAGGGTCTGAGCGCCCTGGTGCAGACCATCGACCAGATTCGGGCCAGCATCAATCCGGATCTGGAAATCGAAGGTCTGCTGCGCACCATGTTCGACCCGCGCAATAACCTGTCGAATGAAGTGTCCGCGCAGCTGATCGAGCACTTCGGCGACAAGGTGTTTCGTACCATGATCCCGCGGAATGTGCGGCTGGCGGAGGCGCCGAGTTTCGGCAAGCCCGCACTGTTTCACGACAAGGACTCGCGCGGCGCGCTGGCCTATCTGGCGCTCGCGGGCGAGATGATTCGCCGCGACGACCTGCCCCCCGCCGATGAGATGATTCGCCGCGACGACCTGCCGCCCGCGCCCGTATAATCGGCTGTCCGCAGAATCGGCGTCGTTTCACTGGAATCGTCATGTCCGGCAAAAAGCCGTCTTTGGGTCGTGGCCTCGCTGAGTTGAGCCCCCTGCTTGCCAGGCGCGCGGGCGCGACGGCGGTTGAACCGCCGGTGCTCGCCGGTGACCGCTTGGCGAGTTTGCCGCTCGATTTGCTGCAGCGGGGCAAGTTCCAGCCTCGCGTCGACATGCGTACCGAGACCTTGAGCGAACTGGCGGACTCGATCAAATCACAGGGCCTGGTCCAACCCATCCTGGTGCGCCCCGTCGCAGGCCACAATCCCGGCGAATCGCAACGCTACGAGATCATCGCCGGCGAGCGGCGCTGGCGCGCGGCGCAAATGGCGGGGCTTGCCGAGATTCCCGCGGTCATTCGCGACGTGCCCGATGAGTCGGCCGTTTCCATGGCGCTCATCGAGAATATTCAGCGCGAAGACCTGAACCCGCTGGAGGAGGCGGGTGCACTGTTGCGCTTGATCGAGGAATTCGGGTTGACGCATCAGGCGGCCGCAGAGGCCGTCGGGCGCTCGCGCGCCGCGGTAAGCAATCTACTGCGCCTCATGGAGCTGGCCGATGAGGTGAAGGAATTGCTGGAACAGCGGCGCATTGAAATGGGCCACGCGCGCGCGCTGTTGGGGTTGAGCTCGCGCCGTCAGCAGATCGAGGTGGCTGCCCTCGTGGCCAGGAAATCCCTGTCCGTACGTGAAACCGAAAGTTTGGTGCGCCGCATCATCAATCCACAGCCCGCCAACCCGCAAGAGTCTCCTGCGGTGGACCCGGATATTCATCGCCTGGAGCGCGAATTGGCCGATAAATTGGGCGCCAAGGTGGCGTTCCAGCACACCGCTTCAGGCAAGGGAAAGCTCGTCGTGAGCTACAACAGCCTGGATGAGCTCGAGGGGATCCTCGGCCACATCCAGTGACCTAAGACCCAAACGCCTTGATGCAGCGGGTCTGCCTCTCTATAATGCGCCGGCTGTTTTGACTGGCGACGGCTCAAAGAATGTGGAAATCGAGGATAGCGCCGCCGGTCCGGTTCCCTTCGCGATGAGTGAAGTTCTGAGTCGCGGCAAGCGGACGGTCGTTCGTGTCGTGCTCCTGCAAGCAGGTTGCGCGGCGTTGGCCGCGTCTGTGTTTCTTGCGTTGAAAGGCGCGCATCAAGCTCTTGCGGCGCTGGTGGGTGGATTGATCGTGGCTGCCGGAAGTGCGGTTTTGGGCTGGCGCGTGTTCAAGCCCGGGATCGCGGGCGGCGCCACGCTCACGACGGCGATGTATGCCGGAGTGGCGCTGAAGTGGTTGTGGTTTGCGCTCGCACTGTACTTGGCGATCGCACGGTTGAAGCTCGACGCGGTACCGCTATTGATCGGGATAGTGGTCACGCAATTGGGGTATTGGGTCGGTCTAGTTCGGCTCAAATGACGATTGGGGACTTATGCGTTTCGGAAATCTGGTAGAGGAAGAAGGTTCGGGCGGGGTGACGGGCTACATCAAGCACCACCTTACCCATCTCACCGTGGATACGGGGCACGGTGCCTTTTGGTCCATCCATCTCGACAGCATACTGTTTACCCTGATCTTGTCCTTCGTCTTCATTCTCGTGCTCTCGATCGCCGCGCGCAGCGCCACCAGCGGCGTCCCGGGCAAATTGCAGGCCGCGGTCGAGATGCTGGTCGAATTCGTCGACGGCATGGTGAAAGACACCTATCACGGCTCGAACCAGTTCATCGCGCCGCTCGCCATCACGATTTTCTGCATCGTGTTCCTGGAAAATTTCATGGACATCCTGCCGGTGGATCTGCTGCCCTGGGGTGCCAGGCTGTTCGGCGTGGAGCATCTGCGCACGGTGGCGACGGCCGACCTCAACACCACCGTCGGCATGGCCCTGGGTGTGTTTCTCCTGATCCAGTGGGTGGGCATCACGCACAAGGGCTTCGGGACATTTGCCGGAGAGTGGTTCACCGCCCCTTTTCACGCCCATGGCACGGTGCTCAAGATCCTGCTGGCGCCCATCAATTTTGCATTTCGAGTGATCGAGGAAGTGGTCCGGCCGCTGTCTCTGTCGATGCGATTGTTCGGCAACATGTACGCGGGCGAGCTCATCTTCCTGCTGATCGCCTGCTTCACGCTCGGCGCGGCGCTCACTCAGCTGTCGACCTATTTCCTAGGGTTGGCGCAATTCGGCGCCGGCCTGGTGTGGACCTTGTTCCACTACCTCATCATCACGCTGCAGGCATTCATTTTCATGGTGCTGACCGTCGTGTACGTGGGTATTTCAGCCGAGAAACACTAGTGCCCTGAGGGCACTTGATTCGATTTCATTCAAGACCGGAGACAATGATGGACAATGTGACCCAAATCGCTCAACTCATGAGCTCGACCGTGATTGCAGCGGGCTTGGTAATCGGCCTGGGTGGCGCGGGCGCCGCCATCGGCTTCGGTCTTCTGGGCGGCAAGTTCCTCGAGAGTTCCGCGCGTCAGCCGGAGCTCACCAACATGCTGCAGACCAAGATGTTCATCGTCGCCGGCCTGTTGGACGCGGTGCCGATCATCGGCGTGGCCGTCGGCTTCTTGTTGCTTTACGCCAATCCCTTCTTGGGCGCGCTCGGTCTCAAGTAAAAGCGCCGCACGGGCGCCTGAACGGCGCCGGGCAAGGAGTACGCAATGAACTTAGCACTTACGCTGGTCATCCAAGGGGTCGTGTTTTTCCTGGTCGCCTGGGCGGTCATGAAATTCTTCTGGCCGTGGCTCATGGGAGCCATCGAAGAGCGGCAGAAGAAAATCGCCGCGGGGCTGGCGGCCGCCAGCAAGAGCGAAAAGGACCTCGAAGAGGCCGAGACGCGCTCGAAGGAAATCATCCGCGAAGCACGCGACCGGGCAGCGCAGATCGTCGACCTGGCGGGCAAGCGTTCGAGCGAAATCGTCGAGGAAGCCAAGGGCACGGCGTCGAGCGAAGCGCAGCGCCTGGTGGACCACGCGCGCGACGAAGTGGCGCGGGAGACCACGCGGGCGCGAGAGGGCCTGGCCCGGGAAGTGGGCAAGCTTGCGGTGGAGGGTGCGTCGCGCCTGCTGGAGCGCGAGATCGATCCGAGGACCCACGCCGAGCTGTTGGACAAATTGGCGGCCGAGGTCTCGCGTGGCTGAGCGAGCCACCATCGCCCGGCCCTATGCGAAAGCCGCGTTCGAATACGCGCGCGCCGCGAATGCCTTTGCGGCGTGGTCGGACGGGCTTGACGTAGCCGCCGAGATCGTCTCGGATCCGCGCGCCGCCCCGCTCACCAAGAGTCCCGAATGGTCGGCGGCCGACCTCGTCGGCCTCATCACGGATGTCGCCGGCGCCAAACTCGATGCCGGCATGCAGAACTTCGTGCGTGTGCTGGCGGAGAATCGCCGCTTGCTGCTGCTGCCGGAAATCGCGGCGCATTACGAGGTTCTGCGCTCCGCGGCCGAGAATACCATCGACGTCGAGGTGGTCTCCGCGGTGCCGCTCGACGCCGCTCAAGCCGACAAGCTCGAGAAGGCACTGAGCACGCGGCTCGCGCGGCGGGTGCGCATGCAGAATTCGGTCGATTCGACGTTGCTGGGCGGCGCCGTGGTACGGGCGGGTGATCTGGTCATCGACGGTTCGCTGAAAGGCCGCCTGCAGCGCCTCGCGACGAATTTAACTGGTTAGAACTGATTTAGTCGCGGGTGCGAAGGCCCGCAGCAAGAGGATCGATATGTCCATCAAGGCATCGGAAATCAGCGACCTGATCAAGGCGCGGATCGAGAAATTCCAATCCGCGACCGAGGCGCGCAATGTCGGCACGGTGGTGAGCGTCACCGACGGCATCGTGCGCATCCATGGCCTCGCCGACGCGCGCTACGGCGAAATGCTGGAATTCGTCGGCAACACCTTCGGGCTGGCGCTGAACCTCGAGCAAGACTCGGTGGGCGCCGTGGTGCTCGGCGACTACAAGCACATCTCCGAAGGATCTTCTGTCAAGACCACCGGCCGCATTCTCGAAGTGCCGGTGGGTCCCGAACTGCTGGGCCGCGTCGTCGATGCGCTGGGTAACCCCATCGACGGCAAGGGCCCGGTGAACGCCAAGCTGAAGTCGCCGCTGGAGCGGGTGGCGCCGGGCGTGATTTTCCGCAAGAGCGTGTCGCAACCGGTACAGACCGGCCTCAAAGCCATCGACGCCATGGTGCCGATCGGGCGCGGGCAGCGCGAGCTCATCATCGGCGATCGCCAGACCGGCAAGACCGCGGTGGCCATCGACACCATCATCAATCAAAAGGGTACGGGCGTTAAATGCGTCTACGTGGCCATCGGGCAGAAGCAGAGCTCGATCGCCAATGTGGTGCGCAAGCTCGAAGAGCACGGCGCCATGGCGCATACGGTCATCGTCGCCGCTTCCGCCTCCGTCCCCGCGGCGATGCAGTACCTCGCGCCCTACGGCGGCTGTGCCATGGGCGAGTACTTCATGGACAACGGCGAAGACGCGCTGATCGTCTACGACGATTTATCCAAGCAGGCCGTCGCCTACCGTCAGATCTCGCTGCTGCTGCGCCGTCCGCCGGGACGCGAGGCGTATCCGGGCGACGTGTTCTACCTGCACTCCCGCCTTCTCGAGCGCTCGGCCCGGGTCAACGAAGAGTACGTCGAGAAAATCACCAATGGGCGCGTCAAGGGCAAGACGGGTTCGCTGACGGGCCTGCCCATCATCGAAACCCAGGCCGGCGACGTCACGGCATTCGTGCCCACCAACGTGATTTCCATCACCGACGGGCAGATCTTCCTGGAAACCGATCTGTTCAACGCCGGCATGCGCCCCGCCATCAACGCCGGCATTTCGGTGTCGCGCGTCGGCGGCGCCGCGCAGACCAACATCATCAAGAAGCTGGGCGGCGGCGTTCGTCTCGCCCTGGCGCAATACCGCGAGCTCGCGGCCTTCTCGCAGTTCGCCTCGGACCTGGACGAAGCGACGCGCAGGCAGCTCGAACGCGGCCAGCGCGTCACCGAGCTCATGAAGCAGAAACAGTACGCGCCCATGTCGGTTGCGGAGATGGCGCTGTCCCTGTACGCCGCGAACAACGGATTCTTCGACAAGGTCGACCGCCGCAAGGTGGTGGAGACGGAAGCGGCAATGCAAGCCTTCGCGCGGTCCAGCTACGCGGAACTCCTGAAGAGCATCAACTCCAAACCGGATCTGTCGGGCGAAGTCGAGGCGGCACTCAAGAAGTGCTGCACCGAATTCTTCGCGACGCTGTAAGCCCGACGAGAGAAGACTAATGGCAGGCGCAAAGGAAATCCGGGGCAAGATCGCGAGTATCAAGAATACTCAGAAGATCACCAAAGCCATGGATATGGTGGCGGCGAGCAAGATGCGCAAGGCCCAGGACCGCATGCGGGCGGCGCGCCCCTATGCGGAAAAGATCCGCAAGATCATCGGCCACCTGCGCCAGGTGAATCTGGATTACAAGCATCCCTTCACCGTGGAGCGGCCGGTTCAATCCGTCGGCATCGTCGTCATCAGCACCGACCGCGGCTTGTGCGGTTCACTGAATCTGAACCTGTTCAAGGCGGCCTTGGGCGCCATCCGCGAAGCGCAGGGAAGGAACGTCAAGGTCTACGTGTGCGCCATCGGCTCCAAGGCGGTGCAGTTCTTTCGCCGGCTGTCGGGCGTCGAAGTCGTGGCGTCGGTCACGCACCTGGGCGACAAGCCGCACGTCAAGGATCTGATCGGCACCACCAAGGTCATGCTGGACTTCTATCGCGACGCGAAGATCGATCAGTTGCTGCTGGTGCACAACGTTTTCGTCAACACGATGACCCAGAAGGGCGTCGTCTCGCAGCTGCTGCCGCTCCAGACCATCGACAAGGACGAATTGCAGGAGCGCTGGGACTATATCTACGAGCCCGACGCCATCGAAATTCTCGACGGCATTCTGATGCGCTACATCGAGTCGCAGATCTTTCAGGGCGCCGTCGAAAATGTCGCCTGCGAAATGGCGGCGCGCATGGTGGCCATGAAGAGCGCGTCCGACAACGCCGGCAAGCTCATCGACGAGTTGCAGCTCATTTACAACAAAGCCCGTCAGGCGGCGATCACGAAAGAGCTTTCCGAGATCGTCGGCGGCGCCGCCGCGGTTTAGATCAGATTAGGTGTAAGGGTCGAATTTTGGGTATACGGGTTAGGTCTTATCGGCGCGCAGTGCCGCTAATGGCCGGGGTTGCGCAGCAACCCCGTTGACAGTTGGCCGTAGGCCAGAGGAAATTAATAAACATGCAATCCAGCGGCAAGATAGTGCAAATCATCGGCGCGGTCATCGACGTGGAATTTCCGCGCGATCAGATCCCCAAGGTCTACGACGCACTCAAGCTCGATGACGTGGACTTGACCCTCGAAGTGCAGCAGCAGCTGGGCGACGGCATCGTGCGCACCATCGCGATGGGCCCTTCCGAGGGATTGCGCCGCGGCCTTTCGGTCAAAGGCACCGGCAAGGGGATTTCGGTGCCGGTGGGCGCGGGCACGCTCGGGCGCATCATGGACGTGCTCGGCAAGCCGCAGGACGAAAAGGGACCGGTGCAGACCACGGAGTACCTGCCCATTCACCGTCCCGCCCCTGCCTACGACGAGCAGGCGGGCGGCCAGGACCTTCTGGTCACGGGCATCAAGGTGATCGACTTGCTGGTACCCTTTGCCAAGGGCGGCAAGGTGGGTCTGTTCGGCGGCGCCGGCGTCGGCAAGACGGTCAACATGCTCGAACTCATCAACAACATCGCCAAGCAGTACAGCGGCCTGTCGGTGTTCGCGGGCGTCGGTGAGCGCACCCGCGAGGGCAATGACTTTTACCACGAGATGATCGAGTCGGGCGTCATCGACAAGGACAATCTGGCCAACTCCAAGGTGGCCATGGTGTACGGCCAGATGAACGAGCCGCCGGGCAATCGCCTGCGCGTGGCGCTCACCGGCCTCACCATGGCCGAATACTTCCGCGACGAAAAGCAAGCCTCCGGCAAGGGCCGCGACGTGCTGTTCTTCGTCGACAATATTTACCGCTACACGCTGGCGGGCACGGAAGTGTCCGCGCTGCTCGGCCGCATGCCCTCGGCGGTGGGTTATCAGCCGACGCTGGCCGAGGAAATGGGCGTGCTGCAGGAACGCATCACGTCGACCAAGACGGGCTCCATCACCTCCATTCAGGCGGTGTACGTACCGGCGGACGATTTGACCGATCCCTCGCCGGCGACGACCTTTGCACACTTGGATGCCACCGTCGTGCTGTCGCGGCAGATCGCCTCCTTGGGCATTTATCCCGCGGTCGATCCGCTGGATTCCACCAGCCGCCAGCTCGATCCCTTGGTCGTGGGCGAGGATCATTACGAGACGGCGCGCGGCGTGCAGGCGGTATTGCAGCGCTACAAAGAGCTTCAGGACATCATCGCGATTCTCGGCATGGATGAGCTGTCCGAAGAGGACAAGCTCACGGTGTACCGCGCGCGCAAGATTCAGCGGTTCCTGTCGCAACCCTTCAACGTGGCCAAGGTGTTCACCGGGCAGGACGGCAAGATCGTGTCGCTCAAGGACACCATTCGCGGCTTCAAGGCCATCATCGCGGGCGAATACGACCACCTGCCCGAGCAGGCGTTCTACATGATCGGCGCCATCGAAGAGGCCGTCGAAAAAGCCAAGACTCTGGCTTGAGAGCGAACATGGCCAGCACCATTCACGTCGACATCGTCAGCGCCGAAGGACAGATCTTCTCGGGCGAGGCGAGCATGGTGTTCGTACCGGGTTCGCAAGGCGAGCTCGGCATCGCGCCGCGTCATGCGCCATTGCTGACCACGCTGAAGGCGGGCGAAGTTCGCGTGCAGTCGGAAGGCGCGGAGGAGCAGTCATTCTATGTCGGGGGCGGCTCGCTGGAAATTCAACCCCATCTCGTGACCGTGCTGGCCGACACGGCGGCGCGGGCGCGCGATCTGGACGAAGCCGCGGCATTGGCCGCGAAGCAGCGCGCGGAAGACGCCATGCGGGAGCGCACCGACAAGGTGGACATCGCGGAGGCGCAGGCGGAACTCCTGCGCGCCGTGGCACAGCTCCGAGCCATCCAACGCCTGCGCAAGAAACGCTAGCCGGAACTATTCATGAACGATCAATGTTTTCATGCACGAAGGCGGGATTGGGCAGGCATTTCCCGGACCGCCGTAAATC
>WNFR01003835.1_pt1 | contig 15529 bp, 11 predicted proteins | sample 5400221 | NCBI WGS metagenome assembly WNFR01 (sample SAMN13153357, study PRJNA577476) | soil metagenome | isolation source: 40 cm soil under Madrone tree | place: USA:California | collected 2016-06-14 | reverse complement strand
CTGGCAGCTGGGTATTCCTGCGCTCATGCGGGCTGCTCGCGCGGGTCTACGATCGCGACGGTTGGAATCGGCAATACAAATTTGGCGCCCCAGTCTCCGACATAGCCCATCTGCTCGACGATCTCGTTCTTCAGGTTCCATGGAAGGATTAGAATGTAATCCGGACGAGCAGTGCCGATTTCCTCAATGGGCCGGATCGGTATGTGCATTCCGGGCGTATAGCGTCCGTGCTTGTGCGGATTGCGGTCCACAGTGAAATCGAGAAAATCGGTTCCGATACCGCAGTAGTTAAGCAACGTGTTGCCCTTACCGGGCGCGCCGTAACCGCAGATTCGTTTGCCCTCGTTCTTGGCTGCGATGAGGAACGAGAGCAATTCTCGCTTTGCTTGCTTAACCTTTTCGGAAAACGAACCGTAGCCTTTGAGGCTCCGCAAGCCGAGCCTATCCTCCAACTCGATAAGATCAAGTACGCGTGAGCTCGTCGGATGAAGCGAGTCTTGGCGAGCGAGATAGACGCGCAGCGAGCCGCCATGCGTTGAAAGCTTTTCGACATCGAAGAGACGAAGACCGTGCATCCGGGCGACCCGCTCAACGACGGTCGCGGACAAATAGGAAAAGTGTTCGTGATAGATGGTGTCGAACTGATTCTCGGCGATCAGACGCTCGATGTGGGGAAACTCAAGCGTCGCAACGCCGTGTGGCTTCAGTAAACAATGGATCCCATTGACGAAATCGTTGATATCAGGGACGTGGGCAAGCACATTGTTCGCCACAATTAGATCAGCCTCGCGCCTCTCGAGCACCAACTGCTGCGCGAGACTTGTTCCAAAGAAGGCGCTCCGAGTCGGTATACCTTTCTCTTCGGCGAGCTTGGCGACATTTGCGGCTGGCTCGATTCCCAGTACTGGCACACCAAGTGGCCCGAAATGCTGCAAAAGATAGCCATCATTGGACGCGAGTTCCACTACGAGGCTTTCGGCGCCAAGCCCGAGCCGCTCCTTGATCATCCCGCAATATGTCTTTGCATGTGCTACCCACGACGTGGAATACGATGACAAATAGGCATAGTCTGAAAAGATGTGCTCTGGGCTAACATACTCTTTGAGCTGAACGAGAAAGCACCTTTCGCACACGAACACGTGAAGAGGATAATAGGGCTCCATTGCGTCAAGTTTATCGGGTGCAACAAAGCTCTCGCACAACGGCGACATGCCCAAATCGACGAATGTATGATGAAGCGACTGCCGGCAGTGGCGGCAGATCAGCTGGGGCATCCCGACGATCGGCGACATATTCACTACTCCATATTCATTACTCCCAAGGCCGTAGCCTCCTCTGATAGTTCATTGCTGCGATCCGTGTGATTAAGACTTGTGGTGCGATTGATGCGCACTGGCCGCGTGCTCGAACCAGGCCTTGATCAGCATCGGTTTCGGGGCCACTCCGCGCATCATCCTGCGGTTGATCACTCGGCAATAGCCACCTTGGGCGCCATAGGGGGCTTGGTCAATGGCCGGCCAGTAGTCATAGTAACTTTATACGAACGCTTGCTGCACCCCACCAATTAGTAAAAAAATGCGACAGACTTGCGGCACGAATTACGGGCGTGACAGCGTACAATCGTTAGGTTGGCGATCTGGCCGCTGATCCTGCTCGCCAGATCAATGCCGTCAGAAAGGGGCTGGCACTAGCTATGGAACACGCAGGTTCATTAGCGCCGCTGACTGCAAACGGCGGCATCGGCGAGGACATTTATGCGCTCGCAGCTGAGATCTTCCCGATTTGTAGGAGCATCACCGGAGATGGAGTCCGCAAGACGATAGACCTTCTCGGAAGGCACGTCCCGTTCCAGCACCACGAGATTCCGACGGGAACTGCCGTGCTCGACTGGGAGATTCCTAAGGAATGGAATATCACGGATGCGTACATCAAGAATGCGCAAGGCGAACGCGTTGTTGATTTTCACGGGTCAAATCTACACGTCCTCAACTACAGCGCGCCGGTCAGGCGAAGGATGTCGTTCTCCGAACTGGAGGCGCACATATTCACGGTCCCCAACCAGCCAGATCTCATTCCCTACCGCACTTCGTACTACAAAGATGCCTGGGGTTTTTGCATGTCGCATCACCAACTTGCCGAACTGGGAAATGCCGGCGGCGAGTACGACGTGGTGATAGAATCACGCCTCGAGCCCGGCGCACTGACGTGGGGAGAATACCTGCACGTAGGCGAGTCGTCGGACGAGGTCCTGCTGTCGGCACATGTGTGCCACCCTTCGCTTGCCAACGATAATTGTTCAGGTCTGGCGCTGCTGACCGTGCTGGCGCGTGAGCTCGCCGGGAGGCGGACGCGCCTGAGCTATCGCTTCGTTCTCGTGCCGGGTACGATAGGATCGATAGCCTGGCTCGCCACCAACGAGGCCAGTCTCGGCCGGATCAAGCATGGCCTGGTGGTCTCCTGCGTAGGGGATGCAGGGGGCCCCACCTACAAGCGGAGCCGCAGAGGTGATGCCCTCATCGACCGTGCAATGACACACGTACTACGCGCATCGGCAACATCCCCCAATCTCTTGGATTTTTTCCCCTACGGCTATGATGAACGCCAATATTGCTCCCCAGGCTTTGATCTGCCGGTCGGGCTCTTTCAGCGCAGCCAGTTCGCAACCTTTGCGGAGTATCATACCTCGGCAGACAATCTCGACTTCATCCGCGCGGAACACCTGGCCACCTCATTTCACTGGATTGTGCAGACGCTGGATATCCTTGAGCGCGATCGGTGCTTGGTCAACCTCTGCCCAAGAGGCGAGCCACAGCTAGGGCGGCGAGGCCTGTACGGGGCCATCGGAGGTGATAGGGACGCTTGGACGCAGAACATGGCATTGCTATGGACGCTCAATCTTTCTGACGGCAAGCATTCACTGCTTGATATTGCTGAACGGGCGAACCTTTCGTTCGAGGTGATCGCGTCTGTGGCCGCGATCCTCGAAGGCCACAGCTTGCTTGCGGCGTCGTCCGGTAACAGACGCACCAATTAGGGCAGGGGGCCCACACCCGCAAACCGCCTTCCCAGGCGCTGTTCATCGACGATAGGCCGCTGACCAAAGTGTCGAGCAAGGGCGCACTGGCAAGCGACAAATCCGACATCGATTACGCCGGCGGGCCATAGACGCCGTCATTGGCGCCTCTTGCGCGCACTCTTTAGCGAATCAGTTAACGCGAATTCGACCTGATCGTTCTGCCCGCCGTTCACCCCCAACACGTCCACAATCAGTCAAAGTACAAGCTGATGTCGAAGGCGATGCTCGGAATGGGGACAGCCGAAGCTCTGCCCGCGTGGCCGTTGTCCGGTTGGTTACAAAGTGGTACCGCACAGGCGTTGTTGATCCGGGCCGTTGCATCCGACACGTTTAGGGCGTCCGACATATTCGGCCATATTCGGCGCGGATCAAAGCATGGTGCTCGAGTTCGATGCCTAAGCTCTCGATTGGGATCCCGGTGTTCAATGGCGAGGAGTTCTTGCCGGAACTGCTCGACAGCTTATTGGCGCAGACCTTTAGAGACTTCGAGGTCCTGATTTGTGACAATGCTTCGAGCGATCGCACCCCGCAAATCTGTCGCGAATATGAGCGGCGCGATTCCCGCGTTCATTGCATCCGCAATGAACGGAATCTGGGGGCTATTGCAAACTACAATCGGGTGTTCGACCTATCGACGGGGCCCTTGTTTAAATGGGCTGCCCACGATGATGTTTACCATGAGGCCTACCTGGACGCGTGCGTTAGGTTGCTCGAAGCGAATCCAGATATCGTTCTGGCTCACACCGGCACTGCGTTTATCGACGAAAAGAGCGAGATACTCCCCTTCGAACAGCAGACAGGAAGCTTCGTCGACCCAAGGACGGGAAGGCGGTATTGGCCGGACGTGCCGAGCATTGGCGATACCCCTGACGCCAGCAAGCGATTTTGGCAGGTGCTCACGCGTGCCCTCTGGGGGACTCACATGTTTGGCGTTGTCCGTCGTGAAATCCTGCAGCAAACGTCTCTCCTGCCCAATTTTGGCGGCAGTGATCGCGCGATGCTGGCAGAACTGGCTCTGCTTGGTCGTTTCCGATGTGCAAACGAACGATTGTTTTTAAAACGTTTCCACGCCAACGTTTCCTCGGCTCTTAGCCACAAGGAACTGAAAGGTTTTCTTAGCACTGATGGCAAGCGCTATTCACGACGACTGCGGCAAATCAGGGCTTTCTTCAGTGCACCAATAGGCAAGCCGATTGGCGTCATGAGCAAGTCGGTGTGCTTCATGCTAGTGGCTGCACATAGCGCCAAGATCGCCGTCCAGCTCGTAGGCCAAAAAGACCCGCGCAGGGCGGCGCATGGTTATGGGTGGTCAGGGTCGCTTGCTCCGGGGTTGCGCCGGAGGACGCCCGGTTAGCTGGCCTCACCGCACCGGTCCGAAGGCCCGTTGGTCGGCCCTCAGGCGGCCGGCTTGATCGGCCTCAGATGGACCCAGAGATGCCAGCCGAGCAGACGCCCCAGCGGCAGCCAGGACACGGGAAGCGGCGGCCTATGCATCCAGCGCTTGTAGGCGCGGATCACCTCGAAGGAGGGGAAGTCCTGGCGCACTTCCCGCAGACCATAGACCTTGGAATAGGGATTGCCCGGCCCATCTGTGTTTCGGTGGATGAAGTTGCTCATCTTCAGATAGTTCCTCAAGCCCATTCGGCGGGCGTTGGCGATATGTCCCCCATAAACGCCGCCTGGAGCGAGGTTGAGGCCGTAGAGCGCCAGCAGCCCGAGGCGGCGCAGTAGGTCGATCGCCACCAGGTAGTTGAACGACCATTTGGCGTAAACCATCATGATCAGTTCCGCCGCCGGCTTCAATACGCGGGCGATCTCGCGTTCGGGCCAGCCGGATGTCGGGAATATGGTGCAGCACGCCGTGGCTGAACACCTTGTCGAAAGCATTGTCGGGATAGGGGATGGCCAGCGCGCTGCCTTGCTTCAGCTCGTCATAGGGCAGCTGGCGCAGCTCCAGCCGGGTGCGCAGCCGCGCCACGGATTCCGCGGTGAGGTCGAGGCCCGACCAGCGCGCCCCGCGGCGGATGATCTGCTCCGAATCGGCGCCCTGACCGAGGCCAATCTCGAGCAGCTTCGCGCCGCGGAAGTCGATGCTGTCGAGGCAGCCCAGGATGTGGCCTTCGCGGCTGTAGCGCAGGGCATCGTACTGCCGGAACTCCTCGTAATCGCCGCGGAAGGCCTGACCGAGGCCGCCGACCTGCTGGTCGCCGCAAGGATGGGCCTGCCAGAATGCTTGAACTTGCGCTTCGTTCATGGGTTCCCTCCTTCCAAGGCTGGGCCCACTTCTTCGAGAATGGGCTTTCGAATCGAATTACAGTTCGGGCGATTTGGGAAGATCCACATCGCTATCTACAGAATCCGCGCGGGCTTAAATTGTCTTTTCCCAAGCCCGCCGGCGTAGGACGTCCCATAGCAAATAGGATACGAACATAAAATTGTATCGCAGGTAGCGCGGGCCCAGTCGGAAGGGCTCCTTGCATAGCCGATAAGCCCAGGTCAAACCCATCCGTTGCATCCATGGCGGAGCGAACGATCGGCGGCCGCTGAGTAGCGTAAACGCATCGCCCACCGCAAGGAACACACCGCTCCGATACCGGGCCTGATTGTCGATGATCCACCGTTCCATCCGCACGCCGGGCAACGCCACCCACACGAAATCCGGATCGGCGCGATTGATGGTATAGGCGAACGACACCTCGTCACCCTCCGTCAAGGGCCGAAACGGCGGGCTAAGCATGCCGACAATTTCGATATCCGGTTGCAATTGGATCAGCACGCGTCGCAGCTCGACAAGGCATTCCTCGGAATCACCGAAAAAGAAATGGCGCCAGGGCCGCGGTGTGTTCCGCAATACGTGTCGCATAAAATAGGGGCCATATACCCGGTCCTTCAGGCCGGCTCCACGATAGTTGAGCGCCCAAACGACCGGCATTCCGTCCGGCAACACCAGGTCGAACCGGGCCAGAACCCGGGCGAAATCGGGGTTGTGCCGGGCCTCGCCAAGGATGTGGGTGTTGGAGGGGCAGACCGCTGTGGCCCTCGGTTCATGAGCGAGTGCCTTGATTCGCTCCAGCGCGGAATCGTAAGTGGCGCAAGCGACCGGCGTTCCCAAAAGCCTGATGGATTCCAACGATCCATCGGTTGGATACGCGGTATCGGGTTGCGAGGAGCAGGAGGGACTGGCGTCCATCGGATTTCCACTCAAATTTGCCATGGCGTGAATACCCTAGTTCCCGCGGTAGGGGCTAAGTCCCGGTACTGGAGCCAGGGACAACAAATAACGGCGAGATCCACACCGGGATTGTCTTTAAACTCCTCCCAGTTGGAGATCAGCTCGAACTCGTGGAGGCTCGGAGCATTAGAGGGGGTTGCAGCGAAGTCGTGGACGAGAACGCGGTAACCGCGCAATTTGAGCTGTTGCGCCAGAAAAAGTCCCGCCGCTTCCTCGGTGATATACGTGTGCGGCTTGTACGTAACGCCGAGAACCGCAACCATGTCGCCCGGCTTGGCCATTTCCTGCACTTTCTCGACTAGCGCTTCCTTGGTTCGCTCGTTCACCCGGTCCGAAGCCTCGGCGAGCGGCGCTTCCAGGCCGACCTGCCGGGCAGTGTAAGCCAGGAGACGGTTGTCGCGCGGGAAGCAGGGCCCCCCATAATTTAAACCGGCGCGCAGGTATTTTTTTCCAATCCGGCTGTCGCTGCCGAGAGCGTCGAGTATGACATGGATATCGGCCCGTGGATGGCGCGCAGCAATCAGCCGCAACTGATTGGTAAAACTGATCTTCATGGTGACGTAGCTGTTCAGCGAAATCTTCGTCAGTTCCGCGCTGACGTTGGACATGCGGGCGATCCGCGGTGAATTGCGGTTGTATTGCTTATAAAGTTGTTCCAGGGCTGCGCCGCTTTGGCAATCCGATTCGCCAATCAACACCAGGTCCGGTTCCAGCAAACCATTGATCACGTCGCCCAGCGCAATGAACTCGGGATTATAACAAACGCTGAAATCCTGTCCGCAAATGCCACCGAGCTCGCATTCCAACATGGGAATTAAAACCGCATCCATGGTGCCGGGCGTGGTAGTTGAACTGCAGACGAACAGATGATTCTTTTTGCCAGCGTCCTTCATGGCCTTGGCCACTGGCTGCATGGCCTTCAACAAAAATTCATTGGAAAAACTTCCGTCTGGTAGACTCGGCGACGGGGGAATGAAGAAGGTGACATCAGTAGCAACGGTTTCCCGGGGGTCGAGGGTGGCGCGAAGTCGTGAATGTCCATCTCGGATAGTTTCGGCGAGTAGTGGCTCATCCACCGGCGCTAAACCTTCGTTGATCTTTTTGACTTTCTCCGGATCGATGTCCACTCCCACGACGTCAAAACCGCGGGCTGCTAGCGTCGCAGCTATGCACGCGCCAAGTTTTCCTAAACCGCAAACCGAAGCTGTTTTGATCGAATTCATGATAGGTCAAGCACCCTGGTGGAGAGCCGTTGTAGCAGGGCGCTACCACCGACAAGGATGGCGCCATCAGGTCGGGTGCTGCCAAATCTGACATGGCCTGATCCATCGCTGCGCGTCCTATGCCGATAAGGATGAGGCAGTTCGACTTTCGCTGCATTTAGCCTTCAGTGATTCATCTGCGGAAATTCGGCGTACCACCAACGCATGCTGGCGCGTTTTTCTCGGCCTCCGAAGTTCATCTTCTCGTGGCTTTCATCGAGCGGCGGAGACTCGGATCGTTGAACGGCGGGCTAGCCCTCGAGAGAAAATCGCCGAATTTCTCTTCCCAAGCTGCATACGAGGGTGTCGGTTGGTTGACGCGCCGTTTCGACCAGCCCGGCCGCCTTGCCGAGCTTTATGGTGCGGAGCCGACGACCTGGGCCGCTTTGCGCTGGGCGGCTGGGGGATCCTGCTGCGCGTGGAGGGCCTTGAGCATTCAGGCCACCTCGCGCAGCTAGCCTGCTGGTCGCGTCGCGACGCCGTCCGCTCATAACGTCTCGCATTGCACAGCCGATCGGCCTCGGCTTCCACCATCGCGTTCAGTGTCTCCTCGAGAGTGCCCGCACGATGTTGCCGAGGTGCTCGCGCACCCGCTCATCGGTGATCCGGTCACATTGCGGAGCTCTTTCGTGCGTTATCGCTTAACGAGGGGATCTAGTGCACATTCTGCAGTGGCGACTTCGCCGGCGCTCGACGCGGCCTAGTCTGCCGTTGTGCAGGCGCCGCCGTCGATAGAGAGAGGCGCTGGGGGGCAAGCGTCAATGGAGACGCGTTCCAGCCAGATTTCGCGCCACCACAAATGGATGCCACGAGGGCAAAAAATCCGCCGGCCGCTGTAGAGCGCTTTGCAGGTTACGCCGTCCAATATAACGGCCGGCGTCTTCATCCGCCGCATTTGTCCGCTCTTTTCGTCAACGAAGCGTTCGACGCAGGCGCTGACACGAAAGATCTTGCCGCAGTAGGGCACGAGCTCGGCGTCGAACGAAAGACCTCTGTTCGAAAGTCTGGTGTCCAACGTTGCAAGAATTTCATCATAGGGCTTTACCCGCACCAGGTCGCCCGGCTGAAGACCCAGATCGCTTCTGGGCGTAAGCTGTCCCACCGGAATCTTGCCCTTCAATCGGGGGAACGGGATGCCGCCGGTAACGGCCTGGAACTGATTGTAAAGCCAGCGGGCGGGGCGTCCCCATCTGTCGCTGAAGGCAAGCGTTGCATAGTAGTAGAACAGAAACCAAAGGCCGCGGGATATCTCAGGCAGAGTTCTGTTGCCTGACGCATAGGCCTCTACATACTGCCTGGCATCCCACCACTTGAGTGGCGCGGTGTAGTTCAGCAACTCAGTTGCTTGGCAGGAATACCTTGTTCCACCACCAGCGTCCTCGTATTTCGTTGCTCTCCAGACGTCGCGCTCGCTCCGATGGTCTTGGCAATGCGAGCCATCGATTTGCGAGGCCTCGTCGTCAAGCTTGTGCGGTGTTCGCAGCGGACCATCGACCGGTTTGAGCCATGCGTTCTTCCAGAAGATCAGGCAACCGGCCTGGCATCCGCCGTAGGCCTGCCCGTCGCAACGGACGTTGAGATGCACTCCATCCAGCAGGCGTCGCCCTGCATAGTGGCCGCTGACAGTATCGCAAGTCTTGTACGCGCTTTTGTAGACGAGAAAACGCCGACCGCAGTATTGAAACATTTGCGGCATGAAGGGGAGTTCGTCGAGGCGGCCACCCTTGTCGAGTGTCCTGAGGATTTCCTCCTTGCTCCGAACCTCTACCCAATCGCCTGCGCACGCGTTCATGTTAATATCCTGTCCAGTCCGGAAACGCGGCCTAAGCGGGTGGCCCGCCACTTGGTTACACACTAGACCAATGCCTTTGATGAGCGTCCTTTCGAAAACGGCGAAATAGGCATTCTTAAGGGGTAATCCCTAAGGAGCGCTGACTGGCCGCCGCCGCCGCTCGAGGTGTTGCCAGAAGGTCTTGAGGCTGGTCCAGTTCAAGCCTGTCGGCGTGCCGGTGCCCGGCTAGCCCTGCTGACTTCAATCCGAACAAGGGGCGCATGAACCCTAGTGGCCGCACGAGGCAGAAGTAGATGGCTGACGTGCCGAAAAACGTCGCGAGCACGGTGGCGACGAATCCCATCAGCGGTGGCGCACCAAATCGCAACACCCAGTAGACCGCGATTACCATCACTGTCTGGTGCAGGAGGTAAAACGGATAGACCGCTTCCGTAGCTTCAACAAGGAAAGCCGGCCGCCGCGTCAGGTAGCGGTTGGCAAAGCCGATGATCGCAAAAAGCCAGGCCATCGTATTCACCGCGGACACCAGGGCATAGGCGGGAAGATCGTTCCTCGAAATAACCAGACGAACCGCGCCATGGACGTAGACAAGGTAAAAGACGGCATAGGTTGCGATACCGATGCCGAGCGACAGAAAGCGCTGGCGGTTGAGCGCGGCCAGCAACTCTGGTGAGCCGAACAGGAAAGCGCCAAAGAGCAACAGGACGCCGTAGTAACCCAGTCCATACCACGGACCGACAAAGCCATAAGCGTTGCTGTCGGAGTGCGGCGCCAGCCATAGCATGGCGGCGGCCAGCGGAAACGCGATGAGCCACTGCAGGCCGGTGCGGGCGGTCACGATTCCGACCGTGGCGTGGACGGCGCGACCGCGTGCGCTGCGCAACCACAGGAAGCAGGGCAGCAAGACAAAGGTGAGCACCAGCGCATAGGCCAGGAACCAGAGATGATGCGAGTGCATTTTACCGCCCGGATACACGCCGGTGAACGCTTGCCACAGAAAGTCCAGGAACGAGCCGCGGAATTGACCGTGGTAGAGTTGCTCGAGATAGTCTTGCGGCGGCACCAGAACGACCATGCCGAAGGCGAGCGGCAGCAAGAGGCGGGTCACTCGGTCGACGGCGAATGAATGGGCAGAGCGTGTGCCCAAGGCAAGGATGATGGCCGCTCCCGACACGACGAAGATCAGGGGCATGCGCCAGCGATCCACGAAGCGCATGCCCTCACGCAGCCAGCCAATGTCCTCCGTGCTGGCAAGAGGGGAGTTCAAGCCCGACCAAGCTACGCCGGCATGATAAAGGATCAGCAAGCCGAACGCGCATACACGAAGCCAGTCGAGATCGGCGCAGCGGGCCGGGGCCGGAACGGAAAGCATGGACACGCACCTTGGAATGGATGTTGCGAACATTCTTTCCTTTCCTTCCTTACAAATACCTTGAAACGACCCCGAAGAGATTGGCGGAAGCGCGGGGGTATGAGGAGTAAAAGGAGTACTCTGACGGGGAAAGTGAGTCCGCCAGGCTAACGCGTCGCCGGCAGGGAGGTCAGCCACGTTGCTTTGCCAGCAGCCGCATATGTCATGATATTGGGGAGGTAAGTGCGCAACGGCCTACGAACAGCATCAGCCCGAAGGCGAGCCGAACGGGAAGGGTGCCAAACGGCACAAAGTTCACGAGCCGCAGTTGACCCTGAAGTTCTGCAGACTGCGGCCGACACCGCTCCTTAGGGACTACCCCATAAAAGTAATTTTTTTGCCTTTTTCGGACGCAGGCTCGTCAAAGACATTAGCTAACGTGCGTGTAAGACCTGTGTGAATGCGGTTACCATCCAGGTAAAATTGTTGGCGAGTTCATCTATGGTTGAAGGACATTTTTGATGTGCGGCATTGTTGGCTATGTCGGCTCGCGCTCAGCGCTGCCGCTGCTCATGGAAGGGCTGCGTCGGCTGGAATACCGGGGTTACGACTCCGCGGGCATCGCCGTCGCCGCGAACGGAGCGCTTACCGTCTGCAAGCGAAAGGGCAAAGTCCGGGAACTCGAGGCTGCGCTTCCGGCCGCAGGGATTGAGGGCCAAACCGGTGTGGCGCACACCCGCTGGGCAACGCACGGTGAACCAAGCGACCTCAACGCCCATCCGCATACCGACGCCACCGACCGCATCGGCGTAGTCCATAACGGCATCATAGAGAACGCCGCGGAGCTCCGCCGCGAGCTAACTGCGGACGGTGTCATTTTTCGTTCGGATACAGACACTGAGGTGTTCGCGCACCTGATCGCGCGCAGGCCAGAGAATTCGCTGGTGGAAGCCGTGCGCGGGGCGCTGCGGCTGGTAAAAGGCGCCTACGGGTTGGTAGTCATCGATGCGATGAGTGCGGGAACAATCGTGGCTGCACGCAACGGCGGGCCGGTGGTCCTCGGGGTCGGTGACGGAGAGATGTTTGTCGCCTCCGACGCCGCGGCCCTGCTGGGCCACGCAAAGACGGTGGCTCACCTGGATGATGGCGAAGTGGCGGAGCTCCGGGCCGATGGCTTCACGGTGCTGAGCCTTGATGGCGCGAGGACGCCAAAGGCCGTTCAGGTGCTTGAGGGCAAGGCCTCCGGGTTTGACAAGGGCGACTACGCCCATTTCATGTGCAAGGAAATCGCCGAGCAGCCCGAGGCGGTGCGCCGCACCCTGCTGGGCCGCCTAGACGCCCGCTTCCAGACCGCCCACCTCGGCGGCATCGAACTGGCAGCGCGCGAGATGCTCGACATCCGCCGCGTGAAGATTCTGGGCTGCGGCTCGGCCCACTTGGCCGGAATCTTGGGCGCACACCTGATCGAGCAGCTGGCGCGCATCCCTGCCCATGCAGAGCCGGCCTCGGAGTTCCGCTACCGCAATCCAGTGGTCGAGCAGGATACCCTCTACATCGCCGTCAGTCAGTCGGGGGAAACCTTCGACACCCTGGCCGCAATTCAAGAGGTGAAGCGCAAGGGCGGTCGCGTGCTGGGGGTAGTGAACGCCGTGGGCAGCACCATCGCGCGCGAGTGCGGACGCGGCGTGTATCTGCACACCGGGCCGGAGGTGGCGGTGGTCTCGACCAAGACTTTCACCTCCACAGCGGTGGCGTTCGCCCTTCTGGCGCTCCAGCTGGGGCGGGTCCGCGACCTGTCGGCGGGCCAGGGCCAACGACTGCTGAACGGACTCATGGAATTGCCCGAGCAGATCGCATCCATCTTGGCGCGAGAGGACGAACTAGAGCCACTCGCAGCACGGCTGGCCGCTTCCGACCACGCTTTCTATATCGGGCGCGCGGCGGGACTTGCGATCGCAATGGAAGGCGCGCTGAAGCTGAAGGAAATCAGCTACATTCATGCCGAGGCTTACGCCGCCGCGGAATTGAAGCATGGGCCGCTGGCGCTGATCACCGCGCGGACGCCGACCGTGATCGTGCTTCCCGACGACGAATTGTTGGCCAAGAATCTTTCTACCGTCGCGGAGATCCGCACTCGCAAGGGCCCGGTTCTGGCCGTGACCCATCCCGGGGTGGCGGCGCCGGGCGTCGAAGCGGTGTTCGAGGTCCCCCGATCGGAGCCAGAACTCGCGCCTATCCTCCTCAACATTCCCTTGCAGCTCGTCGCGTATCGGGTTGCCCAAGGACTGGGGCGCGAGATCGACCAGCCGCGCAACCTGGCAAAGTCGGTGACGGTGGAGTGAGACGACGCCGGCGCCGAGATCATCGAACATCGGAACAAAAGAACGGGCTTGCCGCGCCGCGTCACCGCGACCCTTCCTCATCCTGTTGGCTGAACTGCATCTAACCGCCGGGATGCTCCTGCGGCTTGGCCGCCCATCAAGGCGAGCATAACAGGGCAAGAACGGCGCAAGACCGGCAATCCTCGGCAAGCGGCGCCTTGCCTCAGTGAATACACTTCTCAGTGTCTGCAAGGCCGGCATCTCGCGGATATTGGCTGATCCGTTTTGATCTCACTGACTCGTGTGGGGATTTCCAGTGAGAACACGCTGTGCAGCCCATATGAGATTTCGAAAACATCCAGCAGGAGAAGTGCAGTGACGCTCACCATTGACAGAATGAGTATTCCTGACAGCAAACTCGCCCGCGAGGTAACAGATCTTGTCAGGGATACTGAGTCTCCCCTCCTGTTTCATCATTCCAGCCGCGTCTATTACTGGGGTGCGCTTGCGGGAAAACGCAGAAACCTACGCTTCGACCCGGAGCTACTTTATGCGGGTGCGATGTTCCATGACATGGGCCTAACCCATCGGCACAGCAGCGCTCATGAGCGTTTCGAGGTCGACGGCGCCAACATCGCGCGCGACTTTCTCCGCAGCCACGGCATCGCCCAACAGGACGTCGACACGGTCTGGACGGCAATCGCGCTACACACGACACCGGGCATCCCGCAGCACATGCACTCGGTCGTCGCACTCGTGACGGCCGGCGTCGAGATGGATGTGCTTGGCCTGGCCTATGCCGAGTACAGCGATGCAGAGCGCGAGGCGGTCGTGCATGCCCACCCGCGCACCGAGCACTTCAAGGAAGATATCATTCAGACCTTCTTTGACGGCATCAAGCACAAGCCGGAAACGACATTCGGCAACGTCAAGGCCGACGTGCTCGCCGACAAGGACCCGTCCTTCAGACGAGGCAACTTCTGCAGCGTGATCCGCGGATCTGCCTGGCGAGGGTAAGCGCCGCCACGTCCCGCACTCGAAAGGCCGAGCGCTAAAGCTGTTGAGCCATGGACCGAACGGGCGGTCTTGACCTCAGCGCGCCCCATTTCAGCACAACTCAGGAAATCGTCATGTCCACGAAGAAGAGATTTACCAATGCAACCGGTGCGCCGGTCGCGGACAACACCAACATCATGACCGCTGGTCCGCGTGGTCCCGCGCTGCTCCAGGACATCTGGCTGATCGAGAAGATGGCGCATTTCGACCGCGAGGTGATTCCGGAACGGCGCATGCACGCCAAGGGCTGGGGCGCGCACGGCACTTTCACGGTAACCCGCGATATCTCCCGTTACACGCGCGCCAAGCTCTTCAGCGCGATCGGCAAGGAGACGCCGCTTTTCGTCCGTATTTCGACCGTCGCCGGAGAGAGGGGCGCGGCGGATGCGGAACGCGACATCCGCGGCTTCGCGATCAAATTCTACACCGATGAAGGAAACTGGGACGTCGTCGGCAACAACACGCCGGTGTTCTTCTTTCGCGATCCGCTGCGATTTCCCGACCTCAACCATGCCATCAAGCGCGACCCACGCACGGGGCTGCGCAGCGCCGACAACAACTGGGACTTCTGGACGCTGCTGCCGGAGGCGCTGCACCAGGTCACCATCGTAATGTCCGACCGCGGCATTCCGAAGAGCTTCCGCCACATGCACGGCTTCGGCAGCCACACCTTTTCGATGATCAACGCGGCCAATGAGCGTGTATGGGTGAAGTTCCATTTCCGCAGCCAGCAGGGAATCGCGAACCTTACCGACGCTGAAGCCGAAGCGGTCGTCGCCAAGGACCGCGAAAGCCATGGACGCGACCTGCTGAGCGCGATCGAGGCTGGCGACTTCCCGCGCTGGACGCTGTTCATTCAGGTGATGACCGAAGCGCAAGCGAAGACCCACAAGCACAATCCCTTCGACCTCACCAAGGTATGGCCAAAGGCCGCGTTCCCGCTGATCGAGGTCGGCGTGATGGAGCTGAACCGTTACCCGGATAATTATTTCGCGGAAGTGGAGCAGGCCGCCTTCTCGCCCGCCAACATCGTGCCCGGCATCGGTTTTTCTCCCGACAAGATGCTGCAAGCCCGGCTGTTCTCCTATGGCGACACACAACGCTACCGGCTGGGCGTCAACTTCAACCACATCCCGGTCAACGCCCCCAAGTGCCCGTTCCACAGCTACCATCGCGACGGCAAGATGCGGACGGACGGCAATCTGGGCGGAACGACCAGCTTCCATCCCAACAGCGCGGGTTTGTGGGAGAACCAGCCCGATTTCGCCGAGCCGCCGCTGCCGGTCGAGGGTGATGCGGCGCACTGGGACCACCGCGTCGAGGATGACCATTGGGAGCAGCCAGGCGACCTGTTCCGGATGATGACGCCGGCCCAGCAGCAAGCCCTCTTTGACAACACCGCGCGCGCGATGGGAGACGCACGGTTGCATGTGAAGCAG
>WNFR01004849.1_pt1 | contig 15530 bp, 19 predicted proteins | sample 5400221 | NCBI WGS metagenome assembly WNFR01 (sample SAMN13153357, study PRJNA577476) | soil metagenome | isolation source: 40 cm soil under Madrone tree | place: USA:California | collected 2016-06-14 | reverse complement strand
AGTCGGTCGCGCGACGTATTTGACAGCAATCCATCATCGATCGGAAAACCTGCGAAATCGGTGTCAGGCAAGGCGCGAGTCCTTGACAGTGACGGGGGCCGGTGGAACGTTGAGCAGGGATCGCCGTAGAGCGGAAGAGGGGCCCCTCTGGGGATCTGACCGCGGAGACTCGCGTCAGGCCGGTGATCGACACGCTATTGGCCGGTTGCACGGTCGCATCCCCGCAAGCGGGGCCCCTGCTCAACGTTCCACCGGCCCCCGTCACTGTCAAGGACTCGCGCCTTGCCTGACACCGATTTCGCAGGTTTTCCGATCGATGATGGATTGCTGTCAAATACGTCGCGCGACCGACTTCCACGGTTCGAAAGTTATTCCACGAATCAGCGGAACAGGACACTAGAAACACAGGATGAAACGCATCGTTATCCTGATTTCGGGCCGCGGCAGCAACCTGCAGTCGATCCTGGAAGCAAAACTCGACGCACGAATTGCCGCGGTGATCAGCAACAACCCTGCGGCAAAGGGCATCGACATCGCACGCAACTTCGGAGTGGACACTGCGGTGATCGATCACCGGACGTTCCCGGATCGCGCGAGTTTCGATGCCGCGCTTGCCGAAAGAGCTGATTCGTACCGTCCCGACCTGCTGGTGCTGGCGGGATTCATGCGCATTCTTACCGAGGCTTTCATCAAGCGCTTTGGCGGCCGGATCATGAATATCCATCCATCCCTGCTTCCGGCCCTTCCGGGCGTGGACACGCACCGGCGCGCGTTGCAGGAAGGCGTCAGAATTCACGGCTGCACGGTGCACTTCGTCACGCCCGAACTCGACCATGGCCCGATCATCGTGCAGGCCGCGGTGCCGGTGCTGGCCGACGATGACGAGGGACGCCTCGCTGCGCGCGTGCTCGAGCAGGAACACCGCATCTACCCGCAGGCGATCCGCTGGTTCCTCGACGGCAAGCTCAAGTTGGAAGGCAACCGCGTCACGGTAAGTGCGGGCCGCAGCGCTCCGGACGCAATGGTCTGCCCCTGAAAGCGATGAAACACGTCACTTTGCTGGTTCTCTTCCTGCTGGCAGGTCCGTTGGCGGCCGCGCAGCCGCCGCAAAGGGTTCAAATCGACTTTGCCGTGACTTCCGGCTCGATGCAACTGGGCGAAGGCCGCGATTTTCTCGAGCACGACGGCAAGAAGTATTCCGTGGTCAGCGAGACCAAGACGGTTGGGGTAGCCGCGCTTTTCTACAAGCTCAACATCCACCGCGAAAGCCGGGGTTTACTCACGGCCAGCGGGCTGCGGCCGCTGCGATTCGAGGAGAACAACAGTCGCAAGCCCAGGCGTGCCGCTGAATTCGACTGGGATACGGGGCAAGTGAAACTCACCGACGGCGACAATATTGAAACCGTGCCGCTGAGCGCCAACACCTTCGACCCTACCAGCCTGCCTTACGCCTTCGCATTCGCGCAGTCGAATCAGGAAACCATGAAGGTGTTCATCGCCGACGGCCGGCGTGTGGTCGACTACGAGTACAGGATCATCGGCAAGGAGACGCTCAAGACCCCGCTCGGCGAACTGGAAACTTTGCACTTCCAGAAAGTGCGGGACGCCGACGATAAGCGCGGGCTCGAATTCTGGCTTTCGGTGGGCCGCCACTTTCTTCCTGTCAAGATTCGCTTCGTCGAAAAGAACGGCACCATTGTGGATTCCACCGTCACCAGCATCACTTTCCAGTAGATGCAACCCACGGCAGCCTTGATTAAGGCGGCCGCTGCCGCCGTGGATCTGGTGCTGCCGCTGACGCACCCGGCCGATGTCGTCCTGCGCATTTTTTTCAACGCCAATCGCGAACTCGGCAGCCACGGGCGCGCTATCGTCGCCGAAACGGTTTTCACCGTGCTTCGCCACAAACGCTTGCTCGAGAGGCTGATTGCGCACCCCACCCCGCGCAAGCTGGTGTTGGGGTCGTTGCTCAAGCTGCAGGGTTACAGCCTCGGTCAACTCGAACCCCTGCTCAAGGCTGAAGATCGCGACTGGGCCGTTCAGCTGAAGTCCGCTGATGTGGAATCGCTGCCTCCGGCAGTCAGGCTTAGTCTCCCCAACTGGCTGTACGAACGTCTTGTCGCCGAGTATGCGGAGCAGGAAGCAGTCGCCTTCGGCCGCGCCTCGCTCAAGTCCGCCCCGCTGGACCTCCGGGTCAACACGCTGCTGGCGGATCGGGACCAGGTACTCGAGGAACTCCGCGTCAGTGGATTCGCTGCCGAGCCGACACGCTGGTCTCCGATCGGCATCCGGCTTGCCGGCAAACCCGCCATCAACCGCCACCCTTTGTTCACCCGCGGAGCGGTCGAGGTTCAGGACGAGGGCAGCCAGTTGCTCGGATACCTGGTCGCGCCGAAGCGGCGCGAAATGGTGGTGGATTTTTGTGCCGGGGCGGGCGGCAAGACTCTCATGATGGGCGCGCTGATGCAGTCGGCGGGGCGCCTGTACGCACTCGACGTTTCAGAGAAGCGGCTCAACAATCTCAAACCGCGGCTCAAGCGTTCCGGACTTTCCAACGTGCACCCGCAACTGATCCAGGGGGAGAAAGACATCAAGGTGAAACGCTTGGCCGGCAAAATCGATCGGGTGCTGGTCGATGCTCCCTGCAGCGGGCTCGGCACGCTGCGGCGCAACCCCGACCTCAAATGGCGCCAGTCGCCCGAGGCGGTGGTGGAACTCAGCGCCAAGCAGCGGGCGATCCTGAACGGCGCGGCGGTACTGCTCAAGCCCGGCGGGCGCCTGGTTTACGCGACCTGCAGCGTGCTGCCGGAGGAGAACCAGGCTATCATCGAGCAGTTCCTCGGCATCCACGCGGACTTCCAACTGGTGAGCTGCCAGGAGGTTCTGGACCAGCAGCGGATCGCTCTCGAAAGCGGCGTGTTTCTGGAACTGCGTCCGCAACGGCACGACACCGACGCATTCTTCGCCGCGGTACTTGAGCGGCGTCCTCGCACGAAATGAAGCGCACGCGCCCAGTCCGGCTTTACGGACTTCTGCTTGTACTCCTGCTTCTGGCGCAGCCGGCCCGCGCCTTTGAATCATCGGACATTGTTCCCGGAACCGGCACCATCGAGTATGCGTTTACCCCGGGCGACGATGCTGCGGGGCTGATCGTGCGCGCTATCGATGGTGCACGTTTCCAGATTCTGGTGCAGGCGTTCAGCTTCACGCACGCAGAGATTGCCGGCGCGCTGATTCGCGCCGAACGCCGCGGTTTGGACGTGAAGGTCATCGCCGATGCGGAGCAGATCGACCTCATCGATCACAACGTGATTCCGCAACTAGTCGGAGCCGGCATACCCGTATTCACCGACGCAGAGCACGCGGCCGCCCACAATAAAGTCATAGTCATCGACGCCGGCGCAAAAACACCGGTCCTGATCACCGGCAGCTTTAATTTCACCCATGCCGCCCAGTTCCGTAACGCCGAGAATCTGCTGGTGTTACGCGGAAATCATGAACTCACGCGCGCCTACCTGGACAACTGGATGCGCCACCTCAAGCACTCCACCCGGTTTCGCCGCGGCAACGGGAAGTGACGTAGAATTCCGCCAGGGACCGTGATGAAGAATCAGTCCGAAATCAGTCGTCTTCTGACCGGTCTTTTCGAGGATCTGCAGCAGGGAGTGATCCTCTGGCAGGTCGTCGTCATCGCGCTGTCGCTGCTTGCAGCGTGGCATCTCGCCCGCAGGTTGCGCAAAGAACTGCATCGCGCAGCCGGTACCGACCTCGACCGCACCCAGAGAATCAGCGTCGGCGGGATGAACCGCGAGGTCTTCCCGGTGACTGCGCTGCTGATCCTTCTGGCCGGCCGCTGGATACTCCATTATTTCCAGCCGGTGCACCTCCTCAACATCGCCATTCCCCTGGTACTGGCGATGGTGATCATTCGCGGCGTGGTCTACCTGCTCAGGCACACGTTCAATCCCGGCGGGGCACTGCGGTCCTGGGAAATGGCGGTCACATGGATCGTCTGGCTGGGGGTAGCACTTTACCTGACCGGGATGCTTCCGGAGATTGGCAGGTTCCTCGAGGACACGTCCTTCCGCGTCGGCACCCAGCGTGTCTCGCTTGCGATGGTGCTCACCGCGCTGCTTACGGTCGTGCTTACGCTCCTGGCCGCGCTCTGGATCGGGCGCATGATCGAGACGCGGATCATGACCTTGCAAGACCTCGAGATCAATCTTCGATTCGCGTTCGCCAAGATCATCCGCAGTGTCCTGGTGGTCACCGCGGTGCTCATTGCTCTGCCGATCGTCGGTATCGACATCACAGTGTTGTCGCTGTTCGGCGGGGCGGTGGGCGTGGGGATCGGCTTCGGTCTGCAGAAAGTCGCATCCAACTACATCAGCGGTTTCACCATACTGCTTGACCGTTCGGTGAGCCCCGGCGACCTGGTCACGATCGAGGGTTTCTACGGCGAGGTGACCAAACTCACCGCGCGCTGCATCGTGGTGCGCGGGCAGGACGGCACCGAAGCGATCATCCCCAACGAGAAGGTGGTCACTTCGACGGTGATCAATCATTCCTACTCCAACCGCCAGGTGCTGATGCGCATCCCGGTCCAGATCAGCTACAACAGCAACCTCGAAACGGCGATGAAGCTGATGCTGGAAGCTGCCCGCTCCCATCCGCGGGTGCTGAGGGAGCCGGCGCCAGCGGCTCTGCTGACCTCATTCGCAGACGATGGCATCAAGCTGGAACTCATGGCGTGGATCGAGGACCCGGAGCGCGGAAAATTGAACCTTCAATCGGACCTCAACTTGGCGCTCTACAAGGGCTTTGCCGCCAACGAGATCGAGATTCCCTTCCCGCAGCGTGACGTCCGGATCGTGGGGACGGTTCAAACCGCTGTCCAATCTACTCAAGAACCGGCTAAATAGCCGCATTTTCGTCGTAGATCGGAGAAATTAGGTGGCTTTAGCGATCTGATGTATGTTCGCTTTTGGCTGTTTCCAACCGGGCGTTACAAATTGAAGCTTGCAGGTCGCAAAGGTTACTGTAAAATGATACTTATCTTCATGATTATTCGGGGTTGACTGCATGAATCTGAACGGGTTTACGGACCTGCCTGGCTGGGCTGGCGGGCTGATCAACCTACCCTGGTGGGGTTACGTTGTCGTGGCGCTCGTTTTCACCCACATCACCATCGCGTCCGTGACCATCTATCTGCACCGGTATTCGGCGCATCGTGCACTCGACCTCCACCCTGTTGTTGCGCATTTTTTCCGCCTATGGTTGTGGCTGACTACCGGTATGTCCACCAAGGCGTGGACCGCAATTCACCGGAAGCACCACGCCAAGTGCGAATCCGAGGAAGACCCGCATAGTCCGCAAGTGCTTACTCTCAAAAAGGTTATGCTTGAGGGCGGCGAGCTGTATCGGAAGGAAGCGAAAAACCAGGATACTTTGGACAAGTACGGACACGGTACCCCGGAAGACTGGGTCGAGCGTAACGTCTATTCCGGCATCGATAAAGGCGGCGTGGCGCTGATGTTGATCGTCAACATCCTGCTGTTCGGACCGATCGGGCTGACGGTCTGGGCAGTGCAGATGCTGTGGATACCGGTCACCGCCGCAGGCGTAATTAACGGTGTGGGGCATTACTACGGCTACCGCAACTTCCAGGTAGAAGACGCCAGCACCAACATTGTGCCTTGGGGCATCCTGATCGGTGGCGAGGAATTGCATAACAATCACCATGCCTATGCCTCGTCCGCGCGACTGTCCAACAAGTGGTATGAGTTCGACATCGGCTGGCTGTACATTCGCCTCATGGAGATCGTCGGACTGGCCGAGGTCAAAAAACTCGCCCCTACCGTCAAAATTGCGACCGGCAAGGTAAGGTGCGACCTGCAGACCCTGCAGGCAGTGATCACCCATCGTTACGACGTGTTGGCGCGCTTCACCCGCCTGGTGAAGGCTACCTGCGCCGACGAACTGCGCAATATTCGCGAGCGCAGGCCCGGCCATACCATTGATTTGCAGAGCGTCAAGCGCTGGCTGCACCTCGACGCCAAGCTGGTTCCGGCCAAGGAGAAGGCCGAACTGGAAGAAGTGCTGAAGACCAGCAAGGTTCTCGACACCGTTTACACCATGCGCCAGGAGCTGGTCATGCTGTGGCAACGCTCTACCGCAACCAAGGAACAGTTGCTGTCACAGCTCGAGGACTGGTGCCGTCGCGCCGAAAGAAGCGGCATTGCGCCGCTACGCGAGTTCTCGCTGACGCTGCGCCGTTACGCGTAAGGATCGACAGACGAAAAAAAAGCCCGCGCAAGCGGGCTTTTTTTATTCCTGCGACTAAGGCCGGGTTACTTGAGCTTAGTTTCCTTGTAGAGAACGTGTTTGCGTGCCACCGGATCGAATTTTTTCATTTCGATCTTGTCCGGAGTGGTGCGCTTGTTCTTGGTGGTGGTATAGAAGTGTCCGGTGCCCGCGGACGATTCAAGTTTGATCTTCTCTCGCATATCCTCTTACCTCCTGCATCAGCTCTTGTTGCCGCGGGCGCGCATTTCCGCCAGCACCAAGTCGATACCCTTCTTATCGATGGTGCGCAGGCCGGCCTGGCTCAAGCGCAGGCTCACCCAGCGGTTCTCGCTCTCGACCCAAAGGCGGCGGTACTGCAAGTTGGGCAGGAAACGGCGCTTGGTCTTGTTGTTGGCGTGGGACACATGGTTCCCGCCCATCGGCTTCTTGCCGGTGACTTCACAAACTCTCGCCATGATGGCTTCTCCAGCTTTGTTCCGGATGAAGCTGCCGAGCGCAGCCCCACTAAATTCTAAAGAGCGCGCTTTATAGCACACTTCCGGCAACCTGCTCAACCTCCACAGATGGCCCGGTCGTCTAGAGCAACCCGCGTTCGGCGAAGGACAGGGCCGCGCCGCGCCCGATGACGAAATGGTCGAGCACGCGGACATCCACCAAAGCCAGTGCCTGCTTCAGCGCCTGGGTGAGGGTTTCGTCAGCATGGCTGGGCTCCGCCACGCCGGACGGGTGGTTGTGCGCGAAGATTACACCGGCCGCATTGTGATGCAGCGCCCGCCTCACCACTTCCCTGGGAAAAACACTGGTCTGGGTCAGTGTTCCGGAGAACAATTCCTCGACCTCTATGACCCGGTTCTGGGCGTCGAGAAACAGGCCCACGAAGACTTCCACTGGGCGATTCTGAAGTTGCAGCCGCAGAAAATCGCGCACTGCCTTGGGCGAACTGAGGTTGATTCCGGCCTTCATGTCCTCGACCAACGCGCGTCGCGCCATTTCCATCGCGGCCTGCAACTGCACGTACTTGGCGTCTCCAAGACCGGGTACGGAACAGAAGCTCTCGTGACTGGCTGCGACCAATTCTCCCAGCGAGCCAAATCGAACGAGCAGCTCGCGCGCAAGGTCGACCGCGCTCTTGCCCTTGACCCCCGTGCGCAGGAAGATCGCGAGCAGTTCGGCGTCGGAAAGGCCGCCCGGCCCCTTGGCCAGCAATTTCTCCCGCGGTCTGTCGTCTGCCGGCCAGTCGGTGATCGCCATTTACCGCTCCCTCCGCACTTTTGTATTTGCCAACAACAGTTTACACTGCCGATCCGGAAAGTCCGGTAGGCTATGGTAATGACCGAACTCAGCAATAAGCGGATCCTCCTGGGGGTCACTGGTGGCATTGCCGCCTACAAGTCGGCGGAACTGCTGCGCGAACTGCAGCGCCGGGGCGCAGACGTGCAAGTCATCATGACCGAATCGGCGTGCCGCTTCGTTACCCCGGTGACCATGCAGGCGCTGTCGGGCAAGCCGGTGTTCACCGACATGTGGGACAGCCGGACGCCAAACGGCATGCCCCATATCGAGTTGTCGCGCGATCGAGACATCATCGTGGTCGCTCCCGCGACTGCCGGCTTCATCGCCAAGCTGGTACACGGCGCCGCAGACGATTTATTGTCCACGCTTTGCCTGGCGCGCGAGTGCCCGCTGATGGTAGCGCCGGCGATGAACCGACAGATGTGGGAAAACCCCGCCACCCAGCGCAACATCGAGCAGTTGCATCGGGACGGGCTCGTCGTCTTCGGCCCCGATTCCGGCGACCAGGCCTGCGGGGAAACGGGGATGGGGCGCATGCTCGAACCGGCGGATCTGGCCCGCTCGATCGGCGCATGGTTCCAACCGAAGCTGCTTGCCGGCACGCACGTGCTGATTACCGCCGGACCGACCTTCGAACCAATCGACCCGGTACGAGGCATCACCAACCGCAGTTCGGGGAAAATGGGCTATGCCGTTGCGCGCGCCGCGCTGGAGGCAGGCGCACAGGTAACGCTGATCTCGGGCCCAGTATCGCTCGAGGCACCGGCATCCACGCATCTGGTCCACGTCGAGACGGCACGACAGATGCTCGACGCGGTAAACGCCCATGTCGTTAGATGTGACATCTTCGTCGGCGTCGCCGCGGTGGCCGACTATCATGTCAGCAATAACAAACCGCAGAAGATCAAGAAAGACGGCGCAATCCCGACGCTGGAACTTGTGCCCAATCCGGACATCATCGAAGAGGTTGCCCGGCGTCCCAACCCTCCGTTCTGCGTCGGCTTCGCGGCCGAGAGCGAAAACCTGGAGCAGAACGCGGAAGCCAAGCGCCGCCGCAAGAAGCTGCCGTTGCTCGCGGCGAACCTTGCCCAGGCCGCGATCGGCGCCGACGAAAGCGAACTGGTGTTGTTCGACGACGATGGGGTTCACCGGATGGTGCGTGCATCGAAAATCGAGCTGGCACGCGCCCTGATCCGCCATATCGCCAAACTTTACCGCCCACGCAAAACGCCCGTTACGGCTTAGGCGTCCCGTCCCAACAACAACAAGGTTCCATGCACACCATCGACGTCAGGATTCTCGACGTGCGCCTGCGCGATCAGCTTCCCGCTTACGCAACCGCCGGATCTGCCGGGCTCGACCTGCGCGCCTGCATCGACGCACCGATCGCGTTCACGCCGGGGCAGACCGAGTTGATCCCCTCGGGCCTGGCGATCCATCTGGATGACCCGGGACTCGCCGCGGTGGTCCTGCCGCGCTCGGGCCTCGGCCACAAACACGGCATTGTGCTCGGCAATCTGGTCGGCTTGATTGATTCAGACTATCAGGGCCAGATTTTCGTCTCGGTATGGAATCGTGGATCGAATGCCTTTACCCTCAACCCGATGGAGCGCATCGCCCAACTGGTTGTGGTACCGGTGGTACAGGTGGGATTCAAAGTAGTAGAACAGTTCGCAGCAAGCGTGCGCGGGGCCGGAGGCTTCGGCAGTACCGGCAAGCATTGACCGGCCTCGCGACGACCGCAACGGAAAAGCCGGCTCGCGCCGGTTTTTCCGTTTCTCGCGAACGGCAGCCGCGTGCCGCTCTGTTCCCGGTCAGTTCGTGGTCGGGAACACCGGCAGTTCGTTGCCCTTGTTCAGCTTCGGGTCGGGAACCTCCCCCGCCGCAATGCGGCGTTTCTCCTCCCAGCGCAGGAATGTAATCACGCTGAGAATTTCTTCCTGGGACATGGTCGTTCCGAAGGCTCCCATCGTGCCTCCCAGCGACCTGGGAACACCGACCGCGATCGTGACGTAAATCTCCGAGTTGGTGTTACCGGTATACTTGAAGACACCGCAGGTCAGGCACGGGCCCTTGCCGCCGTGGCCATCGCCGCCATGACAGAAGGAGCAGCGCTGCGCGTACTTGGCCCTGCCCTGCTGTACGATCTCCATGTTGTTCGTCGGCACTTCCATATCGTTTTCATTGGCCTTGTGCTGTGCAGCCGCGGGTTGAACTGCGGTCCCCAGGCCAAGGGCGAGCGCCACAACGGCCAACGCGGCCCACTGCCCGAGAAACGCCTTGAGTTTCGAACCAACCATATCGAACAAACCTCCCTGAAAATTGCTTATGAAAACGGCGGGTAAAACGGCACGCCGTAGCTCTCGACGATCTGCTTCATCCTGCCGTTGGAAAGCAATTCTGCAATGCCGTCGTTGATAAACTCCATCAGCGCCTTGTCCTGTTTGCGCACCACGAAATTCAGGTTCCAGCGCTGTTCGGCTTCCGGCACGTAACCGTCGACCATGCGAAACGTGACCTTCGGATATTCGCGACGCGCCACCGCGATCGCAGTGGCCCACACCAGGCTCGCGTCGAGCTCGCCCTTGGCCATGCTTTCCATGATACGGCGGTTGTCCAGGAACAAATCTCTGGGTACCCCGTTGGTGAACAGGTAGTCGTCGATCGGCGTGGACATGGGAACGCCTACCTTGATGTTGGCCTTCTTCAGTTCGGCAATGCTCTTCATGCCCTCTGCCTTGCCCTGGACCACGAGCACGTAGCCCAGACCCAGGTAGGGTTTGGTGAAGGCCAGTTGCCCCATGAGCATGTCATCGTCGCCGCTGTCGGAAAGGCCGAGAAACACGTCACAGCGCTTCTTCAGGATCGAATTGCGGAATGCCCTCGACGTGCCACCGCGCGTACCCGTATCAGCCCAGTACATCTCCAGCGACATGCCGCCGCGCTTGGCAATATCGCGAATTATCTCGATGTCGAAACCCGGCGGGTCGATGTTTTGCGCCGCGTAGGGGAAATTGTAGGGGTCGGCACAGGCAATCAGCTTACCCTTGGCTTTTGAGCGTTCGAGCGTGTCGGAAATTTCATCGGGATCGGCTACTTGTGCACGGGCCACGACTGCAGCCAGGATCAACAGCAGGGCGAGCCCTGATAGTGTCAACAACTTACGCACTTTGAACTCCTTGATAATCTGTCAGGTCGTTCCCCTTTTCATTGCGTTAACGCTCTCGAGGCTTTGTCAGTTTACCCCGATGCCGGGGCGCAGCGGTCTTCGCCGTTGTCTGAACAAAAAATAAGGGAGGGCAGTTCCTTTGCCCCCCCTCGATACAGCTGTCAGTGCAAATTACTGGTTCGGCGTTTCCTGCTCAATGTCACTCGACAGTGAACACCATCAGGCCGCCGCCCTTCTGATTCTTCTTGAGATACTCACCGTAGAACAGAGGCCAGATGCCGCCGCCGCCCGCACCGTAAACGACGGCAACGTACTGCTTGCCATCTGGTCCGGTGAAGGAAGTCGGGTTGCCGTGCACCCCGGAACCGACCTGGAACGACCACAGGTGTTCGCCAGTTTCGTCGTTCACAGCGTTGACATTACCTTCCGGATCACCATAGAACACCAGGCCGCCGGCGGTTGCCAGAATGCCGCTCGTTGCCGGATAGCTCTGGGACTTTTGCCAGCCCAGTTTGCCGGTCGCCGCGTCATAACCCTTGATCGCGCCCGCGCCCGCGTTGAAGGTGATGACCTTCGCGCCCAGGTACCACTCGCCGCGCTTCCACTCCATCTTCTTGGCCTGGAGATCCATCGCGAAGTCGTACACCGGCACGTAAACCATCTTGGTGCGGTGGCTGTAAGCCATCGGGTGCCATTCCTTGCCGCCGTCAAGAGACGGAGCAATATCGGTAGTCACCTTGTCGTACACCACATCCTTCTCAGGATAGTTGTAGATCGGCTTGCAGTTGTTGGCCGGGGTGATCGGCTTGGTCCAGTTCACTCGCTGCAATGCGCTGACCCACACGCACTTGTGCTCGTTGCCGGCCTTGCCCTTTGCCGTGTTGACGCGATCGATACCGTACAGGTGACCGTTGCGCGAGCCATGGAGCCACAGTTTCTTGCCGCCGACGTCGACCAGGATCATCTCGTTCACGCCGTCGTAATCGTACGGATCATTGGGCGTGTAGTTGAAATAACTCCTGATTTTGCCGGTGTCCGGATCGAGCACCAGGTTGCTGTTGGTGAACAGGTTGTCACCGAGACGCACGTGGCGGTCGAAGTCAGGACCAGGGTTGCCAACCGGCCAGTACAGCGTGTTGGTTTCCTTGTCGTAGGCACCGGTAATCCAGGTGGAACCGCCACCATACTTCCAGGATTCGCCAGCCCAGGTATCGTTACCAGGCTCGCCTGGTCCGGGGATGGTGTAGGTCTTCCAGACGGGAGCGCCGGTGTCGGCGTCGATTGCCGCAAGCCAGCCGCGCACACCGTACTCAGCACCGGCAGTACCGAAGATGATTTTGCCGCGCAGCGCCATCGGCATGATGGTGAAAGTCTCGGCGTAGGTGTAGTCACCCATCTTCTTGTCCCAGACCACTTTGCCGGTGGTATTGTCGAGCGCAACGATGTGAGCGTCGAGAGTTGCCAGATAGACCTTGTTCTTGTAGACGGCCACACCGCGGTTCACCACGTCGCAGCACAGTTTCGGGAACACGTCGCCGGGCAGTTCGCGCTCGTATTTCCACTGGGTTTTGCCGCTGACGGCATCGACCGCAATGACCTTGTTGAAGGAAGTGGTGACATAGATCATTCCGTTCACCGCGACTGCCTGGCTGTCTTGACCTTCCAGAACACCGAACGACAGGTTCCAGGCGGGTCTCAGCTTCTTGACGTTGTCCCGGTTGATCTGGGACAGCGGGCTGTAGCGGGTGGTCTGATAGTCACGACCGTAGTGGAGCCAGTTCTGCGCGTCCTTGTCGGCATTCAGGAGCATGTCGTCCGTGACATAGTTGGGATAGAGCTTGGACTCAAGCACATCCACACCTTGCGCGGAGACTACTCCGGAAGCACCGAACGCCGCGATTGCAGCGAGGGACACCGCAGCACGTTTGAAGTGCAACGATTGCTTCACCATTTTATTGAAAACCTCCCGAAGAAGTGCGTAGCACGCTGAAGTGAAGTGCGGCGCCACGCATTGGTTTTGATTTACAACTTGATTGCGCAAAGCAAGGCTGAACCAACCTTTGGAAACTGAAGAATCAGACAAGCTTCACAGCAGATCAAAAATAAGAGCAAGCCCTGGGTGTTGTCAACACATTTCTGCCCGGAAGCCGCGACGGGACTGGGTTTCCGGTTTATTGCGCCGCACAAACATCGACCGTGCATTGCGCCTTCCTGCGATGCGACGCCGTGAGCAAGCGATGTCCTGCGGCAAGCAGGCGCTTGCCGCTGCGCGCGTCCACGGACCGCGGCGCCCCTCCCTGGCAGGCCGGCATCCACACGCAAACGCGCTCTGTGCAGGCGCGGCATCGCCTTCGCTGCGGCTCGCTGACCTGGACGAAATACCGGATGAACGGTCAAACTCGATATCCCTGCGCAGCCAATTTTTGTTTCACCTGTCGAAATCGCGATGAATTCCGTGAAATGCTCGCTGTATCCCGCAGTACTGATCACCGTGTTCGTCGGTTTCACCGGGACCACGCCGGCTGATCCGCTCCTGACCTATCCGCTGCGAATCAGGAATCACGAAATCCGCGCCGAAGTTGCCAACACTGAAGAGAGCCGGCGCCGCGGACTGATGTTTCGCGACAGTCTCGGCGACAACAGCGGGATGGTGTTCAGTTACCTTGAAGCCGGCGTCAACGCGATGTGGATGAAGAACACCCGCGTCAAAGCCGGCGACCGTGTCGAAGGCTTGCGACGCCTGCCGCCGCCGCGATGAAAAACGCCCGGGCACGGGCCCGGGCGTTGCCATGGCATCCACCGCGGTTTCTACATGCCGATGTGCGACTGCGCCACCATGAAGAACAGCATCGGGATCGACAGCATGGTATTGACCCGCGAGGTGAGGAAGGCCACACGGCGCGCCTTGTTCTTTTCCGCGTCGCTGGCCTGAACCAGGCCGAGAATCTTCTTCTGGTTCGGCCAGATAAGCGCCCACACGTTGATGAGCATGATGGTGCCGAGCCACGCACCCATGCCGATTTTTTCCCAACCGGCCTGGAAGGTGAACGCAGGAACGAAGTGTGCGCCGAGCAGTGCCGCGCCGGCCAGCCAGGTCACCACCGCCGCCCAGCGAAAGAACAGCAATGCGCGCGGGGCTACGTGCTTGGTAATTCCGGCCGCGGTACCGTCGGCTTGCGCGGCCTTCAATGCTGCTACTTGAACGAAGTTGAAGTAGTAAAGCAGGCCGATCCACATGACACCGGCCAGGATGTGGATCCAGCGATAAATTCCCGGAAGCATTTCCATGGCTCAACCCCCGATCAGAGACTTGACGACGTAATACAGGATAACGGTGAGGATCAGTCCGGCGATCACCGTCCCCCAAAGCGAATCCAGCGGGTTCTTCATTGCTTGGCAGTGTAGGCGACGGCCCGAACGGGAGCAACAGTCGAACGTCATGGGCGGCTAATCCCTTTCCAAGCAGGGGGCACTGGGATGCAAAGGGAAGCGGCTCGCGCGGCATCCCCGCGTCTTTAGGGGCCCGCTTGAGCCGCGCAGATCAGGTAAAACCCTGTCGATGATATTCCGGTGCGGTCCTGAGCCGGTCCGGGCAACCCCAATCGCCTCGGCCGCGCACGTGGAACTTGCTCAGAGCTTCCCTAGCTTTGGCGTTCAGAATTGTCCACCGCCGCCACGACCGCCGTGGCGTCGTTGCGTCCCATGTACTGGACCTGGTTCCTGACCGATCGCTGCACCAGCTCGTCGGCGATGGCCTGCACGTCGCCGCCCGCATCGAGCACTTCGCGCACGACCCGTTCGCCCAGCACCTCCCAGACGCCGTCAGTTACCATGACGAAGACATCGCCTGGCACCAGTTCGCCATCGCTGTAATCGACCACCAGATGCGTGTCGAGTCCAACTGCACGCTTCAGCACATGGCGCATGTCGCCGCGCTGCCAGGTATGGTCGATGGTCAGTTGCTTTAATACCCGCCCACGCTTGCGGTAGGCGCGGGTATCGCCGACGTGGGCGAGATGGTAGTAGTTGCCTTTGAACAGCATCATCGTAAGCGTGCTGACCACGCCTTCCCGCTCGGGATTGCGCGCATTCTCCGCCGCCAGCCAGTCGTTGACCGATCGCAAGACCTTGTCGATCGTCGGCGCGGTGTTCCAGGATACCGGCGCGCCATAGAAGTCGCGCAGCAGGCTTCTCACGGTGGTTTCCGAAGCGAGCCGTCCGCCGCCGCTTCCGCTTACGCCGTCGGCGATCGCCACGGCAATGCCCCTGCTTTGCGCCTCCGGCTCTTCCCGCACGGTAACGATGCCGTAGAAATCCTCGTTGCTCTTGCCCGGAACGGTGATGCTGGCGTGACCGAATCGCAGTTGCAGCAAGGGCTTGCCCGGCATGATTCCGAGGCGGATCGGACTCGTCGCGGCAGGATCTTCTGCAATCATTTGTCCCTCGGTGCCAGATGTGTGACTCGGTGCGAATCGGCGTGCGGCTTGGCGTCGCATCGATTCTTCAGGTATTGGTACGCGGGCGCATGCCCTCGGCGGAACGGCCGGGCGTAGACGGCGTCAGCCCGCCCGCCTCGACCGCGGCGATGGCCTTCGCCTGGTTCATGTCCTCAGTGTATCCGGCCGCGTACCGAATACCTGAAGAATCGATGCGACGCCCGGCCGCACGCCGAATCGCACCGAGTCACACATCTGGCACCGAGGGACAAATGATTGCCGAAAATCCTGCCGCGACGAGTCCGGTCTGCCTCGGCATCATGCCG
>WNFR01009335.1_pt1 | contig 15532 bp, 12 predicted proteins | sample 5400221 | NCBI WGS metagenome assembly WNFR01 (sample SAMN13153357, study PRJNA577476) | soil metagenome | isolation source: 40 cm soil under Madrone tree | place: USA:California | collected 2016-06-14 | reverse complement strand
GCGCCGCCTCGGCCACGGTCGCCGGCCCATGCGAGAGGCGGTCGACGATCGAGCGCCGGACGGGGTGGGCGAGAGCCAGGAAGCTGCGATCGAGACTGTTCACCTTAGGGTGAACAATACTCAATCGGTGCGCTGCACGTCCAGCAACAGCTGCTCGAACTGCGGGCCGTCGAGCTCCTCGACGGCCCGCTCGTATTTCTCCATCGCCCAGCCCCAGAAATCGAAGTCGAGGTCGGAGATGCCGAGCTGGATCGATCCCCAAAGCGTCCAGCCGTACTTCGACATGAGACCCCAGAGCCGAGCGCGCGCGACCTTGTTGCGCAGCGGCGTGCCGTAGTAGTGCGCGACGAGCTCCTCCAACTGGTCGAGTGAGAGGTTGGACTCGCTCCAGATGTTCCCGAGCTCGAAGGAGGGCTCGTTGTTGCCCGAGTACTCGTAGTCGATCAGTCGCATCTCGCCGCCGACGTCGATGAAGTTCTCGGCGAGGAGGTCGTTGTTGCACGGGACGGTCGGCTCGGGTCGCGCGCGCATCGCGCGCTCGAGGAGGCGCATCTGCGGCTCGAAGTCCTCGTAGCGCGCCGGGAGCCGGAAGCCGCGCTCGCGGACGATCGCGAGGTAGCGCGGCTGGATCTCGAACATGTCGAAGTCCTTGAGGAAGCGGCTGCCGCTGTGGAGGCGCCGGCACGCGTCGGCGATCGCGGCGAGGCGGTCGCCGCGGCGCAGCTTCTCGGGGGACATCACCTCGCCCTCGAGAAAGCCGAGCACGAGCGCGTCCTGCTCGCGGACGGCGGCGACGAAGGGCGGGCCGACGCCGGTCTCGGCCGCGGCAACGGTGTTGTACAGCTCGTTGTCGCGATCGATGGCGAGGAGGCTCGTGTCCTTGCCGGAGATGCGGACGACGAAGCAGCCGGCGGGGCTCGTCACCTTCCAGTTCGTGTTCGTCAGCCCACCCACGAGCGGCTCGACCGACTGCGCATTGCGCAGTTCCGGAACGGCCTCGAGCACTTCCTCCAACGGCATTGCGCGATCCTATTAGGCTCGCGACATGCCGCCCGAACGTGCCCGCGCCGTCGTCATCGGCGGCGGCGTCATCGGCTGCTCGTGCCTCTACCACCTCGCGAAGCAGGGCTGGACGGACTCCGTCCTCGTCGAGCAGTTCCAACTCACGCATGGGTCGACGTGGCACTCGGCCGGGCTCGTCGGCCAGCTGCGCTCGTCGATCTCGCTGACGCGGATGATGCAGTACTCCGTCGGGCTGTACGCCGAGCTGAAGGAGCTGACCGGTAACGACCCCGGCTGGCACCAGCTCGGCGGCCTGCGGCTCGCGTCCTCGCAGCCACGGCTCGAGGAGATCCGCCGCCAGGCCTCGTGGGCGAAGACGTTCGGGCTGCCCATGGAGATCGTCTCCGCCGAGGAGGCGCGGCGCTTGTTCCCGCCGATGTCGACCGACGGCGTGCTCGCGGCCGCCTTCATCCCCGACGACGGCTACCTCGACCCGTCGCAGCTGACGTTCGCGCTCGCCGACGGCGCACGCCGGCTCGGCGCCCAGATCGAGGTGCGCACCCGCGTGACCGGGATCGAGACGCGCGACGGCAGCGTGTGCGCGGTCGAGACCGACAATGGGCGCATCGAGTGCGAGGTGGTCGTCGACGCCGCCGGCATATACGCGCGGCAGGTGGCGGCGCTCGTCGGCGTCGACGTCCCGATGATCCCGTTCGGCCACCAGTACCTCGTCACCGAGCCCTTCGACCCGCCGCTCGAACCGCTGCCGACGCTGCGCGACCCGGACAACCTCGTCTACTTCCGCACCGAGGTCGGCGGCCTCGTCATGGGCGGCTACGAGCGCAAGCCCGCGTCATGGGCAATCGACGGCATTCCGGACGGCTTCGAGGCGAAGCTGCTTCCACAGGAATGGGAGCGGATGGAGGAGCTGTTCGCGAACGCGATCCACCGCGTGCCCGCCATGGAGAACGCCGAGGTGAAGATGTTCTTCAACGGTCCCGAGGCGTTCACGCCCGACGCCGACTTCCTCCTCGGCGAGACCGACGTCGAAGGCTTCTGGATCGCGGCCGGCGGCTGCGCGCACGGGCTTGCCGGCGCGGGCGGGATCGGAAAGATGATGAGCGAATGGATCGTCGACGGCCGTCCCGAGTGGGACGTGTGGCCGCTCGATTGGCGCCGCTTCGGCCGGCAGTACCGCAGCCGTTCGTACACGCTCGCGCGCACGTACGAGGCGCTCTCGCAGTACTACGACATCAAGTACCCGGGCGAGGAGCGCAAGGCAGGGCGTCCCTTGCGTGTATCACCGATATATCAACGGCATATCGCGCTGGACGCGTCCTTCGGGGAGAAGGGCGGCTGGGAGCGCGTCAACTGGTACGAGTCGAATGCGGCGCGCGGAGACGAGTCGCTGCGCCCGCGCGGCTGGGCGGGCGAAAACTGGTCGCCGGCGATCGAGGTGGAGGCGCGCGCCGCCCGCGAGGGGATCGCGCTCTTCGACCAGTCGTCGTTCTCGAAGCTCGAGGTGCTCGGACCGGGCGCGCTCGCGTTCCTCGAGCGGCTGTGCGCGAACACGATCGATCGTCCGGTGGGAACGGTGGTTTACACGCAGCTGCTCAACAAGCGCGGCGGGATCGAGGCCGACCTGTCCGTCATGCGGCGCGGGGAGGACCGCTTCATGCTCGTCACGGGGACGGCCTTCGGGACGCACGACCGCGCGTGGCTCGAGCGGAACATGCCCCGCGACGGCTCGGTCTACGTGAACGACGTCACGTCCGCGTTCGTGTGCCTGTGCCTCTGGGGGCCGAAGGTGCGCGACGTCGTCAGCTTCGATCATCCCTACATGGCGGCGCGCGAGGTCACAGTCGGCGACGTGCCGTGCACGGGCGCGACGCGTTGCGGGAACCCGCGCAGAAGCTCGTGTGCATCGTGCTCGAGGATCCGCGCGCGGTCGCGCTCGGCTCCGAGCCGGTGCGCTCCGGCGACGACATCGTCGGGCGCGTGACGAGCGGCGGCTACGGGTACGCCGTCGGCGCGAGCATCGTCTACGCCTACGTGCCCGTCGAGCACGCGGCGCCGGGGACGCAGGTCGCGGTCGACATCTTCGGCGACTGGGTCGCCGGCGAGGTGCGCGCCGAGCCGCTGTACGACCCGAAGGGCGAACGGGTGCGGGCCTGAGCCCGCACCCGCTGCCGCGACTTCCTACTTACCGAGCCACTTGTTGACGGTGGCCGCGTTCTTGGCGATCCATTGCTGGGCCGCCTTGTCCGGATCCACGTGCTTGCCCGCGATCAGGCCAGCAACGTAGTTCTGGTCCGCGTTCGTCCAGCTGAAGCGCTTGACCACGCCCACCGCCGGCGAGCCGCTCGTCGCGAACTTCTTGCTCATGTACTTCGTCAGCACGTACGACGGATACGCGCACGCGTACTTCGCGGGAGGCCCGCCCTGCTTCTCGTCGTCCAGGCAGCCCTTGAATCGTGCCGGGAGCTGGACCTGCGAGAGCTGATACGTCGCGTTCAGGTACTGCGGGTCGTACCAGTAGAAGATGACCGGTTTCTTCTGCTTGTACAGCTGCTCCCAGCGCGCGACCTGCGCCGGCTCCGCGCCGACGCTGACGAACTTGAAGTTCAGGCCGAGCGCCTTGATCAGCGTCTGGTCCTTCTGCTGGTAGGACGGGTCACCGCCGAGGAACATTCCCTGAGACCCGGACTCCGGGCTCTTGAAGAGCGTCTCTTCGCCCTTCAGGCCCTTCCACGTCTTGAACTCCGGGTGCTGCTTCATCAGGTACGTCGGGATGTACCAGCCGATCACGCCGGTGACGCCGTTCTTGCCGGCGTACACGACGGTGTGCTGCTTCGTGACGTACTGCTTCTGCTGGGGGATGTGGCCCCAGTCCTCGAGGATCGCGTCGGTCTTGCCGTCCGCCATCGCCTGGTAGACGGGCACCTCGGTGACCTTCGTGATGTTGACCTTGCACCCGAGACTCTTCTCGAGCACGTTCTTGACGACGTAGGTGTTGGCTGTCGAGCCGGCCCAGGCCTGCTCGTTGATCGTCACCGTGCCGCACGCCTTCGCCTTGGCCCCGGCCCCGCCCACCGCGACGAGGGCGGCGACGGCCACCAGGACCACACCAGCAGCACTTGCTCTCATGCTTCTCCTCCTCCGTTGCATCACACGATTCCTTCCCGCCTGCGTGCTCGCCCTCGCGTGACCCGGTCGAGCGCGATCCCGAGGCACAGGATCGCGAGCGACGCGAGGACACCTTGGCCGAACAAACCGCGCCCGAGCCCCTGCGCGACGTCGTAGCCGAGCCCGCCGGAGCCTACGAGGCCGCCGATGACGACGACCGCGAGCACCATGATCAGGCCCTGGTTGACGCCGAGCATGATCGCGTCGCGCGCCAGCGGCACCTTCACCTTCGCCAGCACCTGGAGCCGGGTCGCGCCGAAGGCACCGGCGGCCTCGACCGTGTTCGGCGACACCTCCCGGACGCCGGCGTCCACCAGCCGGATGACGACCGGAGACGCGTACAACACCGCTGCGATGACGCCGGGAACGATCGAAACCGGCATCAGATAGATGAACGGGATGATGTAGACGAGCTGCGGCAGCGTCTGCAGCACGTCGAGCACCGGCCGCATCGTCTTCTGCACGCGGTTGCTCTCGGCGGCCCAGATCCCGAGCGGGATCCCGACCAGCAGCGTCAGGCCGGTGGCGACGAGCACTTGCGAGAGCGTGTCCATCGCCGGCGTCCACTCGTTGGAGACGCCGATGATCGCGAGCAGCGCCAGCGTCGTCACTGCCGGACGCAGGCCTGAAACGAGGAACGCGATCAGCGCCAGTCCGAACACCATCGCCGGCCACGGCGTGTTCACGAAGAAGTTGTCGAGCGGCGTCAGCCCCCAACGGACGATGAAGTCGCCGACCGGGTTCGTGATGTGGAAGATGAAGGTGTTCGGGTTCTGGACGTAGTCGAGCGCGCTCTGGATCCGGGCCAGCAGCCAGTCCTGCGCAGTCTTCCCCGACCAGCTGCTCCCGGCGTGCAACGCGAGGCCAAGGCCGATCGCGAGGCCGACCGCGGCCGTGAGCGCAGCCGTATAGAGGCGGAGGGCGCGCTTGCGCTCGGCCGTGAGATGGCGGTGAGCGGGGTCGGTGCGGATCGCCATCGCCTCGGTCGCACGGTCGAGCGCGATCGCCATGATCACGATCGTGAAGCCGGCGAGGATGGCGAGCGCTGGATTGGAGTAGAGGCCGTTCGTGACGACGTCGCCGAGGCCCTGGCCGCCGATCAGGCCGGCGATGACGACCATCGAGAGCGCAAAGAGGATCGTCTGGTTGACGGCGAGCAGGACGAGCCGGCGCGCGAGCGGGAGCTGGACCTTCAGGAGGGTCTGCAGCGTCGTGGCGCCGTATGCCTCCGCCGCCTCAACGGTGTTCGTCGGCACGCTGCGGATCCCGAGCGCGGTGATGCGGATCGCGGGCGGCACCGAATAGATGAGTGTCGTCGCCACGGCCGCGCCGGGACCGACCGAGAGCAGCAGGACGATCGGCATCAGGTACGCGAAGGCCGGAATGATCTGCATCGCGTCGAGTACCGGCGTGATTGCGCGCTGGACGCGGTTGGAGCGTCCCGCGGCACCGAGGCCCGCGAACGCGACGAATGCGGCGAGCGTCCCGAGCGCGGCGCGGCGCCCGCCGAAGCGGAGCACGATCGCCGTGCCGAGCGCCGTCGTCCCGACCCACGTGAGCTTGAAGAAGAAGCTCGTCAGCCAGCCGACGATGTTGTCGAGGAAGGTCGCGACGCCGTTGAAGACGACGAAGAAGACGCTCGGGTGCGGGACGTTGCGGCGGTCGCTGAGCCAGGTCTGGAAGTTGTCGAGGTCGTGCGAGAGCGACTGCCACGTCAGACCACCGGGCCACGGCACCGCGCTCTTCCACCCGAAGTACGCGATCAGCATGCCCACCACGACGGCGGCGACGAGCCCGGGCCGGCCGCGCCACCAGGGCCGCGGCGCCGCGACCGGGAGGGCGGCGATCTCGACGGCGGCCATCAGTCGCTCTCGCCCGCGATGGCGGTCAGGACCGACTCGCGGTCGACGACGCCGACGATGCGTCCGTCGTCCACGGCGCACACCGGCCGCTCGCTCGCCGCGATCACGGGGACTGCCGCGCGCACGGTCGTGCCGACCGGGAGCTTCGGGCCGTCGAGTTCGCCGTCGGCAGGCTCGCGCATGATCCAGCGCAGCGTCAGCACGTGGCTACGCGGGATGTCGCGCGTGAAGTTCGCGACGTAGTCGTCCGCCGGCGAGCCGACGAGGTCCTCCGGCGTCCCGAGCTGCACGATCGCGCCGTCGCGCATGATCGCGATGCGGTCGCCGAGGCGCAGCGCCTCCGGCAGGTCGTGCGTGATGAAGACCATCGTCTTGCCCGTCTCGTGTTGCAGCCGGATAACCTCGTCCTGCATGTCACGGCGAATGAGCGGGTCGAGTGCGCTGAACGGCTCGTCGTAGAGCATCACCTTCGGGTCGACGGCGAACGCGCGCGCGAGCCCGACGCGCTGCTGCATGCCGCCGGAGAGCTGGTCGGGGAACTGGTTCGCGCTGTCCTCGAGGCCGACGAGCTTCAGCACCTTCTCGGCGCGCATGTGCCGCTCCGACTTCGGGACGCCCTGGATCTCGAGACCGAACGCGACGTTGTCGATCACGCGCCGGTGCGCGAGCAGGCCGAAGTGCTGAAAGACCATCGCCGAGGTGTGGCGGCGCAGCTGTCGCAGGCCTTCCTGCGATGCGGCGCACACGTCCTGGCCGTCGATCTCGATCGCTCCCGCGGTCGGCTCGATCAGCCGGATGAGCGTGCGCACGAGCGTCGACTTGCCCGAGCCGGAGAGGCCCATGACGACGAAGATCTCGCCCGGCCAGACGTCGAACGAGACGTCACGGACAGCGGCGACGCAGCCGTGCTTCGCGCGGAGCTCAGCGCGGGGGAGGTCGGCGTCGGGCGTTCCGATCACGTTCTCGGGATGGCGCCCGAAGATCTTCCAGACGCCCTGGGCGCGGATCAGCGGCGCGCCTGATCGGTCGCTCATCGCACTACCGTAATGCGATTTTCAACGAGGTTCAATCGGACTCAGAAAAGGCCGACGGTGCGGCCCTCGTTGTCGATGTCGACGTTCATCGCGGCCGGCGTCTTCCCGTATCCCGGCATCGTCTGCATGTCGCCGCACAGCGCGACGAGCCACCCGGCGCCCGTGTACGCGCGAATGTCGCGCACCGTGACCGTGAAGCCGGTCGGCGCGTTCGCGAGCGTCGGGTCGTGCGAGAGCGACAGGTGCGTCTTCGCCATGCAGATCGGCAGCTTGTCGAACCCGATGCGCTCGAACTCCTCGATCTTCTTCCGCGCGGCGGGCTGGAGGAGGATTCCGTCGCCGCCGTACACGCGCGTCACGATCGCCTCGATCTTCCGCTCGATCGAGTCGTCCAGCGGATAGACCGGCGCGAAGTTCGACGGCTGCTCGGTCGCCGCGACGACCGCCTCCGCGAGCGCGGCCGCGCCCTCGCCGCCGCGCACGACCGCCTCGTTCGCCTCCGCCGCGAACGCGCCGTTCGCGAGCGCGAGCTGCCGGATCTGCTCGATCTCCTCGTCCGTGTCGGCGGGGAAGCGGTTGACCGCGACGACCGCGTTCAGCCCGAACTCGCGGATCGTCCCGAGGTGCCGGATCATGTTCGCCGACCCGGCCTCGATCGCCTCGGCGCCGCCGTCGGGATTGCCGCCGTGGTGCTTGAGCGCCTTCACCGTCGCGACGAGGACGACCGCGCTCGGCGTCAGGTGCCCAACGCGGCAGACGATGTCCATGAACTTCTCCATCCCCATGTCCGCGCCGAACCCGGACTCGGTGACGACGATGTCGCCGAGCTTCAGCGCGATCCGGTCGGACACGAGTGAGTTGTTGCCGTGCGCGATGTTCGCGAACGGCCCGCAGTGCACGAACGCCGGCTGCCCCTCGAGCGTCTGCACGAGGTTCGGCTTGATCGTCTCCTTCAGGAGGACGGTCATCGCGCCCGCCGCCTTCAGCTGCTCGGCCGTGACCGGCTCGCCCTCGTACGTCGAGCCGACGGTGATCGCGCCAAGCCGCGTGCGCAGGTCGAACAGGTCGCGCGCGACGGCGACGATCGCCATCACCTCGGACGCCGCCGTAATGTCCCAGCCGGTCTGGCGCGTGTAGCCGTTCGCGCGGCCGCCGAGCCCGATCACCGTGTCGCGCAGCGCGCGGTCGTTGATGTCGACGCAGCGCCGCCATGAGATGGAGAGCGGGTCGATCCCGAGTTCGTTCCCGTGCAGCAGGTGCGCCTCGAGCATCGCCGCGAGCAGATTGTTCGCCGCGCCGATCGCGTGGATGTCGCCGGTGAAGTGGAGGTTCATGTCCTCCATCGGGACGACCTGCGCGTAGCCCGCGCCCGCGGCGCCGCCCTTGATCCCGAACACCGGGCCGAGCGACGCCTCGCGCAGGCAGAGGACCGGCTTGCGCCCGATCGCGCCCAGGCCCTGCGTCAGCGACACCGACGTCGTCGTCTTGCCCTCGCCGAACTTCGTCGGCGTGATCGCGGTGACGCAGACGAGCTTTGCGTCGGCCCGGCCGGCGAGCCGCTCGAGCACCGATAGCGAGATCTTCGCCTTGTACTTGCCGTACAGGTCGACCTCGTCCGACTCGAGGCCCGCGGCCGCGGCGATGTCCGCGATCGGGCGGAGCGTCGCCTCCTGCGCGATCTCGAGAGAGGAGGGTGTCTTCGTCGCCACCGCCGATCTCCTTTCTACAACCAAAGGCCGGTGGCAGCCACCGGGATATCAGTAATATATCTGTCGTGGATCTGGCCGGCGACCGCGCGTACCTCGCCATCCGCGACCTGATCGTCTCACTCGAGCTCGCCCCAGGTGCGCTGATCCAGGAGCCTGTGCTGATGGAGCGTCTCGGCTTCGGTCGGACGCCGGTTCGCGAGGCCCTGCGCCGGCTCGCGCAGGAGCAGCTCGTCGAGGTGTTCCCGCGCCGCGGGATGTTCGTCACGAGCGTCGACGTCCGCGACCTCGCGCGCATCTCCGAGGTGCGCGAGGCGCTCGAGCCGGAGGCGGCGCGGCTCGCCGCCGAGCGGGCGACCGAGGCCGAGCGGGACGAGCTGTCGGCGCTTGGGGATCAGATCAAGCGCGGTGCCGACCTGATGGCGCTCGACGAGCGGATCCATCGCGCCGTCTACAAGGCGGCCCACAACGACCTACTGGAGAAGACGCTGAGCGAGTACTACGTCCTCGCGCTGCGCATCTGGATGATCGCGCTCGAGCGGGACGAAGCGCTCGAGAGCGCCGTCGAGGCGCACCGCCCCCTGCTGAACGACATCGCGCTCGGCAACGGCGACCGCGCCGCCGAGCGCATGCGCGCGCATGTCCAGGACTTCGAGGCCGCTATGCACCGCGTCCTCGTCACGGTATGAGCACGGTTGTAATCGGCGGCGGCATCGTCGGGAACAGCCTGACCGGCTGGCTCGCTGAGCTCGGCCTCGCCGACCTGATTCAGGTCGACAAGGGTCCGTTCCCGAACCCAGGCGGCTCGACCGGGCACGCGTCGAACTTCATCTTCCCGGTCGACCATTCGAAGGAGATGACGCAGCTCACGCTCGAGTCGATGCGCCAGTACCGCGAGGCGGGGACGCTGCACGAGTGCGGCGGAATCGAGGTCGCGCGCACCGAGGAGCGGATGGAGGAGCTGCGCCGCCGGATGAGCTCGGCGAAGTCGTGGGGGATCGAGGGCTGCCGGCTCGTCACGCCGGCGGAGATCAAGGAGCTCGTCCCCTTCGTGGACGAATCGATCCTGCTCGGTGGCTTCTACACGCCGTCGGTCGCGGTCGTCGACTCGCTCCGCTTCGGAACGATCATGCGCGAGCGTGCGCAGGCACACGGCGCACAAATCTTCGCGAACACCGAGGTGACGGGGATCGACGTGGAGGACGGTCGCGTGCGTCGCGTGCGCACGACGCGCGGCGACTTCGAGGCGGACACGGTCGTGATCGCGAGCGGCGTCTGGTCGCCGAGGATCGCGCGCATGGCGGGCGCGTCCATCCCGCTGACGCCGGCGGTGCACCAGATGATCGACGTCGGCCCGGTGCCGCGCTTCCTCACGTCGAAGACGGCGGTCGACTATCCGATCGTGCGCGACATGGATACGAACATGTACGAGCGGCAGGACGGGCAGGGCATCGAGGTCGGCTCGTACGCGCACCGGCCGATCCTCCACGAGCCCGACGACATTCCCTCGATCGAGGAGTCGGCGCTGACGCCGACCGAGCTGCCGTTCACGCAGGAGGACTTCGAGCTCCAGCTCGAGCACGCGCTGCAGCTCATACCGGAGATCCTCGGCGACGAGTCCGTCGGCATCAAGTACGCGATCAACGGCCTGCTCTCGCTCACGCCGGACGGGCTGCCGCTGCTCGGCGAGACGCCCGAGGTGAAGGGCCTGTGGGCCGCCGCCGCCGTGTGGGTGAAGGAAGGCCCGGGCGTTGGCAAGTCCGTGGCCGAGTGGATGGTGAACGGCGAGCCGGAGATCGATCTGCAGTCCTCCGACGTCGCGCGCTTCTACCCCGAGCAGCGGACGCCGGCGCACGTCAAGGGTCGCGCTGCGGAGGGCTTCAACAAGACGTACGGGATCGTCCATCCGACGGAGCAGTGGGAGTCCAATCGCGGCGTGCGCGTGTCGCCGTTCTACGACCGCGAAAAGGACCTCGGTGCCGTCGTCTACGAGGCGGCGGCGTGGGAGCGCCCGCACTGGTACGAGTCGAACGCAGGCCTCGTCGAGGAGTACGGCGTGCAGGGGCGCGAGCACGAGTGGGACGCGCGCTGGTGGTCGCCGGTCATCAACGCCGAGCACCTTGCCATGCGCGAGCGCGCGGCGATGTTCGACCTAACCGCGTTCTGCGTCTTCGACGTCCTCGGCCCGAACGCGCTCGACGCGGTGCAGATGGTGGCGGCGCGGCAGATGAACGTGCCGAACGGGCGCGTCGTCTACACGCCCGTTCTCGCTCCGCGAGGAGGGTTCAAGTCCGACCTGACGATCATGAAGATGGAGGACGATCGGTTCCGCGTCGTCACTGGCGGCGCGCACGGGATGGCGGACATGAAGTGGTTCCGCGACCACTGCCCCGACGGCACGCGCATCGAGGATCACACCTCGTCCGTCTGCACCGTCGGCATCTGGGGCCCGCGCGCGCGCGACATCCTTGCTTCGATCACCGGCACGGACGTGTCGAACGACGCGTTCCCGTTCTCGACGTGGCAGGAGCTGGACAACGGCGTGATTGCGTCGCGCATCTCGTACGTCGGCGACCTCGGCTGGGAGCTGTACGTGCCGATGGAGCGTGGGCTCGAGCTGTGGGACGCGCTGTGGGAGGCGGGCCGCCCGCACGGGGTCGTCCCCGCCGGCATCGGCGTGTACGGCACGACCGGCCGGCTCGAGAAGGCGTACCGCGCGTTCGGCGCCGAGCTCGACCAGGACTACGACGTCGTCGAGGCCGACATGGCGTGGTGGAAGGTGAAGGCCGAGGACTTCGTCGGCAAGGCCGCGCACGTCGCCGCGCGCGAGCGCGAGCCGGCGGCGACGCTGTGCACGCTGACGATCGACGAGCTGTCGCGCACGCCGCTCGGGCGCGAGCCGATCGTGCGCGAGGACGGCTCGCCGCTGGTCGACGCGAAGGGCCGGCGCTCGTACGTCACCTCCGCCGGTATGGGACCGTCGCTCGGCAAGTACATCCTCATGTCGTATCTCCCGCCCGGCGACCACGGGAAGCTGTACGTGCAGTACATGGATCAGCTCTATCCGGTGACGGTCGACGTCGTCGGGTCGCGCCCGCCGTTCGATCCCGACAACGAGCGAATTCGCTCGTGAGGACGCTCGTCTGCGTCAAGCGAGTGCCGATCACGGGCGGGAAGATGGTGCTCACGGCCGACGGGCAGGCGCTCGAGACGAAGCACCTCGGCTTCACCATCTCGCCGCACGAGGAGTGCGCGGTCGAGGAGGCGGTGCGCATCGGCGGCGAGGTCGTCGCCTTGACGCTGGGGCCGGCCGAGGCGGAGGAGCAGCTGCGCGACTGCATGGCGATCGGCGCCGACCGCGGGATCCTGCTCACGACGACCGAGGAGTGGGACGCGGAGTCGACGGCTGCGGCGATCGTCGACGCGATCCGCGGCGAGGAGCCGTTCGATCTGATCCTGTTCGGGAACGAGTCGGCGGACGCGGCCGGCTTCCAGGTCGGGATCCGCGTCGCGCACGCGCTCGGGTTGCCGGTCGTTACCGGGCTGAAGAAGATCGAGGTGGACGAGGGCCGCGTTCGCTGCGAGCGCGACGTCGGCGGCGCGCGCGACGTGTACGAGGCGCCGCTGCCGGCGGTACTTACCGTTTTGGAGGGACTGAACCTGCCACGCTACCCGTCCGTGCCGGGACGACTGCGCGCGAAGTCGAAGCCGTTCGCGGTGATCGAGCCCGCGCGGCCGGAGCAGAAGCTCGAGAAGCTGCGCCTCGTCGTGCCGGAGGGGCAGGGTAAACAGGCGGAAGTTTTGGGCGAAGGCGCTGCCGCGGCGGCGCGCGTCGTCGAGGTGATGCAGGCTTTGGGGGTGGCATGAGTGGCGAGCTCGTTCGGGCTTCCGACGACGACCGCGACCGGGCGGTCGTCGCGCTGCGCGACCATCTCGCCGCGGGCCGGCTCACGCTCGAGGAGTTCACGGAGCGGATGAGCGCCGCTCTCGCCGCCGTCAACACGCAAGAGCTGGAGCCCGTGCTGCGCGACCTGCCCATGGCCGCGACAGCGCGGCGCAAGCCGACGCGCTTCGTGCTCGCCCTGTTCTCGTCGACGAGGCGTGACGGCCGATTGCGCGTTTGCCGCCGCATCTTCTGCTTCGTCGGGTTCGGCAATATCGACCTCGACCTGCGCCAGGCGTCGCTCGAGGGCGACGTCGTCACAATCATCGGCTTCGCGGCGCTCAGCGCGCTCGACGTCTACGTCCCGGAGGGCGTCGAGGTCGACCTGCACGGGCTGACGGTGTTCGGGCACAAGAACGCGCGCGGCAAGGATGTCCGGCCGCTGCCGGGGACGCCGCTCGTCCGCGTCTACACATTCGGATTGTTCGCCGGAATCGACGTCTGGCGAACGTCGGAGCGCGGGTCGATCAGCCAGGTCATCCGTACGCAGCGGGAGCTCGAGCGGTGAACGTCCTCTGCTTCGTCGAGGACGACGACCTATCCGCGCAGGCGGTGGGCTTTGCCCGGACGCTCGGCGACGTGCGAGCGGTCATGTTCGCCGGCGCGTACCAGCCCGCGGCATGGGCAAAGGCGCTGGCCGCGCAGGAGGCGGGGGCGATCGTCGCCGCCGGCTCCGACCGCGGCAACGAGCTGCTCGCGCACGTTGGCGCGATCCTCGACCAGCCGTTCGCCGCGAACGTGATCGCGCTCGACGGCGACACCGTGACGCGCGTGCGCTGGGGCGGCAGCCTACTCGAGGAGGCGCGGCTGCACGGATCGCCGAAGCTCCTCACAGTCGCGGCGCACACGCAGCCGGTGGCCGAGATCGGCGACGTCGAGACGCTCGACGCGCCCGACGACGGCTCGCCAAAGGTGCTCGAGCGGGTGGAGGAGTCGTCGGGCGGCGTTTCCCTGCGCGATGCGAAGGTCGTCGTCAGCGGCGGGCGCGGCGTCGGCTCGGCGGAGGGCTTCGCGATCATCGAGGAGCTCGCCGACTTGCTCGGCGCGGCGGTGGGCTGCTCCCGTGTCGTGACGAGCGCGGGCTGGCGCCCGCACACCGACCAGGTGGGGCAGACGGGGACGAAGATCTCCGCAGACTTGTACGTCGCGTGCGGGATCAGCGGCGCCACGCAGCACATCGCGGGTGCGAAGGGCGCAAAGAAGATCCTCGCCATCAACACCGACCCGGAGGCGCCGATCTTCGCGAGTGCCGACTACGCGGTGATCGGCGACCTGCACGAGGTCGTGCCGGCGATCAGCGCCGAGCTGCGGAGGGTGCGCCGATAGGCGCGATCGCCCTCGCGGCGCTCGTCCTCGTGTGCGGCGGGATCTTCGCGCGCCGCGCATTCTTCCTGACGCGGCTCGTCCTCGACGCGAGGCCGAGCGACCGGCCGGGGACGGAGGCGGAGCGCGCCGTCGCCGAGGCGGAGATCGTCCTCGGTCAGCGCAAGCTCCTGCAGCGGCTCGTGCCCGGGCTCATGCACGCGTTCATCTTCTGGGGCTTCATCGTGCTGTTCCCGACGATCGTGCTCGCGGCGATCGACGTCGCCGGCGGCGGCAACCACACGCCGGGCTGGTACCGCGACCTCGCCGACGTTTTCGCCGTGCTCGTGCTCGTCGGCGTCGCGACCGCGTTCGTGATCAGGAAGGTCGTGCGGCCGGCGCGGTTCAAGGGCTCGCATCTCGGCGAGGCAGATCTCATCCTCGGGCTGATCGCGGCCGTCGTGATCACGCTGCTCCTATGGCATCACGTCGGCGGCGCCGGGTTCGCGTGGGCGCACCTGATCCTGATCGGCGTCTTCCTGGCATACCTGCCGCACTCGAAGCACCTTCACATCGCGACCGCGGCTATCAACGTGTGGATGGCACGTACGCGCAAGCGCGGAAGGCTCGAGCCGTTGCGGTTCGACGTGCCCGACGACGAGCTGCGCTTCGGCGTGGCGACGATCGCCGATCTGACGCGCAAGGAGGTCGTGGACGCGTTCTCGTGCACGGAGTGCGGCCGCTGTCAGGACGCGTGTCCGGCGTACGCCACGGGGAAGATCCTGTCGCCGAAGCTGCTGATCATGGGCGTGCGCGACCAGCTGTTCGGGCAGAGCGCGGAGCCGATTGTCGGCAACGGCGTGCCGGAGGAGATGATCTGGGACTGCGTCACGTGCGGCGCGTGCGTGGAGGCGTGCCCGGTGTCGATCGAGCACATCGACTACATCGTCGACCTGCGGCGGTCGCGGCTGATGGTCGACGCCGCGTTCCCCGCGGAGGCGGAGCCGATGCTGCGCGACGTCGAACGCGCGTCCAATCCGTGGGGGAAGCCGCAGACGGAACGGGCAGGATGGGCCGCTGAGCTCGGCGTGAAGGTGCTGGAGCCCGACGATCCGGCGCCCGAGTACTTGTACTGGGTCGGGTGCGCGGCGTCGTTCGACGAGCGGGCGAAGAAGAGCGCGGAGTCGACGGCGAAGCTGTTGCAGAAGGCGGGGGTCGAGTTCGCCATCCTCGGGCCGCGGGAGGGGTGCACGGGCGATCCGGCGCGGCGGATGGGGAACGAGTACGTGTTCCAGGCGGCGGCGGAGCAGAATGTCGCGACGCTGAACGAGCAGGGCGTGACGAAGATCGTCGCGAGCTGTCCGCATTGCTTCAACACGCTCGCGAACGAGTACGGCGACTTCGGCGGGAGCTACGAGGTCCTGCACCACACGGAGCTGCTGGCGCAGCTCGTCGACGAGGGGCGGCTTCAGCCGTCAGGCGGCGTGGGCTCGGTGA
>WNFR01003834.1_pt1 | contig 15532 bp, 15 predicted proteins | sample 5400221 | NCBI WGS metagenome assembly WNFR01 (sample SAMN13153357, study PRJNA577476) | soil metagenome | isolation source: 40 cm soil under Madrone tree | place: USA:California | collected 2016-06-14 | reverse complement strand
CCAGCGGACTCGCCCGTGGCCTCGATCTCCACCAGCAAGTCCTCGCGGCAAACATCTGCGTGTAGGTACACGATGGGAGTCGATGACCGCAGCGAACCCGAGAGTGCCTCTTCGATCGCGCCAAGATCCGACGGCTGCCGCACGTAGACTTTGAACTTGAGCCCATCGAGGGAATAGCGCCCCGGACCCACCACGCGATTCGCTTCGTCGAGCAGCGCGGCGATGTTGGCCATGGTCTCTCGAGTCTGCGCGCCGACATCGCCCTGGTGGATGGTTTCGTAGCCGACGATGCTCGCGGTTCCGGATACGAACAAATTGGTCCCTGCGGATTCGTGCAGCACGCAGGCCCGCGAAAAGATCGGGCTGTGCCGGCCGAACTTCGGCGGATAGCGATACGCGCTGGTCTGCCGCGGATTTTCGATCATTCTCGGCCGCTGCCGGGCGGCCAGGAAATAAATGGATATCGGGCTGCCCGCCGGTGAACCCAGGGCGCAGGCCGCAGGCACGGCGCCGACGATCGCTTGACCCGAATTGCGGAAGGCCAGTTGGCGCGCCGAATTGAAGAGACGGTAGCGCTCGTCGCCGCCGGCGTCCCGGTTGATTTCCGGCAGATAATTCCAGATGCGAATCAAGTGCGGGTGCCCGGTTTCCCGGAGCACCGCGAATATCTCCTGGTATGCGAGTTCGGTCGCCCTGATCAGCGCCCCCGAACGGCCACCGGCGCCACCGCCCGGCGGCCCCTCGGCTTCGAGAGCCCGCTCTTCGATGGTAATGGAGCCGAACAGCAGCTCTTGGCAGAATCGATAGCGCACGCGGCTGCGCTCGGCGGTGCCGTTCGACATTCGAACGTCCGCTCCCTCGACTCGCCAGACTTCGCAAAGATCGTCGTTCAGGCCCAAAGAGGGAGTCATGCTGGCGGTGATCGGAGCTCTGGCTCCATCGATGGCCGGCGGTTTCTCGAAACCCACGACCCCCAAGACGTTCTGCCACCACGCGGGGGATTGGGAGGCGATCTTCTCGGAGGACAGATAATCGAGCAACAGCACCGCCCCATTTGCTGACCTGGGGGCAACGCCGAGGGTCGCCTCCAAAGGAGCCGTGGGTGTCCGCGTGGTAGTCATTGCGCGGCAGTCTATCCTGCCTCTAGTGTGCGCGGTAGATCGATCAGAAGGCGACGTAGGGTCCGGTGCCGACGGCGATCAAACTGTCGGGATTCAACGACATGATCACGAGTATCTTGGTGTCGGCCGGGGAATTGACGGCAAATTTTGCGGCGCGGACAGGAATGATATCGAAGGGCCGCTGTCTCAAGTCCCCGGCGGGATCAAATTTTGGGAGTCACGTGAAAGCACTTGCATGGACGACTGTCGCCGCGGCCAGCGTTGCGCTCATGGGCTGCAGCGGAAAATATACCATCGGAGGCACGGTGACCGGCCTCAGGGGCCAGGGCCTGGTACTTCAGGACAACTCTGGCAATGACTTGGGCGTTTCCACCGACGGTGCATTCATCTTCTCGAAGCGCCTCAAGAACGCCGCCGCCTATTCGGTGACGGTCAAAACGCAGCCTTCCAATCCCGCGCAAACCTGCACCGTGCAGAACGGTTCCGGCACCGTCGCCAAAGCCAATGTCACCAACATCATCGTCTCCTGCTCGCAGGCCGGTCACTTCGCCTACGTGGCCAATCAGCTCTCCAACAATGTGTCGGCGTACGCGATCGACTCCGCCACCGGCATTCTGACGGCCATCAACGGCTCACCGTTTGCGGTGTCGGGCACGACCCCGGTGTCGCTGGCCGTGGAACCGAACGGCCGGTTTCTGTATGTCGTGAACAACGGCTCGGACAGTGTCTCGGTCTACGCCATCAACAGCTCCACCGGCGCACTCACCGCCGCGCAGTTGCCGGTTCCCACCGGCGGCGGTCCCGACGCCGTGGCCGTGGATCCCACGAACCGCTATCTATACGTAGCGAACTTCGCCTCCAACAGTATCTCGGCCTATGGCATCGATAGTTCCACCGGCCTGCTCACTCCACTCGGCAACTCACCGTTCGGGATCGGCGCAGCGCCGAGTTCCCTGCAGATCGACCCGAGCGGCAGTTTTCTGTATGCCACGGACTTCACCGGCGGCAGAGTCGTTGCGCTGCTGATCGATTCCACCACCGGCTCCTTGAGCTTGGTTTCCGGATCCCCGTTCGCGGCCGGCGCCGGCGCCCAGTCCATCGCCATCGATCCCACGGGAGCCTTTGCTTATGTCGCCAATGCCAGGGCGGCCACTATTTCCGAATACTCGGTCAATACGTCCACGGGGGGTCTCACGGCGGTAACCGGATCGCCCCTGGCAACCGGAAGCGGTCCCGAATCGCTGGCCGTCGACTCCACGGGCCAATTCGTCTATGCCGCCAACGTCCCCGCCAATAACCAGGTGGCTACCTATGCCATTACTCCGGGCGGCGGCGCGCTGACCTTGTCCGGTTCACCCGTGGCCGCGGGCAGCCTTCCAGCCGGTGTCGTGCTCGATCCATCCGGCCAATTCGTCTATGTCGCCAATGATAATTCCAACGATATTTCCGTGTATGCCGTCAATGGCACGACGCATGCGCTGACGCCGGTCAGCGGTTCACCGTTCGCCGCCGGCAATCAGCCGCGCTCGATCGCCATCGACTGATGCGGATCCCGCGGCCGTCGATGTTGCCGCTCTCTGCGGATAATCGCCCTGCGGACAATAACGCGCCGTTCGAGAAGCGGGCGCTGCTTGAGGTTATGATGTACACCGGCGCGACTCGCCCGCAAACCCCTGGGAACGACTTTAGATGAGCATCAATGATGTAACCGCCGGCAATCACGTACCGCACGAATTCAATGTGGTCATTGAAATTCCCATGGCCGCTGATCCGATCAAGTACGAGATCGACAAGCAGTCCGGCGCACTGTTCGTCGATCGCTTCATGATGACCGCGATGCACTACCCCGCCAATTACGGTTACGTGCCGAAAACCGTCGCCGACGATGACGATCCCGTCGATGTCCTGGTGCACACGCCGTTTCCGTTGCTGCCGGGAGTGGTGGTGCGGTGCCGGGCGGTCGGGGTGCTGCGCATGGATGATGAATCCGGCGGCGATGCCAAACTGTTGGCCGTCCCCGCGGACGACATCTGTCCGTTGTTCGAACACTGGAAATCCGTCGCCGACGTGCCGGAAATGCGCCTGCGGCAGATTCAGCATTTCTTCGAACATTACAAGGACCTCGAGGCGGGCAAATGGGTCAAGATCATCGGCTGGGCCGGTGTCGACGTCGCGCATACTGAGATTCTGAACGGCATCGAGCGGTACAAGGCCGAGAAGTCGAGTTCTCCCGCGCAATAGCCGTTCATGTCCGCCGCAGGCAATCGCGGGCTGGTGTTCGCCTCGGCGGGGATTGCGCTGCTGCTGGCGGCAACACTGGCCGCGTATCGCCCGCCGGCGCCGCTTGGACCGGACGCCCCGCAGGGCACGTTCTCCGCCTTTCGAGCCGGGGCGATCCTCCGGGATCTGGTCGGCAACGGCGTCCCTCATCCCATCGGAAGTCCGGCCGGTGCGCGCATTCGAGAAGCCGTCGTCGGGCGATTGACGGCGCTGGGATACGCACCTGAACTTCAGTCCGGTTTCGTGTGCCGCGACGCTGTGTGCGGCAGCCCCGTCAATATCGTCGCGACGCTCGGCGGCAGTACCGGGGACAAGGATGCGGTCATGCTGGCGGCGCACTACGATTCCGTGCCCGCGGGTCCCGGAGCGTCGGATGACGGCGCCGGCGTCGCGACGCTGCTCGAGATCGCGCGCATTCTGGCCGCACGGCCGCCGCCGCCCCATCCCATCGTTCTGCTGCTCACCGACGGAGAGGAAGCGGGATTGCTCGGCGCGCAATTGTTCGTACGGCAGCACCGCCTGTCCCGGCAAGTGAAGGCCGTGGTCAATCTCGAGGCGCGCGGCACCTCGGGTCCCAGCCTGATGTTCGAAACGGGTACGGCAAACACCTGGCTCATGCGCTCGTATGGGTCGGCAATCGCGCGACCGTTCACCAACTCGCTCTACCACGTCGTGTACAAGCTGCTGCCGAACGACACCGATTTCACTGAATTCAAGGCGGCGGGATATCAGGGTTTCAATTTCGCCTTCATCGGCGATGTCGCCCACTATCACACCCCGCTCGACAGCGTGGCGAACGCCGGCGCAAGCAGTATTCAACATCAGGGCGACAATGCGCTCGCGGCTCTGTCGGCGCTGGCGAATTCCCCGACGCTGCACCCGGCCATCTCCGAGTCGGTGTTTTTCGACGGTTTTGCGCGCACGCTCATCGCCTGGCCCGCGGCATTCGCTCTGCCGGCGGCGCTGCTCACGCTCGCGCTGCTGCTGGGCGAAGTCGTCATTTTGTTGCGCAGGCAGGTCATCGGCACGCGCGCAATCATCTGGGGAGGCATGGGTACCCTCTGCATGCTCGTGTCAGGTGCGGCGTTGTGTGCCGGGCTCCTCGCCGTGGGCTTGGCCGCCGGCAAGGTGCCGCCGATCGGCGGCGCATCTTGGATTTCGCAACCTTTGCCGATGCACGTTGCGGCCGCGGCGATTGCCTTGCTGGCCGCCGGCGGCGCGAGCGCTTGGTCGGCGCGGCGCGCCGGCTTCTGGGGATCTTGGGTGGCCGCGACTCTGCTCGGCGCCGTGCTATCCGTCGCGAGCGCCATCCTCGTTCCGGGTGCGAGTTTCGTACCGCTGCTGTGGACCATTGCCGCGGGTCTCGGAGCACTGCCCTTCACGGTAAGCTTGATGAAGCACCGGGCGGGGTCGCAGTGGTCGACCGACTTCGCCGCCCTGTTCCCCGCTTTCGTGGTTTTTGCGTGCGTCTTCCCTCTGGTCCGATTCCTGTACACGGCTCTCGGCAGCCTGGCATGGCCGGTCTCGACACTGGTGCTCGGCCTCGGCGCAGCCAACCTTCTGCCGCTGCTGGCCTCCGCGAGCGGCCGCTTCCGGCGACGGCTCATGGCAACCGCGACTCTGTTCGCGATGAGCGGCGCCGCGCTCACGCTCAGCCTGCCGACCTATTCGTCCGACTGGCCGGAGCGGATCAATGTCGAGTATTGGTTGGATGCCGATACGGGCCAGTCGCAGTATCTGGTGCAATGCGACTCCCTGCGGCTTCCGGCGTCTCTCGCCGCCGCGGCGCATTTTGAGCGGATGCCGCGCCCGCGCTTGACGGGAGACGGATTACCGGTGTTCCATGCCGCCGCACCAAGGCTCGTACTCGCCGCACCGGAGCTGGTGCCGGTCGCGCGATCCGCTTCGACATCAGGACCCGCCGCCGCGCCCCAACCCCTCTCGGGGTCCTCATCCGCGGCGGAATCAGACGCCGCGGGCTCCGCCGCCCACTTCGATCTTCGGCTGCGCTCGCTGCGCGGCGCCCCCGAGGCGCGGGTGGTTTTTCCGGCGAGCACGCAAGTCACGGATGCGGTGCTGGCCACGGAGTCAGGCCCGGTGCGGGCCAAGCTGCACAGGCTGAAGAACGGTGCGACCCGTCTGGACATCGTCTCGCTGCCCGCGGCCGGCATGGAATTCAGCGTCGATGCGGCGGGGAGGCTGCCGTTGATGGTCCAAGTGCTCGACCGGAGCTATGGCCTTCCCGAGCAGGGAAGCGCCTTGCAGCGCGCACGGCCGCCGAACGCGGCCAGCTCGCGGGGCGGCGACCTCACGGTGGTGCATCGCACCGCAACGCTCTACCCTGCGGATGACCGCTGAGGTTGCATTCGCTCAGGCGACCGGTGCTGGCCGTCGGGGCCACGGTCACGAGCAGCGAAGGATTCCGCGCCAAGGTCAAGGACTACCTGAGCACCCTGCGGCTTTCGTGATCACAACAATTCCTCCGGCGCGAATGGTGCGAGGATTTTCGGCAAGAACCGCTGCATGTGAGTGGTCTCCGGATCGGTGTACCAGGTCTTTTCCGATCCCGGTTCTCCGCTCGACCACTCGATGCGGTTGGTGTGATCCACCAACCGCAGTTTATAGCTTCCGTCCGCGCTGATGTCGTCGAGCAGGTTCGTGACCTGCCGCGCGACATCAGCGCTGCGTATCACGAGTCCGAGCTCGCTGTTGATGCGCGCCGAACGCGCGTCCATGTTCATGGATCCGATGAACACGGTTTTCTGGTCGATCACCAGCGCCTTGGCGTGCAGACTTGCGGTCGAACCGCGGAATGGATGAAAGCGGGCGCGCTTTTGCCCGAGCTTGGGCCGCACCTCGGACAGTTCGATCCCGAGCTTGAGCAGCGCCACGCGGTAGCGCGAATATCCATTGTGCACGAGGGGCGAATCGGTCGACGCCAGCGAGTTGGTGAGAATCCGGATGTGCACCCCCCGGTCCACCAGCTTGGCGAGCAGGGCCACCCCGTCCTTTCCGGGCACGAAGTAGGGAGAGATCACGATGAGTTCCTGTGTGGCGGAGCGCATCAGGACGGCGAGGTTGTTGGCGATCGTTTCCTCTTCGCCGGGCGAGGTCTCGCTCGCAATCTTGGCGGGCCGGTCCGCGAGCACGGTGGCGGGCAACCACGACAGGTTCAGGCGTCCGGAATTCAGTTCGCCCTGCATCCAGCCGGCGCTCAGATCGCCGCCGCCGTCGGGCAACGGCGGCGAGGCCGGTTCCGCGCTCACCGGCGCGGCCACCGAGGCGATGGGATAGGCGTACTTGCTGTTCCAAAACGCATCGAACGACGCGGACAACTCGCGCACGACGGGGCCGGCCGCGATCACGTCGAGATCGATGAAATTGTAGTGCGGGTCGCGCGTGAAGTATTCATCGCCGATATTGCGGCCGCCGGTGATGGCCAGTGCATTGTCGGCGACCAACAGCTTGTTGTGCATGCGGTGATTGATGCGCGGGATGTCGTTCACCGAAGCGAGCAGGCGGGTCCACGTCTTGGATCTTCCGCCGGGAAACGGATTGAACACCCTCACTTCGACGTTCGCGTGCTCGCCCAAGTGCATGAAGCGCCGGTCTTCTCCCGCGGTATTGAGGTCGTCGACCAGGACACGCACCCGCACGCCGCGATCCGCCGCGAGGCGCAGGTGATGCAGCAGGATGCGCGCGGAAGCGTCTTGATGAATGATGTAGTACTGAACGTCGAGCGTACGTTCGGCGTGGTCGGCGAGCGCGATGAGATCGGCCAAGGCCTCCTCGCCCGACGTGAGCAAGCGGATCCCCGACAGATTCTTGCCGCCCTCCTCGGCCGTGACGATGCGGCCGAGCGACGTGGTGTCGGGATCCTCGAGGGCGGTGCTCGCGGACTTCTCGACGTGCCGCGGCAGGGTGGCGCACCCGGATATCAGCAGTGCGAGCACCGCCAGCAGCGGCATTGAGCCGCCCCGCCTCGACAGCTTGCCGCACGTTGGCTTACGCATCGCGGCATGATATCAGGCACACTTCGCGCCCATGCAGACACAACGCCGCATCCGTAGCTTCGTCTTGCGCGCGGGCAGAATGACGCCCGCGCAGGAACGCGCGCTCAAGGACTTGTGGCCCTCTTACGGCCTGGACCTGGGCGATGGCCCATTGGATCTGGAAGGGATTTTCGGGCGCCGCGCGCAGCGCTGCCTCGAGATCGGCTTCGGGGTCGGGGAAGTCATCGGCAGCCTGGCGGAGAACAATCCTCACATCGACTACCTGGGCCTCGAGGTGCATCGCCCGGGAGTGGGCCGGCTGCTGCTGCGCGCCGACCAATCCCAACTGCGCAACTTGCGCGTCGTCTGCCATGATGCCGTCGAAGTATTGAGGGTCGGTCTTCAGGACGATTCCTTCGATGAAATCCTGGTGTTCTTCCCGGATCCCTGGCACAAGAAGCGCCATCACAAGCGGCGCTTGATCGACTCTGCGTTCGTCGCCTCGGCGGCGGCCAAGCTGCGCCCGGGAGGCGTGCTGCGGCTGGCCACGGACTGGCAGGACTACGCCGAACAAATGCTCGCGGTGTGCAACGCCAACTCCGAACTTGCTTCGTTGAGCCCGGATGGCACTTATGTGCCGCGACCGGAGTTCAGGCCGCCGACGCGCTTCGAACGCCGCGGCGCTCGCCTGGGTCACGGTGTATGGGATCTGGCGTATGCCAGGCGGCACTAGCCCAGGAAACTCCCGCGAATCCCGTCGATGATGAACTGCACCGCAAGGGCGGCGAGGATCACGCCGGACAGGCGGCTCACTACATTGGCTCCGGTCACGCCCAGTACCCGCATCAGGCGCGGGGTGGCCAGCATCAAGACCCAGCAGACGGCAAGCACCAGCGCGACGACGCCCAGGAAGCTCGCGAACAGCAGCGGCTTGGTGCCGACCTCGCCGGCGGCGAGCAATATGGTGGCGAGCGCTCCGGGTCCTGCGATGAAGGGAAACGCGAGCGGAAACACCGAGACGTCCTCGCGCCTCTTGGCCTCTTCTTGTTCGGTGGTCGTCGAGCGGGTGCCCGAGGGGCGCGCGAACACCATGTCGAGCGAGATCAAGAACAGCAGGGTTCCGCCCGCGATCCGGAATGCATTAAGGGAAATCCCCATGACACTTAAGAACTTCGCGCCCAGCAAGGCGAACAGCACGCAGATCGCCAAGGCGATCAGGGTCGCCTTGCCGGCCATTTTTTTCTTGAAGCGTGCGCTTGCGCCTTGCGTGAGGCCGGCGAACAACGGGATGAGTGAGATCGGGTCGACCACGACGAAAAAGACGACGAAGAATTTGACGAGTTGTTCGATCACCGGCGATGCTGCTGCGCGCAAAAATTACACATTGCGCGAATGACCCATTGGGAGTTGAATAGTGTTTCGGAAATCGATGGAACGAGCATAGCAGACGGAGGCAGCGATGAACGTTGTCAGGCCGATCGTCGGGCAGTGGTATCGGGGCGGTACCAACGAGCTCTTTGAAGTGGTCGCGATCGACGACCAAGACCAAACCATTGAAATTCAGTACTTCGACGGCACCGTCGCCGAAGTGGATTTCGACTCCTGGAACGAACAGCTGCTGGACGAGCTCATCGATTCGGCCGATGCGCCGGAAGACTGGTCGGGCGCCGTGGATGTAGAGTCCGAAGACTTGGATCGCGAGTTCGAGGACAACGCGCGCAGCCTTTGGTCCACTCCGCACGATCGATCGCTGCGCCGCTGAGGGCGCCGACGTCCATTCCATTGGTTGCGGCGATGTTCGACGCCTAGCGCTTGGCGGCCTCGCGTGCCGCGAGCTCGTTCAGGCGACGGCGGAAAATCACCAGCAGAACGAGACCCGGCGTCGCGGTCAGACAGGTGACCACGAAGAAATGCGCCCACCCGATGGCGGCCACGACCTGACCTGCGACCGCCCCCATCAGGACCCGCGGCGCGACGGCGAGCGCCGAGAGCAGCGCGTACTGAGTGGCGCTGAAATTCGGACTGCACTGAGATACCAGGAAGGCGACGAACGCGGCCTGACCCATGCCCCCGATTCCGGTGTCCAGGCTGGTGGCAAGCACCAACAGCCACAGCTTCTTGCCGGCGAGCGCAAGCCACATGTACAGAAGATTGGTGAGCGACTGTCCGATGCCGAAGATCAGCATCGACCGGAACATCCCCCACCGGATGTAGACCGCGCCGCCGATCGCGACGCCGATCATGGTCGACACGGTCATGTTGACCTTGCCGGCGACGCTCAATTCCGCCAGGGAAAATCCCATCCCTTTGATCATGAAGGCGCTGTACAAGCTGAGCGCAAAAGCGTCGCCCACCTTGTAGAGCAGCACCAGCAACAAAAATGCCCCCGCGCCCTTGCGGCTGAGCAGCTCCTGCAAGGGCAGCCATACGGCGTCGACCAATGTCGGCGGCGGCCTGCCGGGCACCTCGGGCTCCGGCGCCCAAAGCGTCGCCAGAATCGTGGCGGCCATGATGCAGGCGACCAGCAGGAAGGCGATGCGCCACCCGAGAGCGGAGCCCACCACGGGTTCGAGGCCGGCGGCGATCAATACCAGCACCGCGCCCGCCAGCATCGCCGCCGTGCGATAGCCGAAAGTAGTGGCCGCGGCGGCAAGCGCTCGCTCGACCGGCGGAATCACATCGACGCGGTAGGCGTCGACCACGATATCCTGAGACGCGGACAGGAACGCAACCAGCAGCGCGACCACGCCGAGCACATACGGCTGCCTGGCCGGCGAACAAAAGCCCATCACGCCGATGCAAATGGCGAGCAACGCCTGATACACCAAGATCCAGCCGCGGCGCCGGCCCAACAGCGGAGGCAGGTACCGGTCGAGCAGCGGCGCCCACAGGAATTTCAGGATGTAGGGAAAACCGACGAGTCCGAAAATGCCGATGGTCTTGATGTCGAGACCGGCTGATGCGAGCCATGCCTGCAAGGTGAAGCCGGTCAGATTGAAGGGCAACCCGGACGCGAAGCTCAGCAGGAGGACCGCGGTCATCCGCTTGTCCCCCAGGGCCTGCAGAACCGTCGGCTTGGGCGGCGGCGTCAAACGCGAAAACTCGAACTTCTCATCGAGGCGCAAATTCCAGGCACGAGGCTGGATCCGGCCGCCGCTGTGGGCCGGAACCCGGGAAACAGGTTCAACATGACGATGCGCATGGCGCGCGATAGTATCAGGGCCCATGACCTTGGCATATCAGAGCGACTTCATTGATTTGTGCGTGCGGCTGGGCGTGCTGCGTTTCGGTACCTTCACGCTGAAGTCGGGCCGCGAAAGTCCGTATTTTTTCAATGCAGGGTTGTTCAGCACCGGCGCCGCCATCGGCGCGGTCGGGCGTGCCTACGCCGCGGCCATCATGGCCTCGGATGTCAAGTTCGATATGCTGTTCGGGCCGGCCTACAAGGGCATTCCCTTGGCCACCATCACGGCGGCGGCGCTCGCCGAACAGGGGGGGCGCAATCTGCCCTATGCGTTCAATCGCAAGGAAGCCAAGGACCACGGTGAGGGGGGCAACATCGTGGGCGGCCCCTTGAGCGGCGGGGTTCTGATCGTCGATGACGTCATCACGGCGGGCACGGCGATCCGCGAATCGATTGATATCATCCAGGCCGCCGGCGCGCGGCCGGCCGGGGTACTGCTCGCCTTGGATCGCCAGGAACGCGGCCCGCAAAGCCGTTCATCGGCGGTCCAGGAGGTCCGCGAGCAGTATGGAATTCCGGTCGTCGCGGTCGTCAACCTGGCGGATTTGATGGAGCATGTCTCGCTGCGGGGGCGCACGGACGACCTCGTCCGCATGCAGGCCTACCGAGACCAATATGGGCTCACAGATTGAGGCACAGGCCCTGGAAAACGCGGGGCGCTCCGCTCACAATGACGAGGTTCTCTTGAGGATATGCGCTTGAAGAATGTCGCTTGGACCGCCCTCTGCGCCGTGATTTTGCTGGCCTCGCCGGGCTTTGCGGCGGGTGCCGGCGCATCGAGCGGCCGTACCCTCTATAAGTGGGTGGACTCGCAGGGGGTTACCCACTACGGGGATCACATCCCGCCGGAATACGCCTCGCAGGAGAAGGAGATCATCAATTCCCAAGGCGTCGAGATCAGCCGTCTCGAGGCCCAGAAGAGCCCTGAAGTATTGGCCGCCGAGGAGCAGAAGAGGGCCGAGGCCGAGCAGGCCCAGAACCGGGATCGGAACTTGCTGAATACCTATGCGTCGGTGCAGGAAATCGAGCGCCTGCGGGATCAGCGGGTGACGCTGCTGACCGATCAGATCAAGGTCACGTCGCAGTTTCTCGAAGTCTTGAGCGGGAAGCTGAAGACTTTGCGCGTCAGCAGCCTGCACTTCAAACCATATAACAGCGAGCCCAATGCCCCGGTCATGCCGGATCAGATCGCCGAGGACCTGGTGCGCGTGGGGATCGACCTGCACACGCAAGAACAGAACCTGCGTGAGAAGCGCAGCGAGGAAACGGCCATGAGCAAGCAATTCGAGAGCGACATCGCGCGCTTCAAAGAACTGAAGGGCATCCATTGACGCTGAAGACTCGAGTTTTACTGGGCGTCACGGGCGGCATCGCCGCGTACAAAAGTCCGGATCTGGTGCGCCGTTTGATGGAGCGCGGCACCGACGTGCAAGTGGTGATGACGGCCGCGGCGCAGCGATTCGTCTCTCCCATGAGTTTTCAAGCGGTTTCGGGCCGGCCGACCCGCAGCGATCTGTGGGACGACACGGCGGAAGCCGCCATGGGGCATATCGAGCTCGCGCGCTGGGCGCAGGTGGTGCTGATCGCACCCGCGAGCGCGGACTTCATCGCGCGGCTGGCCGGCGGAAGGGCCGACGATTTGTTGGCCACTCTCTGCCTCGCCACCGAAGCGCCGATCGTTCTCGCACCGGCGATGAATCGGGTCATGTGGGCCAACAAGGCCACGCAGGCCAATGTGGACATCCTGATATCGCGCGGCATACGCATTCTAGGCCCCGATTCCGGGAACCAGGCCTGCGGAGAAGTGGGCGCCGGCCGCATGTGGGAACCGGTGAAGCTCGCGGAAAGTCTCCTGGAACCGCCCGCCAACGCGGGGCTCTTGGCAGGGCTCAATGTATTGATCACGGCGGGCCCGACCCGCGAACGTCTCGATCCCGTGCGTTACCTGACGAACCGTAGCTCGGGGAAAATGGGATTCGCCGTCGCCGCGGCGGCGCGCGAGGCCGGTGCTCACGTCACCATCGTCACCGGACCGGTGCATTTGCCGACACCCACCGGCGTCACGCGCATCGATGCGGAAAGTGCGCGCGACATGTACGCTGCGGTTCACCGCCAAGTGGCGGATGCCGACGTATTCATCGCGGCGGCGGCGGTGGCCGACTTCCAGCCGGTGACCGTCGCCAAGCAGAAAATCAAGAAACAAGGCGTGGCGGTCAAGCTCGATCTCGAGCCCGCGCCCGACATCATCAAGTCGGTCGCGGATATGGCCAAGCGTCCTTACGTCGTTGGTTTCGCGGCCGAAACCAACGACGTCGAAGAGAACGCGCGCATCAAGCTCAAGCGCAAGAAGCTCGACATGATCGCCGCCAATCAAGTCGGCGAGGGCATTGCGTTCGATTGCGACGACAACGCGCTCACCGTCATTTGGCCCGGCGGCAAGGTCGAGGTCGCGCGCGGACCCAAAATTGACGTTGCCCGCCAGCTCATTGCCTTGATCGCGCAACGCCTGCCGCCGCCCGACGGCAGCCCGCGTCGAGGGTCGCGCAAGCGCCGGATCACCGCCCTGCCCCGCGATCGAGTGCGCCCCCGGCGCGCGCGCCGGTAACGAGGTGCGGCACACGGTCAAGCTGCGGGTCTTGGATCCCCGCATCGGCCGGGAATTCCCGCTGCCGCAGCATGCCACCGCGGGCTCCGCCGGCATGGATTTGCGCGCCTGCATCGGCGCCCCGCTCGCGCTCGGGCCTGGCGCCGCCGAGCTGATTCCCACCGGCGTTTCCATTTACATCGCCGATCCGAATCTGGCCGCGGTGCTGCTGCCGCGCTCAGGCTTGGGCCACAAGAACGGCATCGTGCTCGGCAATCTGGTCGGCCTGATCGACTCGGACTATCAGGGGCCGCTGATGGTGTCGGTGTGGAATCGCGGGGCCGCACCCTTCACCATCAACCCCGGCGACCGTATCGCGCAGATGGTGTTCGTGCCGGTGGTGCAGGTGGGATTCGACGTGGTCGAGGATTTCTCCGCGACGCCGCGCGGAGAGGGCGGGTTCGGGAGTTCGGGGCACTCATAGCGGTTCGAGGCAACCCATTCACCACCCGCGCGCCACCGTTGATTTGGCGCCCGCGGAGCCACAGCGCTGATATCGAGCCGGGCTTTCCGGCCCGCTCGTAACTGCTCGCTCGCCGGCGAAATGCAGCTGGAGAGTTGAACCGGCTCTGGTCATGCTGGCAGGCATGGCAATTCGGGATTGGCCGATCGATGAACGACCGCGCGAGAAGCTGCTGGACAAGGGCGCCGCGGCGCTGTCCGACGCAGAGCTGCTGGCCATCCTGCTGCGCACGGGAACGCCGGGGCACTCGGCGCTCGATCTGGCGCGTGCCCTGCTGAAGAGCTTTCACTCTCTGCGCAAGCTGATCGCGGCCGACCGGCAAAGGTTCTGCGCCGAACGCGGGCTGGGCCTGGCGCGCTTCGCGGAATTGCAGGCCGCGGTCGAGATCGCGAGAAGGCAGCTGTCGGAGACCCTGCGCGCCGGCCCCTCGCTCGCCAGCCCGCGGGCAACCCGGGACTTCCTCTCCTCGCAACTGCGCGATCTCGAGCACGAAGTGTTTTGCTGCCTCTACCTCGACAAGCGCCATCGGCTGATTCAGTACCAGGAATTGTTCCGCGGCACGATCGACGGGGCGAGCGTGCATCCGCGCGAAATCGTGAAGCTGGCTCTGCAGCGCAACTCGGCGGCGGTCATCATCGCGCACAATCATCCTTCCGGTGTCCCCGAACCCAGCCAGGCGGACGAATTGATCACCCAGCGCGTCAAGGAGGCGCTGGCGCTCGTCGACATCCGCCTGCTGGACCACATCATCATCGGCGACGGCGCGAGCGTGTCGCTGGCCGAACGTGGAGTTCTTTGATATGTGGAGTGAGTTCGGCAAATCAGGGATTTTTCCGGCGTCGTGGTTTGGCGTCGATCTGGATCGGATGGAGGTTATATCGGTACAGCGACATATCTACGATAGGCGGGCGACGCTTACGAAGCCGTTCATCGATCCTAGCTTCCAGTCTTGGGATCATCGTAGCTTCGTAAGGAAATGGTTCTCTTCGGGTGGGTGCCGGCCGCAAGTTATGTCTGGAAATGCGCCATTTTGCGATATTGTGGCCCAATCGCCGGTATACTGTACGGGAACTCATGTCTTCGGCCGATTGATCGTCATCGGGCTTCAGATCTTTTAATCATGTTTCGCCACATCATTACCCTGTCGATTCTGCTGCTGAGTCTGCTCGCTGCGGAGGTGCCCGCGTTTACATGCGCGGATGTGGTGCCTACGCTCGACTGCTGTCCGAGTGGACCCAACGCTCCTTGCGGAACTGAGCAAACCCGGACGGCTGAGACGACCGGACAGGATTTTTGTTGCGTCGCTAACGGTACGATCGCGACCACCGCGGCGATAGCCGCCCCGTCGAATGAGTTCCGGAAGCATTGGGATCGTGCCGATCTCCCCGTGCTCCTTGTCGTATTGACCACGCTGAGCACACCTTACGTTCAGTCGCCGGCCATCGATGATTTCCGCATCGTTACGCCACCTCTCTCCTACTCCACGCTTTACTTAAACACCGGGCGTCTGCGCCTTTAAGTCTCGCCTCGTACTCGGGTCCCTTCCTGGCCCGCGTCTTACAACCGATCTAGTCACCGTTACTCGATTTCGTGCGCGCTTCGCGCGCGACGCGAGCTGACGAGCATGCCTGCTGGCGCGTGCATGCGTACCTGATGGATCGCCGTTAATCGGCCTTGGCGGGGCGACGCTGCACGGGACCGTCGCCTCGCCATTTATGACCATGAACTTAAGTCCATTTCGGAGCCGCTAGAAGTGAACAACCAAACGTTAAGAAATGCCGCGGTGAT
>WNFR01003833.1_pt1 | contig 15536 bp, 14 predicted proteins | sample 5400221 | NCBI WGS metagenome assembly WNFR01 (sample SAMN13153357, study PRJNA577476) | soil metagenome | isolation source: 40 cm soil under Madrone tree | place: USA:California | collected 2016-06-14 | reverse complement strand
AAACTCGGGAATCAACGCGCGAAAGAACGGCACGTGTGGCGAGTTAGCTAAGTCGATCCAAATGCGCACGGTTGAAAGTTAAAAGGAAAAAGTAAAAAGGTAAAAGAGAAGCCGGTCAGACCTTGCATCTCTTCGTCCTAATGACTATGGAGCCGAGAATCCGCTTGATTTGGTCAGCCTCATCTCCTGGCTCGGCAACACTCTTTTCGGGCATAATCTTCGCTGCGATAAGAAGTCTCGACCAATAGTGACACTCGCGCGCCTCCTTCAATGCGATAGAGTTCTTGCTGATGAAATCCGGTCTGCTCCGACCCAGGGTGAGCCTCTTCAATGTTAGCCCCGACAAACGTTCCCGCCTTTAGGAGTTGATAGCTGAGCGTTCGCGGAACACCAGGCTTCCTATCCAGATGCTGACACAGTTTGATAATGCGCAATGCAAACTCAAAAGCTCTTTCTTTGATGTCTTTGGGAGTCTTGATATAGTTCTTCCTGATTTCTATTTTCCTTTTACTTTTTACTTTTGCCTTCCAAAAGGCGTGCCAGCGCGTACGCCACCCATGCTTGCGACCAACGCATATATGGAATCCGCACGGTGTAAAAGCGCCGGCGCTGATAATGAAAGAAGCCATGCGAATCACGCAGGTTGTCGAGGGCCCATTTGGCGATCTTATCCGCCAGAATCATCGTGCCGGGAATTCGCCCGCGCAACTCTACCAGGGTAACTATCGCCGAGGCCGCCGAATGCGCATCAGCAGGATACAGACGATCGGGATAATACTTCGGCCAACCGTCGGCCAGGAAAAACCTCTCCTGCCAAAATTCATAGCCTCGGCGCAAGGTGTTATCCAACTCATCGACCAACCCGGTCGCTACCGCTCCCGGTTCTGACCCACTACCGTCAATGATGCGAGAAAGGCTGCCCAGGATAAACGCCGTATGAAAACCATCGGCCCATGATTGATGGTCATCGCCCCCATAAGCCCACGAACCGTCAGCACGCTGACGGCGGGTTACATAACTCGCTGAGCGCCTCGCCCAATCGCATAAACTTGCTTCGCCAGTCAGTCTGCCTACCGCAGCCAGCGTTTCACCGGCCAGCAGGCTCGCATTAAAGACGCGCGTTTGATCGAGTGGCGAATAGCTGAAGCAAACTTCCCTTTCTGTTTCTTCAGATCGATTCAGGTCATTGAGAATGAAGTCGCAAACGGTGCGTGCGAACGGCAGGTATTCCTCCTGGCCAAAGACTTCGGCCGCTTCACAAAGGGCGCGCGCTGCCAAAGCCGTAGGCACGATGGTGGGTGTACCGCGCGGCGCAAAGAAGGCCCGCGACTGCCAGTCAAAGTTGTAACCCCAGGCAGCGCCCTTGAATCCTTTCAGGCGCATCCACATCAGATCGTCCAGCAGCTCTCGCGCTTCGAGCTCTGCTTCTTTGGTTTGACTGCGCCGGTATTCAGCCAGCGCCGCCAGCGCGAAGAGGGCGATGCCTTTTGCATTTCTTTCGCGCGGAATGCGGATGAGAGAGCGAAAGTTTACCGGCGAGCGCTTGTGAAACTGCGTCCAGGCGAGCCGCGCAATTCGCGAGTGCCTGAGAGGTGTGGCTTGAAACCACCGGCTGTTCAACGCGTCATAAGGATCATAGCCGGCGAAACCCTGCGCGCGGCACCATTGCCAGAGTCTTTTGTGCGCGCTTGTGAGATCAATCGCCATTTTTGGAGCCTGCCCGCAAAGTGAAGCGCGATACCGCTTTGGTTTGGAGTTCCGCCTTTAGGCGGCCTTATTTCCTGATCATGAGTCCGCCGCCTGAAGGCGGAACTCCAAACGATCCAAAACGGTTTCTCCCGATGTATCGGGATTGCCATCGCACTCCTAATCACTATCTTGCCGTTACCGAGGTCTCGATCCGGCGCGGTGTTTCGACAAAGCTTTCGCGCCACAACTCAAATGACAAGAGCGTCCAAAGCAGCTTACGATGATTAGCGACCCCGCGCTCATGTTCGTCCTGCAGCCGCGCCACGTATTCATGATTGAACAGGCCACTGCGCCGGAGCCGTTCGGGCGACAAGAGGTCATGGGCCAACGGCCGTAATTCGCCTTTGAGCCACTTGGCAAACGGAACACCGAAACCTTTCTTACCGCGCCGCCAGACAAATGGCGGCACCAACCCTCTGGCGGCGCGCTTGAGGATGTATTTGGATGTATAGCCGTGCAGCTTGTAGCGCGAGGGCAGACCCGCGGCAAATTCTGCTACCCGCGGATCGAGGTAGGGCGCACGCACTTCCAGACTGACCGCCATGCTGGCACGATCGACTTTCGTAAGAATGTCTTCAGCCAGATAAAGCTGGGTATCCAGACTCTGCATGCATTCAGTTAAATTGGTCGAGTCGCATTCAGCGAACAGTCTCCGCGCGTCGCGATAGATGTCGGGCTCGCTGGCTCGCCTCACCTCTTCAGAAAGAAGTACGTCCTGATCGCTCGGCGTGAACGAGCCGAACCATACGTGATGCCTGGCGACTTCGTCATAATGCGAAGCGGTGATAAATCTTTTCGCGCGATAGTCGAACGAAAGATTCTTGGTTTTAACCGGCAAATGGTTCACGATTGGTTCGATCAGGCTCCGGCGTAAAAACCGCGGCACGCGGTTGTAGGCCCGCGCCATATGATGGCCAAAGTACATGGGATAGCCGGCAAAGATTTCGTCGCCTCCGTCCCCGCCCAGCGCTACCGTTACGTGCTTGCGCGTGAATCGCGACAGCAGAAATGTCGGCACCAGCGAAGGATCGCTAATCGGCTCGTCCATCCACGCGCCGATTTCGCCGACCAGGTTCGCGGCCAGACTGGCGCTGAACCTCTCTTCATGGTGATCGGTGCCGAGAAACTTGGCCACCGCGCGCGCGTATGGCGATTCGTCGAACGAGCTTTCGGCAAAAGCGATCGAAAACGTCTTAACCGTTTCCGGCGATGCGCGCACGGCCAGCGCTGCGACCACTGAAGAATCGATCCCGCCGGAAAGCAAGACGCCCAGTGGCACGTCGGAGACCATACGCATGCGCACTGAATCCGCCAGTAGGTCACGAAGTTTATCGGCGGCCTCGGCAACGCTAGGCACCGGCTGCCGCGTTTGATAGCTCAGCTTCCAGTAACGCTGTACCTCAATCTGGCCATTCTCCAAAGTCAGGGCATGCGCCGCCGGAAGTTTGCTGATGCCTTCATAGATAGATTGCGGGGCGGGCACATAATCGTACGAGAGGTATTGGCGCAGCGCATTAAGATTGAGGTTTGGCCGCACCGACGGATGCGCCAAAAGCACCTTTGGCTCTGATGCGAACAGCAATGTGCCATCGAACACGCCCCAGTACAGAGGCTTTTCGCCAAACCGATCGCGCGCGATGAATAAACGCCGGCGCCGTTCATCCCAAAGCGCGAAAGCAAACATGCCGTTGAGATGCTGGACCATTTCGCGGCCGTATTCTTCGTAAAGGTGGGGCAGGATTTCAGTGTCTGAAGCGCTGCGAAACGTGTGGCCGCGCGCTTCCAGATCCGCGCGCAACTCGCGGTAGTTGTAGATTTCGCCGTTGAGGATCACGGCGATGCTGTGGTCTTCGTTGAAAGTAGGCTGCTCTCCGGTAAGGAGATCAATAATCGCCAGACGCCGCATGCCTAAAGCGATGCCGTCGTCCAGCAGGTAACCCTCTGAATCAGGACCGCGATGAATCATGCGATCACACATCAGGCGCAGCAGTTCCTCTCCGCCTTCAGGCGGCGGCGTGCGTGGATCTAGATTGGCCCAACCGGTTATGCCACACATAAGATTAGTGAGCGGTAAGCAGTGAGCAGCGAGCAGAAATCCGGATCCCCGAATCTGCGACAAGAAAGATTGCAACAACCATAGGGTTCAAAATTAACTACTGCTCACCGCTCTCACCGCTCACTCCTTACCACTTACTCCCCAAATCCAATCCTTTCCTTTACCGCATAAACCGACTTCGCCTGCGATTCGTGATAAGTGCGAACCTGCATTTCAGCCAGTAACCCCATCAGGAAAAACTGCACGCCGAGCACAAGCATGACCATCGTCAGCACCGGTAAGGGTGTCTGGATAAAGTCGGCATGATGAGGCCAGCTCGCATACTTCATGAGGAAGGCGAAGACAGCACAGAGGATCGAAACAAAGAACGTTAACAAGCCGGCCCAGCCAAAGACATAAAGCGGCTTGGTTTGATAAGACGCCATGAACTTTATAGTCATCAGATCAAAGATCACCTTGATAGTGCGCGACAGACCGTATTTCGACTGGCCCATCGTGCGCGCATGATGCTCGACCGGAATTTCCGTCACGCGCGCGCCCGACCAGGAGGCGTAAATGGGAATGAAACGGTGCATCTCTCCATAGAGATGCACATCGGCCAGAGACTCGCGACGGTAGGCCTTCAGCGAGCAACCATAGTCGTGCAAAGGCACGCCGCCGATCCAGGAGATCATTCGATTCGCGATCATCGAGGGAATCTTGCGCGTGAAGAGTTTATCCCGGCGGTTCTTTCGCCACCCCGAAACAACGTCGTAACCTTCGTCAATCTTATCCAGCAGCCGGGCGATGTCAGCCGGATCGTTTTGCAGATCGGCATCCATCGGAATCAGGACTTCGCCACGCGCAGCGTCGATACCAGCCGCCATCGCGGGGGTCTGCCCATAGTTTCGCCGCAACGCAATCACGCGCACACGATGATCCCTGGCGGCGATTTCACGCAGCACATTCAGGCTGCCATCAGTCGAACCATCATCGACGTAGATGATCTCGGCCGAGCGGCCCAGATGGGCCAACGCGCGATCCAACTTCTCGTGCAGCGGGCGCAGGTTTGGTTCTTCGTTCAGGACCGGAAGGAAGACAGAGATATCCGGCCGGTCACTGAATGTTTCAGCGACTGGCGCCGCCTTGGCTTTCAAAATCTCTTTTTCGTAAACGCTCATCTGTTTAGAGAGTGTGTCGGAAGCCCGTGCGTAAGCAAGGGCAACACTAGTGTCACTCCGCTATCGTCGTCCAGCACGCACCCAATTTCCTCATCACGAGTACTTGCGAGTCTGGCCCTCCCTAATGGTCGGGCTTCTGAAGCAGCCGCTCGCGATTCACATCTTTCGCGCGACGCAAATTATCGACACGCCGAACGGAAAATTCAGGCGCTGCAGCCACCAGCTCTCGGCGCCCAGAATACGTCCGAGCAAACCATTCAGCGCGCCAATCGTAATATTATTTTCAGAAGCCGGACGCAAACCCGTCACCCGCATCAAAACGCGGCCGATAAGAATCGGGACAAAGAAAGTAAGGTTCGCATAACTCGCCCGCTCGACCTTCAATCCCGCGTCTCTAAGCTTTTGTTTCAGTTCAGGTAAAGTGTAACGGCGTCGATGATGGCTTATATCGTCCTGCACTCCCCACAAAAACATGAACGCCGGCACAAACAGGACTGCGCGCCCATCGGGTCGGAGCACTCGGCACATTTCGCGCAAACCGCCAATATCATCATCGAGATGCTCCACGACATCAAGCCCGGTAACCAACTCGAACGAGGCATCTGGGAACGGCAGGCTCTCAGCCGCGCCTTGCTTTACTTTAGCCAGGCCTCGGGCGCGACAGAAATCGAGCGCGTCGGTAGAAACGTCAACTCCTTCGGCGGCGCCGAACCGCGCCAGCATCTGGAGATTGGCGCCGGTGCCACACCCTACATCCAGAATTTTTGGCCGTTGCTTTCCGAGATCACGGCAGACCTTCTCGACAAACTCGGCGATGATGCGCCGGCGACCCACGAACCACCAGTGTTTGCCCTCGACCTCGTACATGATCGAGTAGGTGTGCTGCTCCATCTCGCGCGGGAGAGGATCGGTCACGGTGTTTGCGGTGGTCGACATTCGGTCTCTGCGGCTCTGCCGCCCGTATGGATATTGTAGAGCAATTGCTTGAAGATTACTTCCGGATCGAATTGCTTTCTCGAAACCATTCAACAAATTCTCCAATCCCTTTTTCAATCTGAGTCTGCGGATTATAGCCGAGCAGCCGGCGAGCCTTGGAAATGTCGGCGAAAGTCTGAGTCACGTCCCCAGGCTGCAGCGGTTGCCGGTCGATCTCCGCGTGCCGATCCAGAGCCTGCTCAAGCAGCGAAATCAATTCGCGCAATTCGACTGTGCGCGACTCGCCCAGATTAATTACCTCATAATTGCTTTGATCATAATCCATTGCAGCACGCACTCCGGCGATTATGTCATTGATGTAAGTGTAATCGCGGCGCGTCGTGCCGTCGCCAAAAACGGGAATTGGCCGGCCGGCGCTGATTAGTTTTGCGAACTTGTGAATCGCGAGATCAGGCCGCTGGCGCGCGCCATAGACGGTGAAGAATCGCAGGCACACGATGCGCATGTCGTACAGATGCGCATACGAATAGCAGAGCAACTCGCCGGCCGCTTTCGTCGCGGCGTAGGGCGAAATCGGATTAAAGATCTGATCGGCTTCGGCGAAGGGAACTTTCGCGTTCAATCCATACACGGAGGACGACGAACCAAAGACAAACTGTTTCACGCCCCGTACGCGGGCCAGCTCGAGCAAATTCAGGGTGCCGTTGATGTTTGTCTCGACGTAAAGCCGCGGCTCCTTCAAGGACGGCCGCACGCCCGCGCGGGCCGCCAGATGCACAATGCAGTCAAAGTTTGTTTCGCTAAACGCCTGTGACAGCGCTTCCTGATTACGAATGTCGGCTGCGACCAGTCTGAAATCCGGATTTGCCAGCCGCGCGCTGAGGTTCTCTCGCTTGATGGCTGGATCGTAAAAGTCATTAAAGTCATCGACAACGGTGATCCGCCAGCCGCCTTCGTTCATCAAACAATCGACCAGGTGTGAACCGATGAAACCCGCGCCACCGGTGATGAGAACGTTTTTCATCTCAACTATGATTAACCACAAAGACACAAAGCGCACAAAGGATCACATCAATAATCTGCAACTTAGCTCTATCTTGGTCCTCTTCGTGTCTTAGTGGTGAACTCTTTTCACTTCGTCGCATAGATCCACAAGTGCCAGCCCCAACGGGACGCCAAAGCTGATTCAAGCGATCGCGGCAGCAGCTTGCCAATTAGCGGGATGAATCGCTTGTTAAGAAAGTATGCGCGTAATTCAACCGCGCGAAACTCCTTAAATAGCTTGCGCGCTTCGCGCCGCGAATAAACACGCGCCAGAGGATTCCCGGCGCCGTCCGTACTCTGGCTAAGAAACTCATCCGGCGAAACCTGGCCATTCTTGTTTCCGGCCAAGAGTCCCGCGTGTTCACGCAGCGACTCCACCGGCTCGCCCGTCAAATGATGAACGATCCTGAGCCCGGCCTCGCTCTTCAACAACCCCGCGCCCGCGCGGCGCAGGACGCGAATGCCGACGCGATAGTTGTAGCTGCCCCGATGATACAGCATGACCATGGCCCGGCCGCCCGGCTTCAGCACGCGATGAATTTCTGCGACCGCGCGGGCAGTGTCGGGCGTGTGATGCAGAACGCCATGAGAATAAACTCGATCGAATGTGTTATCGGAAAAGTCCAGGTTCTCGGCGTCGGCCACATGAAATTCACCCGGCAGGCCGGAAATCTTAAATCGTCTCCGAGCCAGATCAATGGCAGCTTCGGTCAGGTCAACGCCGGTATAGTGCGCGCCGGCTTTGGCAAACTGGGCTCCATCCGTTCCCAACCCGCATCCGATTTCGAGGACACTCAATCCGTGCGCGCCGCCAAAATCCGCCGCGTCGGGAATGTGCCACTCTTTCGTGTAGCGATGTACTTCGACCCGATCGAAAAATTCAGCCGTGCCCATCTCGTCGTCGCTGAACCTGGTGCCGCACGGATGCGCTTGCCAGAAGGCGCGTACACGCTCTTTTAATTCGGCGTTGGCTTTGGTAAATTTCGGATTCGAATGCGAGCTTGCCATGAAATGCCAGTTCGATTTCTCATTAGCACCGCGCTTCAGCGAGGTGATCAGAAAACTTGTTTGAGTCTAGCCGGTTCAACGGCTTTCCGTAAACCGTTAAAAATGGTTTCACGGGTTGGATGCTTCCATCGTTACTCACCTCGCTAAAAGCGAGGTGCTGATGAGAGTTTCGGAGCCGTTCAATTTTCGGCCTAAAGATAGACTTGAGCGGCGCGCTCGGTTAGGATTACCGCGGTTGGCGCAACCCAAATGATTACTTTCCAGATCTCAGGTTACTTGACTGAATTCACGGGAGGCCGGGCGGAAATCATCCTGCAGACTTCGCCGGCAAACGTGCGCGAGGCCCTGGATAGTTTGTGGAGTGAACACGTAGGCCTGCGCGACCGGGTGCTCAACGAGTTGGGAGAAGTCCGCCCGCACGTAAATGTTTTCGTCAACAGCCAGACCGTTCCTCGCGATCAGGTTTTGCAGACTGAGATCGTCGGTGACGCTGAAGTCTGCATCATGCCCGCAGTCAGCGGCGGCGAAAGCCGCGCGGGATTAGGCTGAACTGAAGGCACGTCACGACCGTATCACTGGTTAGCTATGTTTTGTCCAAGTTGCGGTTCCAACGAACAGATGAGTCAGTTTTGTCGCGCCTGCGGTACTGACTTGCGATCGGTGCGCACGAGTCTCGAGCGCCCCGACTCAATCACCGCGATCGCCGTTACCGCGCGCGAAGAGATTGGCCGTGCAGTAGCGGAAAAGATTCGCGAGGTGGAAGGGTCTCACGATCTGAAACAGGTCGCCGAAGATGTCTTGCCGCAAATCGAGCGGTTCCTTGAGTCGCCTGAAGAAAAACGTCTGCGACGGATGCGCGCGGGCGTGATCACGGCGGCAAGCGGCGCCGGCGCGTGTGTAATTGGGTTGGTGCTGGCGGCGATTATTTATGGCGATGTGGGCAAGGCTCTTACCATGGGAGGGGCTGGACTGGGCTTCCTGATATTTCTAGTAGGCCTTGGTCTGGTGCTTAACGGCGTTTGGTTTACCGGACCTCGGAAAGGTGTGGAGGATAATTCGCCCGACGCCGAACTGCAGAATCAACTCGACGCGGGATATGCGCCACCGCAATTGAAACCTGGCAGCGAAGCACCGCCAACATTTCGTTCGCCAACCACTTCGAGTCTTTCCCACGCCTCGAGTTCTTCGGTCACTGAGCACACGACCCTTCATTTAAAGAATGACCGGTGATCGCTACGTTGAGGCGGCTCAACTCGTGGGCTACAGATCTAACGCAGCTACGCGGCTATCAAGATTCTATGGCGATAATTCTTGAAGGCGGTTGCCATGTAACCGACATGTGCGAAGGCGAGCCGGTGTTTGACGGCACGCTGCGGGTTCGGAATCAGATTGGCCGCGCGACCGGCGCCCAGGCGATCTCTTTACGCGTGATGGAAATCTCCGCTGCTTCTCCAGCGAAGCTTCGTAACGGAGCCTGTGATGAGATCCTTTATTTGGTTGGACCTTGGGAGCGCGAAGAATGCTGGGAGCGCGGCCTTCCGTATGGGCGAAAGCGCCAATCCGCAGAAGCGGCAGAACTCAACTGGATTTTCATTGATGGCCACCGCTATGAAGTTGGCCCCGACACGGGGATTTACGTTCGGCCGGGTGAGACGTTTGTAGTTGTACCTCGAGGGCCTGACCCAATTGTGATGGTAAGCGTGCGCTGTCCCGAACCCGAGCGGGAGCCTGAGCAGGACTTCGACCTCAACTCTGGACTCGCTCCTGTATCTGATTCTCCGCCGCCGCGACCGCCGCTGGTGCGTCTCGCGGATCGTCCGGCCCAGCCCACGGCCGATCGCTGGTACCGCGTGTTGGTCGATGATGAACTCGGCAGCACAAATGCCACCCAGTTTGTCGGCTCGATACCGCCCGGTCGCGCGCCCGATCATTTTCATCAATACGAAGAGGTGCTCTTCATTCTCAAAGGCGAAGGCCGCATGTGGGCCGGCGAAACCAACACGCCGATCAAACCAGGCTCGTGCATCTATCTGCCCAAAGGACAAGTGCACTGCGTCGAAAATACCGGCACAGATGAGTTGCGTTTGCTGGGCGTGTTTTATCCGGCAGGCAGTCCGAGCGTCAGATACGACGTGTGAGTGGAGCGCGATTGGAGCGCGGACACCCTGTCCGCCTGAGCGCGAAGCGCGAACATTTTTGAATTTGCGGTGGGCAAAGCTGAGCGTGCTTCGGCACGCTGGCGGACAAGAATGTCCGCGCTCCGAGATCACATCAACTCCGCCAGAATCCCCATCGCCTCTCTTACCTCTTCATCCGTATTAAAAAAATGAGGCGACAGGCGCAGGCCGACCGCGGGGCGGCAGTCGACGAAAACTTTTTTCGCCGCCAGACGCTTGACCATCCCCGGACCATCTTCAACGTAAATCATCACTGAAGCTCCACGGTCTTCAACATTGGCCGGACTGTTCACCTTCCAGCCTTTCTCGATTGCAAAGTCAATCATCCACTCAGTGCGCCGTTGTGATTCGGCTTGAATAGTCTTCACCCCGACCTCTTCAATGATTTGCAGACCGGGAAGCACGGAATAGAGCGCGGGAATGCTGGGCGTCCCTTGCGCAAAGCGGCGTACCGAATCCGTGTATTGCATGGGCGTTGATGCAAAATCAAACGGCGCGGCGTGCGCCACCCATCCAGTCAGACGCGGCGTAAGATCCTTCTGCAGGTCGGGCCGCACGTAGAGATAACCGCAAGCCGGCCCTCCGCAAAGCCATTTGATCGTTCCGCCGATTAGAAAATCCACTTCCCAGTCGCTCGCCTGTAACTCAAGTGCCCCGGCGGATTGATAGACATCAAGCAGGACCAGCGCGCCATACTTGTGCGCCCGTTCGACGATCGCTTTGACATCGACGCGGTAAGAGCTGCGAAACGAAACATGCGAGAGCGCCACCAGGCAGGTCGAGTCATCAATCGCGTCCAGAATATGTTCGAGCGCTACCGTGATCCCATCATCGGTATGCACGACGTGGATATTCGCGCCCAGACGACCTTGCGCCTCCCAGATGTACTCCATCGAAGGAAAGTCCAGAGCGCTGGTCACGATTTTGTTCCGGTCACTCTCTGCGAAATTGAAACAGGAGGCGACGCTGGAAAGCGCAATCGAGGCGTTTGGTTGAATCTGGACTGAAGCGGGCGCCGCGCCGAGAAGTTGAGCAATGCGATCACCGACGCTCGTAGACATCTCCCACCAACTCGCGGCCCAGGCATCCTCGCTGGTATGGTGTTCCCAGGCGTCGTAGTAAGCGAGCACCGACTCGCGCGTAGCTCGTGGCACCGGGCCCAGGCTGTGGCTCAAAAGGTGTATGCCCGAAGCCAGGGTCGGAAATTCTTCGCGGCGGCGGTTGATTTGAGATTCAGGCTTCATTGATCAATTTAGGCGCACTGAAAGTGCGCAATGTAATAGCCAGGGCAACGCCCCTGGTTAATTCGACAATAGGAGCTTTCGAGCGCTGAAGGCGCGAGATAATTTGTGAATGAACCGAACACATTTCGCGCTTTCAGCACTTTGAAACCATAACCTACTGATAACCTGGGGCCTTGCCCCCAGGCTATTGCATTTCGCGCCCCTGGCGCTTTCAAGCTCTAATCTGACCAATCATCTTTTCCATAGCGAGCGGATCATTCAACAACCCATCGAGTATGCCCTTTGCTTCCTCGCCAATCGGCGGATCGATTGTCTCTGCGCGAATATGCCGCAGAATCTCACCCGCGACAAACGCTGTGGTCATCTTCGGCACATCGGCGCCTTTGCTCATGTCTGTATCTATCGTCGTGGGCATTACGGTCATCACATGCACCCCGCGATCGCTCAGGTATGCGCGCAAAGCCTGACCCAACGAAAGCAACGCAGCCTTGCTGGCGCAGTAAGTGCCAACCAGCGGCAGATTGATTTTGGCGAAGGCGGTGGCCACATTCACGATCATCCCCGAGCCCTGCTCGACCATCGCGGGCGCGAGGGCCCGCGTCATTCGCAGTGCTCCGAAGTAGTTCACGTTCACCTCTTCCAAGGCTTTTTCAAAATCCATTTGCAGCGGATTGCCGTAGCCCGCCACGCCTGCGTTGTTGACCAGAATATCAAGGCAGCCGAGCCCGGCTAGCGCGCGTATGTCCTCATCAGCAGTGACGTCCAGCTTGATCGGCGTGATCGGCGCGTCTATCAACTGCGCGTCGCTTCTCAACTTCTCAATGTCCTCAGTTTTGCGCGCGCCGGCAAAGACTTCACGCGCGCCTGCCTGGGCACACGCGAAAGCCAGAGTGCGGCCGAGGCCGCGACTGGCACCGGTGATTAAGATTCTTCTGCCGTTGATTTCCATGAAATCATTCGCACCTTTCGGCGTTCAGTGCGGGCGGGACGTCCGCGCTCCCAGCGCTAACCGCGCATAAGCATACAGTGCCGCGCCAATCACCGCCCATACCAGCACGAGTTCGACGCTCGTCAAAGAGTGATTTGTGATTCTCTCGCCGAGACTGTGCTGCTTAATCGTACCGATGTCCTGGACAACCTGCACCACGATCAGGGCGCCCATCGAAATAACCGAAAGCAAAGCCGCCGCTCGCTGCAACCAACGCGGCATTCCGATACTAATCTGCTGGTGAAGCTGTGGATTCAATCGTGGCAACAAAAGAAAAGTCAGGCTGTGCAGGAAGTAAAGCAGGACCAGGGCAAAGACGGCGATGTTCAAGGCAAGCGAAAGCTGTTTGCTGATTAACAGTAGCGAGCTGGCGAACAATGTCAGCGTCAATGCGCGCACGGGCGTCGCGGTTCGTGGATTAATAAAACCCAACCACGGCGGCGCCAGCTCGTCTTCGACAAAAATGATCGCCAGGCGCGACGGAACAATCAGGGTGGGATTTAGGGAAGTGGTAATCGCCATGATGGCCCCGATGGTCACTAACGCCGCGGCGCCCCACGGCAGGTAGACCGCGGCCACTTCGGTCATCGGAGCGGTGCTCGCTTGCAGACGCGCTCCCGGCAGCACTCCAAAGGCCACGGTGGACATCAGGATGAAAATTGCCGCGGCCGCGGTGATGCCTTTGAGAAAAACTATCGGAAGCCGACGGGTGCTGTCTTTGACTTCACCGGCGGTCTGGGCCAATGCTTCAAAGCCCGCATAGGAAAAGAAAAGCGGGATCAGACTGGCCGCAAATCCGCTCGGGCCATGGGTGATGAATGGCGCATAGTTTGCCGGATGAATCGCGAATAAACCGGGAACTACCAGCACCAGAATCGACAGCCCCAGCAACGCGCACATCGCGACCTGGATTCTGCCAAACCACTTCACGCCGATTACGTGCACGAGGTAGAAGAAAAGCAGGCTGCCGACGGCCAGCGTCTGGTGAACTAACTCGCCACTGGACCGTCTGCCGGCAAGTTCGAGCAGGTAATCCGCCAGCGCACTCGCCAGATAAGCGCCAGCTCCAATGTAAGCGATGATCTTCAACCATGATCCGATGTAGGCCAGGTGAAAGCCGCCCAGCGTGCGCGAGATGTGCAGGTATTCACCGCCCGGCTCTCGGCCCAGCGGTGTGGAAATGAAAGCAGCATACGGAACTGAGGTAGCCAGAATCGCCGGCATCAAGACGACATAACCGAGAATTACACTGGGGCCAGTCAAAGACCACGCATCGCTGGTAACTTTGAAAATGCCGGCGCCCACCAGGATTCCAATCAACGCGGCGTAAGATTCGATCGTGCCGAGATCGCGGCGCAGGCGCGAGACGAGTGGCGCGGCGTTAGTTTGATCATCCATCTTAGTCTGCAGCTTGCCGCTTTTCCTTTTGCGAAGATACTGTGTCTCCTCAGCGGCGTTCACGCGGGCTTTCCCGCAGAGTTACTAGACCAGCCGTTTTACGGCTGGGGATCAGCTCAAATAAGCCTCTTAGCGCGCTGTCAACTTGTGGCCGCACTCAACCCAGCCGTAAAACGGTTGGGCTAGTAGAAGCCATTACAAAAGCCGCGTAAACGCGGCTCCCCTTTTGCTAAATCGCAGGGCCTACTTCATCCCTTCAACGAGAGCTGCCGCTTCATCAATTCATTCGACGGCAAACTGGGATCCAACACTTTCTCCGCCGTCTCAACACCTGCAACCGGCAGATTCCTACCATCGATCAGACCAAGCTGTGCCAGCACTGACGCCTGATCCCAATAGATGTGTTCGTGGGCCAGCTTGCCGTCGCGAAAGTGAACGATCACAACCAACGGCACCTTCACATGCCGGTCTGTCGGCGCCACCCCTGGTAGCATCCAGTCCATCCTGATCGAATGCGTGAATTCGAAGACCATTTCATCGACCACCCGATCAGTTCCGATGGTACGCGAGACCGGAGTCATCGAAGTGTCGGGCGGCATCTGCGGAATGAACCGTTGGGAATAGAACTCGCGGAGCTGTTCGTGACCAACGCCGCCGGTTAGAACCGGAACGTGATTAACGTAGGCATCGGTTACCATGGTCGCCAGGGTGTCTTCGGTATTGCGCGTCGCGAATTCGTATTTGACGTGCTCGTCCCATCGATCAGAGAGCGACTTCCGCGCACTCTCCAGCCCTTCACCCGCCAGGTGGCGCACAAAGAATTCCAATGAACGTAAGTTCGCCAGTTCTGCTGCCGCTGCGTCAAAGTGCTCGCCGCCGGGCCGGCCAAAAGCGTGATCCTGCTGCGGATAATCGTGAATGGTAATCAGTGGATTTGGATCGAGCACCTCGTGAATATGCTTCTGAGCTTCCGGCGGGCAGTGCTGATCCTTTCCCGCAATGTGAAGCATCAATGGCGAGCTAAGATTGTTTGCTTCGTCGATCGTCTTCTCAATGCTGACACCGTAGAAACCGACAGCGCAGTCAGGTTTGAACCGAGCGGAGAGTAACCAGGCGAGATTGCCTCCGAGACAGAATCCCACCGCACCAACCCTCCCGCTGCACGCTGGATGATTGCGTAGAAACTCAACCGCGGCCGCTGAATCCTCGACCGCTTTTGCTTCATCCAGTCCCTGGTAGAGCTCAAACGCTTTTTGCCTTCCCGCTTCCGTCTGATCAGTCAGTTCGACGCCCCGCTCCTGTCGCCAAAACAGATCCGGACAAATAGCGACGAAACCATGCGCCGCGTACCAGTCACAAACGTTTCGCAGGTATTGATTGACGCCAAAGATTTCCTGCAAGACGACAATACCCGGACCGTAAGCGCCGGCGGGCAAGGCCAGATAGGCATCAAATTCGCCGCCATCGAATGATTTCACTGTAACCATACTGAGCTGTCCTCCGCGCGAAGGTTTATACGCGAAGTAGAGTCAATTGGCCAATGTTCGGAGTACGCTTTGGCGTGCGCCGGCAGAGCGAAGCGGCGACGGCGCTTTGGACTCGACACTCAAGCGCTCGAACCAAAGCGGTGTCGCGCTGCGCTTGCCACCGCACTCCAAAGCTATCGCTGTTGCTTCAGCCACTCGCGGCCCGCGGGACACAACTCGAGAAAATTACAGATGCGACAGTGAGTCGCCGGAAGAGGTGGAAACTGATCCGCGTTGAGCGTGCCGTCCA
>WNFR01006711.1_pt1 | contig 15537 bp, 18 predicted proteins | sample 5400221 | NCBI WGS metagenome assembly WNFR01 (sample SAMN13153357, study PRJNA577476) | soil metagenome | isolation source: 40 cm soil under Madrone tree | place: USA:California | collected 2016-06-14 | reverse complement strand
AGGCGTTGATGATCTGGGTGCGCTGGCGTATCAGCACATCGCGCGTGCGATGCTGCATCAACTGACCCTGCTGTTCGGCCGATTTGATCCGCACGAAGCGCATGGTCGGTCGCCGAACCGCTTCGCAGATCGCCTCGGCGTCAGCCGCATCGTTTTTGTTGCGCTTAACGTAGGCCTTCACATCCTTCGCCGGCATCAGGCGCACCTCGTGGCCGAGCTTCGTCAGCTCGCGCGCCCAATAATGCGCCGTGGCACAGGCTTCCATGCCGATCAGGCACGGCGGCAATGCCTTGAAAAACGTAATCACCTGGCTGCGCCGGAGTTGCTTCCTCGCAACTACCTTCTCCTTGGCGTCGATCCCGTGAACCTGAAATGAAATACGTTCTTGGCGATATCTAAACCGATCGTGGTAATTTGCATCTGGACGGCTCCCCTCATGTGATTCGTCTGCGACGATCACTCTATGGCACTTCGATGCCGGGAGCGGGCGCCGTCCACCACATCAGACTCGGCCGCGCCGACCACCGCCCTGGCGCGCGTATGCGCGGCCGGTGCTCTTCGGTTAGCGGACCCATTTCGGTCGGGTCGGATCGGGGCAGCCTTGGGCCACAACCGGACCTTTCGTCTATTATTTTCGCTTTGCCAGTGGCTTAGCAATTTCGTGGGCGCCGTCGATGAAAAGTTGCGCGGAAGGACTGAGCGCCCGGTTCTTCAGGGTGGCAACTCCGACCGGTCCGACCATCGGCAGTTCGATCGGACAAGACTTGGCTTCTCGACCAGTCGAGGCAGAGACTCACGTGGACCTATGTGGGGCGATCCTATGACGTCGCTTGTGAGCACATTCTCGACAACGTTGGGGAGGCCGAGCGTGCCGATCGGACGAACACAGTGGCACAGAGCCAGCAGTGTTTGATTGACTGTCACATGGTCGAGGGCAATTCAGGTGCGTGGCACACGACTTCGATTCGATGCCCGTCTGGGTCAAGAACGTAGGCAGCGAAGTAATCAGGGTGGTAGAGGTGGCGCAAACCGGGCATTCCATCGTCCCGACCGCCGGTAGCGAGCGCGGCGGCATGGAAAGCCCGGACAGCCGCTCGATCGGGTGCACGGAAGCACAGGTGCGTACCGAGTGACGGCGTGACATCGGGCTCGAGCGTGATCGTAAACTCGACGCCGAACTGTCCCGCCATCGCGCCGTAATCCGATCCACGTCCATCGCCGAAGTCGACGGTGCGGACAATGCCCAAGGGGCGCAGGGCGGCGTCGTAGAATTGGCGACTGCGTTCGAGATTCGCTATTCCGAGCGATACATGGTCCAGCATGATGCGACTTGACTCCTATGGGGCACGGTTGCCGGCGGCGATCGCCTCAAGGCAATCCCTGTCGAGGCGCATCACCGCGAGGTCGGCGGCTTCCTCGGCCTGGAGCCTCCGATAGAAAGCTCCGCCTGTTACATTCATCCGCCAGAGCTCCCGATAAACTGCGTCACAGCCGAGTTGAAGTGCTTGACGCGCCACCGCCGTCATTAGCGCACGACCGGTACCGCGGCGTCGCGCAAGCGGCCGCACGTAAAAGTCGCAGAGCCACAAGCGCTTCTTGCTCGTATGTGCCTCGAAAGCCTTACATAGAAGCGCATAGCCCACTAACTGGTCGGCGACCTCAGCAACAAGGCAATCGAACCATCTTTCAGGTCCTGACCCATCTCTGATGAGGTCGGATTCCAAGACCTTAGGTTCGGGATTGCCGACCGCTGCTGCGAGCTCACGCGCCATATCAATGACCCTTGCGGCGTCCCCGGCCCGCATCGGGCGAATAACAGGACGATCGTCGTGCGTCATGATTGTCGCTCTACGTATCGAACTCGGACGGGGTTCGTTCTCGGCCGCCTGCGTTGACGAGCATGTTCAGGTCGGAAAATTTGCAGTCCGCGCCTTCATTGGGAGGCGCGATGATGCGCTCGATCACCAAGGTTTCGCCTGCGATCTCATGGAATTCCGGCAGCGGCGCAGGATTGACATTGCTTGCGCGTCATCCAATCGTGGATGATGAATTTGGGAAGGTAAGCGTCTCCCCCGCCGGGCACGCGGTCGAAGAAGCTGCCGCCGGCGGTTTCGCATCCGCCTTGCACTGAAGGCTTGCACTCACTTCAACCTCTGAGTCGGTTCGCTGAACGATTTCACAAACTCGGCCAGAGCAACTCCAATCTGATCTGGCGAGTCTTCCTGGAGAAAATGCCTCCCACGGACGATGACCTCGCGTTGGCTTCGCCAGGAGCGACAAAAGTCGCGCGTGCGCCCGGTGATGATCGCACCGGGATTACCCAGAATCAGGAGTTTGGGGATTGCGCTCTGAGAAAGCCAGATTCCATAGTTTTCGACGATCGTGGTCACGTCAGCCGGTTCTCCCTCGATTGGGATTTGGCGTGGCCAAGTGAGCGTCGGTAGGCGCGCTTCCCGCCTGAGATACGGCGCCCGATAGGCGGCCATTTCTTCGTGGCTCAGCTTTCGCATCACGCCTCGCGGCAGCACCATTTCGACGAAGAAGTTCTCATCGAGCACCGTGTGCTCGCCCTGCGGCGAACGTAGGGCTCGGAAAATATCACCGGCCTCGCCGAAATCATCCCACCGCCGCGGCATCGAGATGGCCTCCATATAGGCGATGGCTTTGATCTGGTTGGGGAAGCGGAACGCTCGGTGGAACCCCAGGGCCGACCCCCAATCATGCACCACGAGGATGACATTTTTGGTGAGCTTCATCGCATCGAACCAGGCATCGAGATAACGCGCATGATCTAAGAACCGGTAGGATTGCGTCGGCGATTTTCCCGACCGACCCATCCCGATCAAGTCGGGTGCAAGACATCGCGCGTGATCGCTGAGATAGGGAATAATGTTGCGCCACAGGTAGGACGAGGTCGGATTTCCATGAAGGAATACGATCGGGTCGCCGACACCGGTATCGACATAATTCATCTCGGTGTCGAGGACCGAGACGTGCTCCCTTGGGTGAGGATCGGCTGCCTTGATTTGAACGTCAGTCATCGATGCTACCTTGGAAGGATTGTGGGACAACTAAGCCGCGCAGACATCGCAAGCGTCTCCGGCTTTGCCATCCAGATCGATGGCTGATAGGAGCGCTGTTATCTTGGCCAAGACCATCGCGGCTTGCGGACGCACCCGGAAGTCGACGGCCTGCTCGAGCCAGCGCACCCGACCATCCCGGTCGATCAGGATCGTCGTGGGGATCGCGAGGTCGCGAAACGGGCCGCGCCTGGGCGTGAAGTTCCGCTGTTGAACGTTGTAGAGTCGGTGAATTGCGAGTCCAGGATCAGCCACCAACCTGATGGCCCAATTGTGCGTCCGCTTGAACGGCCGCAACTCGTCGACACGATCCGAACTCACGGCCACAAGCTTTATACCGAGGGCCTCGAAATCCTTGGCGAACTGATCGAGTTGGGCCAGCTCCGCGACACAGTAAGGGCACCAATATCCACGATAAAACTTCAGCAGAAGGGGCGACCCTCGGAGATCCGAAAGCCGGAATTCCTCGCCATCGGCGTCCAGCCAAGGAAATCCGGAGCAAGGGCGTCGACCGCCACGGCCGGCTGCTGGTGCGGCAGTCCGCTGGTGAAGGTCCCAAGCAGAAACAATGAGGCGGGAACGATGGCGATAGCACCGAGGATGTAGCCTATGATGCCTGGATGCAGGAAGAAGGCCCCCACTGCCAAGAGCAGCACCAAGGCCATGAGGGCCTGCTCCCGCCTCGGCCGGAGGGTGGCCCGATTGCTCGTCATCTTCGGATAGTAAGAGGCGAGATTCCCCACCGCCGTTGCGAGAGATAGGACAGCCAGTATCGTTCCTGAATTCATCGTGGTTCTCCTTGTAATGCACGTAAGCAAACCAAAGTTTCGTCCGACATATTCACGTCAGGTCCGTCGACATAGGCCGAGTAGGTTCCGTGAGACCGCGGCGCTTCATTTCCATCAGTGCCCCAGCAGCGATGCGAGGAGGATCGCGACTTCCGGGATCAAGAGATGGGCGCTCTGGCGGAAGGTGCCATCCAGTTCGGCGCCATAGAGCCTCACCGCCAGAATCACGGCCGCGACGATGGCGATCGAGGCCAGCGCCGCCAAGAGTCTTCGCGATGAGAACAGACAGAACACCAGGATCGCGGCGAAACCCAAACGGAAGCTGCCGAACCCGGCGGGCGGACCTCAGTGAGATATTCCAGAAATTCATGGTGTGCTCCGTGAAGACGTTTCCACAGTTTCGCGCCCCGCGACCTGCGGCTCGCCGGACAATCCTACGAGGTTGGCGCTGACGCCGCAGAGCCGCGCCGCGACATCGGGGTCGCGGGTCACCGACTTGGTTCGCCTGATCTGTTGCCGCAGGAAGAAGCGACCGGACACGGTTGCGACGAAATATCCGCAAGCAGGAGTTCAGGCGCCCGCCCCGTGGCGACCTTCGCCACCTCGGCCTGAGCGCGGGCGCCACGCTCGGCATCGCGGCAGACCATCAGCACGCTGACGCCCATTTTCGCCAGCTCACGCGCGGTCACAAAGCCGACGCCACTGTTCGCCCCGGTGATGAGAACGATCTTCCCGCGCATCGCGTCATGCCTTCGCGGGTGCGCGGGGGACCGCGAACATATTGACCAGATTGCCGTCGGGGTCGCGGAATAACATGGCCTGGTAGCCCCAGGGCTGTGTCGTCGGCTCCAGGACAAATTCACGGACGATGTTCTCAAGACGCGCTCGCTCTTCGTCGACATCCTCGACCTCGAAATCGAGAATCACCGAGCGGTTGACCCTTGGCATAGTCGCGCCCGCGCCGTGGCGGTCGATTATCTTCTGACTGCTGGTCGCAGGCGTCAGCGCGGGGGCGTGAAACTCGAAGTAAACATCATCGCCGCTGGGCGCCATTCTGGTTACTTCCTTGTAGAGCCGACTCAAACCCGGAACATCGTTCGTGACGATACTTGCGTGAGCGAGTTTCATGGGGGGACCTCCTCTCAGATCTGTCGGGATTCAATCCGGGAGCCGTGAGATGGCGCTCTCATCAGCCTGTTGCCTCGGACGTTCTCAGGGCAGAGGCTTCGGGCGTGCTGCGATCACGCGCGGCGGCGGAATCGAGCGACTCGCTTCGTCTCGAATACAGCTGCCAGGCGAGCAGCACGCCGCTCACGACCACCATCGGCACGAAGAAGACTAGGACAAACCAGGTTACGCCGCTGGCAGCTCCCATGAGATGTTCGCGCACGCCTCCCTGGATGTTGGAGACGGTGTCGTAGGCCGTTTCCGCAACCAGCAGCCATGCTAGCGGGATGGCAAGCCGTACCCTGTGACGGAGCAGCATGATCGTGGCGAACGCCATGCCGGCACCGACGACGTCGCCGACCACGATCTCCATCGCTCCGCCGTCCGAGATCGGAAAGCCGGTGTGTTGCGCAGAGAAAACCTGCAATGCGACGTACCGGAATACGTGGACCCAGAGCAGCGCAATAAGGGCGTCGGCGCGTACGCGGCTCTTGAGCCACGGAACCACGTACCATCGCACTATCGCTCCGAATACGATCAGGCTCAGCAGTTGGGCAGATGCTTGCGCGGGCATGAGATAGTTCATGATTGCCTCCGAGAAAGCGACTGGTTGACGGTGAGTGTGGTGGAATCTGTCGTCGCCACGACGCGCCGACCGAAAAACATCCGCCGCAGCAAGCCGTCCTTCTGGATCAGCGTATGGTAGAGGGCGCCCGCGACGTGGAGCGCGATGAGCGCCATCAGCAGCCGCGAAAACACGTAGTGAACTGTACGCACCGGGAAGGCCCAGAAATCAGCGGGCAAGACACCGTCGCCCCCGAAGACGATAGCCAGCAGACCGGCTTGCAGCACCATAAAGACGCCGCTGCCCGCCATGCCCATTACGACGACATAGAACAATCGGTGCGAAGCCCAGGCCAGCCGGTCCAACGTCGGATTCCCGGTCGAAGCTGCACTCGGGTGCTCGGTTTGCATGCGCACGAAGAGGCGAACGAGCATCAGCAGCAGGATCAAGACCCCGCCAGCCACGTGGCTGCGCAGCGCCTCGAGCTTCGTGGGGTCACTGTTTGGAATGTTGACCATCACCAAGGCGCCAAGTGCCAACGCGGCGATGATCAGAAAGGCCAACACCCAATGCAAAGCCACCAGAAGGGGATGATAACGCGAGACTTGCGCCATGCTCGTTTCTCCCTCGAAGAGCACGGGCCTGAGCGGAATGGAGGACCCGGCGTGTGGGAAGTTGGAGCTTTGAAGTTTGTTCGGCAATCTGGCATTATGCGAATGACCTCGTCGGAGAATCTGATCAATGCGGAAATTGGGCTTTGCCGAGATGACTGCTTTCGTGGCAATCGCTGAACGTTCCAGCTTTGCCAAAGCCGCAGTTCATCTGGGCATGTCGCGTTCGGCGCTCAGCGAGACCATCCGCGGCCTCGAAGACAAGCTCGGCGTCCGGTTGCTCAATCGGACGACCCGCAGCGTCGCCCTGACGGAGGTCGGCGAGCGCCTGCTCGCGGAGATGCGGCCGGCACTCGAGAGCTTTGAAGCCGCGGTGGAGTCCATCAACGTGTTCCGCGACAAGCCTACGGGACACCTTCGTCTCACCGTTCCACGCCCAGCGGCGAGAATGGTGATCGAGCCGATCCTCTCAAAATTTCTCGCGACCTATCCTGCCATCAGCCTCGAGATAATCACCGACAGCGCGCTGACCGATATCGTCCGCGATCGCTTCGATGCCGGCATCCGGCCCGGCCATCGTCTCGAGCAGGACATGATCGCCGTTCGCGTGGGTGAGGACGCGCGCCCCACTGTCGTTGCCTCACCCGATTACTTGCTTCGGCACCCCCGTCCAAAGGTGCCCGAAGATCTCCAGGCACACAATTGCATCCGCCAGCGCTTCGCAAGCGGCGTGATTCACAATTGGGCATTCGAGAAGCGGGGAAAGAGCTTGGAGGTCATGGTCAAAGGCTCTCTCATCGTCAGCGATGGAGATCTTGCACTCCGTGCTGCCTTGGACGGCGTCGGCATAGCTCGCCTGCCGATTACCTCGGTCGAGACACACATCAATCAGGGGCGGCTCGTTGCCTTGTTGGAAAACTGGACGCCGCGCTCCGTGGGATTCTTTTTGTACTATCCGAGTCGGCGCCAAACTCCCGCGGCTCTCCAGGCCTTCGTCGATTTCCTAAGAGGGCTTTCGCGGAGCAATGGCAGGACCGCTGCGAAGCAGACGTCGTGAAGAGGAGGGCTTTCGCGTCGCCCCTGCTCGTGTCTCGCGGATCAAGTCCTCACATTGGCCGAGTGCGAGCACCATCTCAAACAGTTCCGCGCGCCGGCTAGTCCGGTTCTGGGCCATAATGCTGATCTCCGTCCAGCGGTTGCCGAAGATAGCGCACCAAAAAGTGCATGATTGCTGTACGCACGTTTAATGATGCAAAGGGTCAGTATGGGTCCAGGCTGTGTAACACAGCCTGGGTCACGGGCTGCCTTTGCGATTACCTTGGCATCACGACCGGTGTCCGTCGGATAGCTGCCGACTCGCTGCAACGCCCAAGTCGGCAGAGTCGGGCCAGGAGGAGACATAAAGCCGGGCCCAAGCGTTCGGACGACGTCGCTTTGTCCTTGAGGACCTCATTACGCTGAGCGCAAGCGGAATTTGCAAGCCGGATCAGGCTCGTGTCTCGGGGAGAGGTAAGTCCGCACAGCCGCCGAGTAATCGATCCTGGCGCTGATGCCTGCAGCGTTTGCGGCTGGAGAACCAAATTATTTGGAGCACCGTCATGTGAGATGCAGTAGGATGAAGAGGAAACCCATTTGTGATTTGTCATGGAGAAGAAATCAGACAAATTTTGTGCGGTGCGGCGAGAGCTGGCATCACCGTATGCTGGCGCAATTAGTTCCGTTGCCACGGCGCCCAGCAAGCCTCGTGCCCAAAAAACATCGGCCGCATGATTGCCATTGTCCGCATAGCACTTCAGCGTCCCTACACGTTTATCGTGCTCGCTTTGGTCATTCTTATCGTCGGCCCGCTCGCCGCCCTGCGCACGCCCGTCGACATCTTTCCGGACATAAGGATCCCGGTAATCGCGGTGATCTGGCAATATACCGGGTTGCCGCCGGATCAAATGGCCGGCCGCATGACGACCCAGTTTCAGCGCGCCCTGACGACGACGGTCAATGACATCGAACATATCGAGGCCAATTCGTACAACACCATCAGCATCACCAAAGTGTTCTTCCAGCCGAACGTGGACATTCGCATCGCGAACGCCCAGATCACCGCGGTGTCGCAGACTCTGCTGAAACAAATGCCGCCAGGCGCCACGCCGCCGCTGATCCTGAACTACAACGCCTCGACCGTACCGATCATCCAACTCGCCCTGTCGGGTCAAGGCCTGTCCGAACAGGCGCTTGCCGACCTCGGCTTCAATGTCGTGCGTACGCCGCTGGTCACCGTTCCCGGCGCTGCGATACCGCTCCCTTATGGCGGCAAGTCGCGTCAGGTGCAGATCGACCTCGATTCTACCGCGATGCAAGCGCATGGTCTTTCCGGCCAGGACGTCGCTAATGCGCTCGCGGCGCAGAATCTGATTACGCCGGTCGGAACGCAGAAGATTGGGGGGTTTGAATACTCGATCCAGCTCAACAATGCCCCTTCGGCGATCGACGCGTTGGGCGACTTGCCCATTAAGAGCGTGAACGGCGCAATGGTCTATATCCGCGACGTGGCCCATGTGCGAGACGGAAATCCGCCGCAGACCAATATCGTGCATGTCGACGGTAACCGTTCCGTGCTCATGCAAGTGTTGAAAAACGGCTCCGTCTCGACATTGGCGATCATCGCAGGCATCAAGCAGCAGGTGGCGCAGCTCAAGGCGATCTTGCCGAGCTCGCTCGACATCGCGGAGATTGGCGATCAGTCGCTCTTCGTCAGCGCCGCGGTGAGCGGCGTCATACGAGAGGGGGCCATCGCGGCCGCCTTGACCAGCCTGATGATTCTGGTGTTCCTCGGCAGCTGGCGCTCGACCGTCATCATCGCAACCTCAATTCCACTCTCTATTCTAGGGTCGATCGCTGCACTCTCGGCCCTCGGCGAGACGCTGAACATCATGACGCTGGGCGGGCTCGCGCTCGCGGTCGGTATTCTGGTCGACGACGCCACGGTGACGATCGAGAACATCAACTGGCATCTTGAACAGGGCAAGGAGGTCGAGGCTTCCATCATGGACGGCGCCGCGCAGATCGTGACGCCGGCCTTCGTCTCGCTGCTCTGCATCTGCATCGTGTTCGTGCCGATGTTCTTTCTCCAGGGCGTGGCGCGGTTCCTGTTCGTGCCCATGGCCGAAGCCGTGATGTCTGCCATGATCTGTTCTTTCATCCTCTCGCGCACTCTGGTGCCGACGATGGCAAACTACCTGTTGCGCAGGCATGCGCCGCATACTGATCTTCATGGAAGGGGCGGCCCGCTGCCGCCGTCGCGCAATCCTCTGGTGCGTTTTCAGCGCGGCTTTGAAGCGAAGTTCCAACGCGTTCGTCTCGGCTATCGCGAGCTTTTATCTATGGCCCTTCGTCGCCGAACGGTGTTTGCGACCGGTTTCCTGACTTTCGTGTTTGGCTCGTTCGCGCTGGTGCCGTTTCTGGGCCGGGACTTCTTTCCGTCGGTGGATGCGGGGCAGATTCTCATGCACGCCCGCACTCAGGTCGGCACCCGCATCGAGGAAAGCGCAAATCAGTTCGCCGAGATCCAGAAGGCGATCCGCCAGATCGTCCCCCCCTACGATCTCGGAACCGTGGTCGACAATATCGGGATGCCGGTCAGCGGCATCAACATGACCTACAACAGCACCGGCACCATCGGGACCCAGGACGGCGACATCCAGATCAAACTCAATGAAGATCACCGACCGACAGCGGACTATATTCGGACCCTGCGCGAGGAATTGCCGACGCGTTTTCCGGGGACGACGTTCTCCTTCCTGCCGGCCGACATCATCAGCCAGATTTTGAACTTCGGTGCCCCCGCTCCGATCGATCTGCAGGTTCGCGGCCCGAATCTCGCTGCGAATTTCGCCTACGCTCAAGATTTGCTGCGTCGGCTTCGGCACATTCCGGGTCTGGTCGACGCACGCATTCAGCAGTCCTTGAAGAGCCCTGGTTTCAACGTCGACGTCGACAGAACGCGCGCCCAGTTTGTCGGGTTAACCGAACGCGATGTGACAAATAGCTTGGTGGTGAACCTCGCTGGCAGCAGCCAGGTCGCACCAACATATTGGCTCAATCCGGATACCGGCGTGTCATATCCGATCGTGATGCAGACACCGCAATATCAGATCGACACATTGGCCGCTCTGAAAAATCTGCCCATTACGGCGGCGGGTGCGCCATCGCAAACGCTCGGCGGGATGGCCGACTTCAACCGTGTCACGAGAAGCGCCGTCGTCTCCCAGTATAATATCCAGGCCATGATACAAATCTATGCGACCACGCAAGGACGCGATCTCGGTGCGGTCGCCGCCGACGTGCAGAAAGTCGTGGACGAAACGGCGAAGGACGCGCCGAGAGGGGCTCAGGTCGTGCTGCTCGGGCAGGTTCGGACGATGAACAACGCCTTTGCCGGGCTGCTGTTCGGCCTGCTCGGCGCTATCGTGCTGATCTATCTGTTGATCGTGGTCAATTTCCAGTCCTGGGGCGATCCCTTCGTAATCATCACCGCGCTACCTGCTGCGCTTGCCGGCATCGTATGGCTGCTGTTCGCGACCCAGACGACGCTGTCGGTCCCGGCGCTTACCGGCGCCATAATGTGCATGGGAGTTGCCACTGCAAACAGCGTCCTCGTAATCAGTTTCGCCCGGGAACGCCTCGTAGTACTCGGCGATCCAGTCGCAGCCGCCCTGGAGGCGGGATTCGTCCGATTCCGACCAGTCTTGATGACCGCGCTTGCAATGATCATCGGCATGGCCCCAATGGCGCTCGGCCTCGGGGAAGGCGGCGAGCAAAATGCCCCGCTCGGACGCGCAGTCGTCGGCGGCCTCATCTTTGCAACCATCGCAACATTGATGTTCGTGCCGGTCGTCTTCAGCCTCGTGCACGGTCGCGAACGAAGGCTGCACGCCGCAGCACTCGGAGATCCTCATGTCGCCTGATCCGGCACAGCCAATTCTGTCACGTCGCGCGCTACGGGTCACAGCTGTTGCAGCCGCCGCGGTCGCCGCCGTCATCGTTGTCCAGGGCATCGCGACGCGCAAATTGGCCAATGCGCGGCTGAGCGAATGGACCGAAGATCGAGCGCTGCCGGTCGTGGCGGTCGCAACGCCCGACACCCGCGGTAAGCGAACGACAATCGATCTACCGGGCCGGCTGGAAGCCTATTCACAAGCGCAACTCTTTGCGCGCGTCAGCGGCTACATCAAGGAGTGGAAGGTCGATATCGGCACACCGGTCAAAGCCGGGCAACTTCTCGCCGAAATCGACGCGCCCGACCTCGACCAGCAGGTCATGCAGGCCGAGGCCGACGTCGCCAGCGCCCAAGCGAATGCCACGCTCTCCAAAGCGACCCTGGAGCGAGGACAGTCGTTGAGCACATCTGGCGCCGTGTCGAAGCAAGATCTCGATCAAAGGATGGCCGATTTCGCCAGCAAACAAGGATTGGTCAAGTCGGTGCAGGCCAATCTCGATCGTCTGCGGGTGATGGAGAAATTCAAAAGCATTACGGCGCCGTTCGACGGGCTCGTAACGGCGCGCGCCACGGACGTGGGTGCCCTGATCAACGCGGGATCGGGCAGCGGGCCGGCCCTGTTCGTAGTTTCGGACATCGCGAAATTGCGCGCCTATATCAACGTGCCGCAAAACTATGCGCCCAGCATCAAGATCGGCACGGAGGCCCAGATTTCGGTTCCCGAATATCCGGGACTGCGCTTTCCCGCGACCGTCAGAGCCTCCTCGCAGTCTGTCGATATTGCCTCCGGCACCCCGGACACGGCTATCAACGTGCCGGCGAGCGCGCTGATTTTCGATCAAAGCGGATTGCGCATCGCCACGGTCGGCGCCGATGATCGTGTCGTGCTCAAGTCGGTCACGATCTCACGCGACCTCGGCAAGGAGGTCGAGATCGCTTCGGGTCTCGCGGCGGATGATCGGGTCATTGCGAGCCCGCCGGACGGGATCGCGTCAGGCGACCTGGTTCGTATTGTTGGCGGTCCTGGGACCCTGGGCGCACCCGAAACCGCGGCTACCAAGCGGGCGCAAGGCAAGCCCCCTGGATAGAACCGTTCGTCGATGGCCAGGACATCGACGGACCGCCTAAATCGCGTGAGAATCCCGCCGGCCCTTGACCAGTTTGTGGCAATTGGAGGCTAGGGATTGGCGGATGACACGCGAAAAAATACAAAAACCACAAATGCGCATTTGACGCCGCGCTGGCCGCTAAGGGTCCAGGCTGTGTCACACAGCCTGGGTCATCAAGAGCCGCGCTGATAGCTCGCGCCAATAAGCGAGAATGCGAGGTCTGTTGAGGCTATTCACCGGAAATTGCGAGCTCTTTCCGCGGTATTCTCGGACCCAGCCGCAACCGAACACGAGAAAGCCAATGCCAAAGGGCTCAAGGGACGCCTAATTAGAAGGGCAGCTCAGTCAGGAAGCAACATCCGATGGGGCATGGATGGAGCTGATGTTTCGGTTGGGTCGGGGTGTTAAGGAGATGACTTCCGCGCCCTCTCCAAAGGGAGATTGGACAGATCATGCCTTCCGCCTTGGCAGAATGGTCCGTAGAGGTTTCAAGAGGTAGCGGCCAACATGCAAGTTGCCGCCAAGGTGCTCGGCCTCACCTGCCACTTCACTGCTCGTCAAATGGTCAATGAGGCTTGAGCCCCGCGGTCGCGACAATCGCTTTATACTTCGTGAGTTCGCTACGCAAAAGCGCATCAAATGCTTCGGGATTACTGCCGACGACTTCTTCCCCTTCCGCTTTCAGTCGGCTGACGAGGTCAGGATCCGCCAGCGCCATCAGAATTCCGGCATTCAAGGTGGCAGTGACATCCGTCGGCAGGTTCGCGGGACCAACAACTCCGTACCAACCGTCAATCGCAAAACCTCGGACACCCTGCTCGGAAATGGTCGGTACGTCAGCTAGCATCGCGAGCCGCTTATCACTGGACACTCCCAATGCACGAACCTGTTTTGACTCGATGAAGGATCGTGCTCCCGTGAGACTCGAAAAAAACATGTCAACGTCGCCGCGAAGCAAGCCGATGAGGGCAGGGGCTCCGCCCTGGTAGGGTATGTGCGCCGCATTAGCGCCAGACAGCGTTGCGAAGAGCCGCCCGGCGAGATGGGGGGCGCTACCTGTTCCGGAAGAGGCAAATCTGATTTGCCCGTTCGGCGACTTACCGGTTGTTACGAGATCCTCGATCCTGTCGAATTTTGAAGCCCGCGACGTCACCAAGATGTAGGCGGTTCGCGTGAGTTGGCTGATCGGCGTGAAATCTCGCAAAGTGTCGTATGGGATATTCTTGAGAATGTAGGGATTGATGGCGTGCGCCGCAGACACGAGCAGGATCGTGTATCCATCTGCCTTTGACCTTGCAACGGCGGAACTTCCAATGACCGTTCCGCCGCCGGGTCGATTTTCAACAATGACAGTTTGACCGAGAATGGTCGCGAGCTTGTTCGCCAGCAATCGAGCGATCGAATCATTGGCGCCGCCGGCCGCAAATGGAACGATCAAGGTGATGGGCCTGTCCGGATATTCGGCGCGTGCATTTGTTGCTCCGACACTCAGGCATAGCACCAGCCCGATCGCGAAGTGCCATCTCCTCATGATTGTTTCGCCAAATTGTTTCTCGACCTTTGTATGCCGGGCGCGACGATCTTCTGCACCGCAGATGGAAGGTGCGGTGGGAGGTTTCTGTGGCCTGCATGAGGTTGCAAGGGCACACATCCTGCGGCGCGTGTTCTGAAACAAGGTGCGCATCCTTGCAGTCCACGGTGTCTTGCGCGCCTTCAGACCCTCGGGGCTTTCGAACGCATCCCGGATCGAGAGATCATACCAGTCAAATAGCGAGGGCTGACGCCGTCATCGGCGACGTAGCGTCGCGCACGGATCACGCCGGGGACCGAAACGAGGCGTGGCAGGTGCTCCTCGTCATACCAGGCATTATAGTCCGTCACGATCTCAGCTGGGATATCAGTGTGCACGATATAGAGCCATGGGGCCGGCGGTGTTGATGGCATACCGACATCCCGCACGTCCACGTGGTAACGTCTGATCGTGAAGCCGGAGACCGGTGACAGGTGCCGGTCCAGCCAGCCGGCCAATTGATCCGAAGACCCAGACGTCTGCCACCACATCGTCATCAGCCGCTGCGCCATTTTGCTGCTCGTGTCTACTCCGTACTTGACTATGCCTGAGTCAGGGGTATCGGACTACATCGGTGTCTCACCCTTGAGCATGAGACGATAAAGATAGCGGACCTGATCAACCGGATAGTCACCGTTGGCCTTATGCATCAAGCAGCGATTGTCCCAGATCACCACGTCGCCGGCTCTCCATTTGTGCCGGTATTCGAACTTAAGCTGAGTGGAGTGTTTCAGCAGTTCGTCAAGTAAAGGTAGGGCCTCCGAGTCCTCCATCCCGACGATTTCCTCGATGCGGATCGGATTAATGTAAAGTGCCTTGCGCCCACTTTCCGGGTGGGTGCGCACGAGCGGATGAATGACGAACTCGGCGATGGCCTTACGCTTGTCCTCCGACAAGCTCATGAGCTTCCGCTCGCTATGCTTGCTTTGGTACACGTGGCGAGCCTTGAGACCGTCGAGCTGCGTTTTCGTTTTTTCTGGCAGGGCTGCATACGCCTCGTACATATTAGTGAACTGGGTGTCGCCGCCGCTCTTAGGCAGTTTTATCGCGTGCAGCGCCGTCGCTTTGGGCGGTTTGGGGTCGTTGGAGTGGTCTGTGTGATAGCCCTCGCCCGGGATGTAAGCCCTGCCATCCTCGAACCTGTTTTGGTTGGAGATGTAGTGGATCATTGGACATTCCGGTACCTGGAAACGCGGATTGTGCTGCGGAAAGACGTCCCCGAACAGCTGCATCGCCTGCAAAAATTCTGGCGCGCTCAAGTTCTGATCGCGGATGACCAAAACCGAGTGATCAACTAAAGCGCGATTCAGGTGCTCCCTGACTGCTTTATCCGCGGGTCTTCGAAGATCGATGCCGCGGACTTCAGCGCCGGTGTGTGATGAGAGAAGAGTGATTTCGTAGTTCTGGGCTTCCTGGTCCATGTTTCCACCGTGTGATCCCGCGAACTCGTTGGCTTGCGTAACATACTAAAGCATTTCCGGGGTGAATTTGAATCGGAAGGAATTCACGACGCTTCCTAAGCAGACTCCGGCAGTCTGGCCAACGGATCAAGGTTGTGATTGCGTCTTTGCAGTGATTCGCGGGGGCGTGGCATGGCGGGCAAATCTCCATTGAAGGCAAGCGCAGAACAGAAGCTGGGGTTGGAAACTCTCGC
>WNFR01012785.1_pt1 | contig 15539 bp, 15 predicted proteins | sample 5400221 | NCBI WGS metagenome assembly WNFR01 (sample SAMN13153357, study PRJNA577476) | soil metagenome | isolation source: 40 cm soil under Madrone tree | place: USA:California | collected 2016-06-14 | reverse complement strand
TGAAATCGCAGTGGCTCGCGCCCTGCATGATGGTCTGCGAGCGTTCGAGCTTGAGCTTGGGGTCGTAGCCCTCGCAGAAGGCGCCATCGCGGTTGCACGACAGCAGATGGCCGATCTCGCCCAGCCCCATCGCCTTGTAGGTCTCGGCGTAGCGGCAGCGCACGACGTTGAAGACGAAGCTGGTGTCGGTCTTCTCCTGGACCTCGATCTCGAGCGCGCCATCCTTGGTCCACAGCGGCATCACATCCTGGAAGGCTTTGAGCGACGTGCCGCCCGGCGCCGCCGCCGCGAACTGCCGCGCCTGCTCGATGGCGGAGCGCCGCACCGACTCGGCGATGGTTGTCTTCGCCACCGTCTCGCCGTGGCTCTCCTTCAACGTCTCGTAGACCTCCTTCAGAATCTCGGCCTCGATCTTCCTTTTTTCGAGCATCGACAAACCTTCGGGCTGAGGGACTTGGGTCATTTGCGGAAACCTTTGACTTTGGACACAACGCCGGATGCAAAGGCTGCATCGTCTGTCTAGTAAGTACAAGAAGGCAACGCGGGGAATTTGCAGCTCAATCACTACACATGATTGCGGTCATTGTGAGAGCGGATGTGTGCACTGTCGACGGCACGATCCTTTAGCGCGGCATTTTCCTTGGCAAAGGCGAACCTTGTAGCTAGATTTCTCGCGTCGCGTGTCGGGGGAGGCGCGGGTGTATGGAACATGCAAGCGTTCGCTGGTGTCCTAACGGCAATTGCCTTTGTCCTTCCTGGCTGTATGTCGGCGCAAGAACATCAAGCAGCGGTAGCCAACGCCGATAAAAACAAGCTTACCGTCGGTACTGTTCAACGGGAAATTCGTGTTGGCATGAGTGGCGACGAAGTCGTCACCGCGCTCGGCTCTCCCAATATTGTCACGACAGACGACAAGCGGCAGGAATCGTGGGGCTACGACCGGTTCTCAACCGATAGCGTCTATTCCAGCAGTGCCGCCGGCGTAAGTGCGCTCATCCTGGGCGGTGGCCTGATCGGCAGCGGGGGCGCCTTGGGTGCGGGAGGGGGCGGCAGCGCAAGTCAGGCCGCAGGCGCGCGTTCGACGACGCAGCGCACGCTCACCATCATCGTCAAATTCGACGCAGGCCACAGGGTCCGGGATTTCGCCTACAGGCAATCCAGCTTCTAATTAAAAAAGACCTTGGGGGAGGTTTCAATGACGATTGCCCGCAGAGGGCTGATGCTTGGCGGATTGGCTTGTGCCGTCGCCGGCTGCCAGCAAACAATTCCACCCGAGGCTCTTCAGCTTTCGCCGACTGCCATGCGGGAGAGGCAACTCGAAACGCGTCGGTTCGACACAAAGGACGAGGAAAAACTTCAGCGCGCGGGTGCGCAGGTTTTGCAGGACCTTGGCTTCCAGATAGAGGACAGCGAAACCAAGCTCGGGCTCATCGTCGCTTCGAAAAGCCGCGACGCGACCGAAGTAGGACAAGTCGTTGGCGCGGTCGTGTTGGCACTATTGATCGGCGCTCATATGCCTACCGACAAACTGCAGAAAATCCGGGCAAGCCTGGTGACTCGTCCGGTAGAACACGGTGCCGACACAGCGGTGCGCATTACGTTCCAGAGGACGGTCTGGGATACGTCTATCCAGGTGTCGAAGAACGAAGTGCTTAATGATCCGAAACTCTACCAGGCATTTTTCGAGAAGCTCAGCCAATCCGTCTTCCTGACGGCACAGGAGATCTGACGATGTATTGGCGACTCATATTTTGCCTTGGAGTGCTTACTTCGGCAGCCGCCTGTCAAACCGACAGCAAAGATCAAATCCTGGCGACCAGCCAGTCCGCTGTTCAATTGCGGAGCTACCAAAGCAGGGCGTTCGATACGACCGATCGTGCGAAAACGCTTCGGACAGTGATCGCCACTCTCCAAGACCTCAATTTCGTCATCGACAAGGCCGACGCTACTCTCGGCACGGTCACCGCCACCAAGCTCGACAAATATGCTCTTCGTATAACCGTTACAGTGCGCGAACGCGGAACGACTCAGATACTGGTGCGAGCAAATGCTCAATACCAAGCGCAAGCCGTAGAGGACCCCAAGCCCTACCAAACCTTTTTCGAAGCGTTGCAAAAGGCCATGTTCCTGACGGCGCATGAAGTCGACGGCTGAGCATCCATAGGCGGCCTGTTACGGTCATAGGGATAATCTTTGGCAAAGTCGTGGTGTGAGGAAACCAAACTAAGCTGGATCGTTCGCCTCGTTTGGGCCCCGCGCCCTTGACATCGCGGCCGCTGAATGAAATATCCGCTCACCATGAACCCGCTCGCCCCCCTCCGGTCGCGACGCCGCCGCTTTGAAAAGCGGTTCGGGAACGCGCGCGCCTAAAACGCGCCGTTCATGAAGCCGCTGGAGAATGCGAAGCGGCTTCCCCATCACTTCCTTCTCCAGTCGGTCCCTTCAAGGCCCCTGAATTCCGAGAGAGAAGACCATGACCACCAACAAGACCAAAATCTTCATCGACGGCCAGCACGGCACGACCGGGCTCAAGATCCAGGATCGGCTGAAGGATCGCGCCGATATCGAGTTGCTCGAACTGCCGATGGCCGACCGCAAGGACCTGGCCAAGCGGGTCGAGATCGCCAGGTCGGCCGACATCGCCGTGCTCTGCCTGCCTGACTCCGCGGTGAAGGAGCTGATGGCAGCACTCGGCGACGCCGATGTCTGCGTCATCGACGCCAGCACCGCGCACCGCATCGCCGACGGCTGGACGTTCGGCTTCCCCGAGCTCGACACGGCGCAGCGGCGGAAGTTGCTCGCTTCGAGGCGCATCAGCAACCCGGGCTGCTATTCGACCGGCGCCATCGCGCTCCTGCACCCGCTGGTCGAGGCCGGCATCGTGCGGGCTGACGCCACGCCCACGGTGTTTGGCGTCTCGGGCTACACCGGCGGCGGCAAGGAGCTGATCGCCGTCCATGAGAACACGCCCGACATCGAGCCGTTCGGGCTCTACGGCGTCGAACTCGCGCACAAGCATGTGCCGGAGATGAAGAAATATTCCGGCCTGGAACACGCGCCGCTGTTCGTGCCCACCGTCGGCCATTATGCGCAGGGCATGCTGGTGATGGTGCCGATCACGCGCGACGTCATGGGCGGGCAGGCCACCGCCGCCGACGTGCGGAAGGTGCTGGCCGACCATTACGCCGGCGAGAAATTCGTTTCCGTCCGGCCGCTCGCTGACCGCAGCTGGCTTGAGCGCGACCGCTTCCTGCGGGCCGACCGGCTGATCGACACCAACTCGATGGAGCTCGCGGTCTACGGCAACGACGCCGAGGGCAACGTCCTGGCCGTGGCCTCGCTCGACAATCTCGGCAAGGGCGCCTCGGGCGCGGCGGTGCAGGTGATCAACCTCAAGACCGGCGTGGACGAGGCGACGGGACTGACGGTAGCCTGAGGTCGCTCGCAAGCCCAAGCCGGGAGATGCCCATGTCGGATACCCGACCGCCTCTGCCGCCGTTCACCTTGCAGACCGCGATCCAGAAAACCAGGGGAGCGGAAGACGGCTGGAACTCCTGCGATCCGCAGCGCGTCGCGCTGGCCTATACGGTCGATTGCCGCTGGCGGAACCGCGCCGAATTCATCGAGGGGCGGCCCGCCATCGTCGAATTCCTGACGCGCAAGTGGAACCGGGAACTCGACTACCGCCTGATCAAGGAACTGTGGGCGATCACGGAGAACAGGATCGCCGTTCGCTTCGCCTATGAATGGCACGACGATTCGCTCAACTGGTTCCGCTCCTACGGCAACGAGAACTGGGACTTCGCCGCGAACGGCCTGATGCAGCGCCGGCTCGCCAGCATCAACGACCTGCCGATCAGAGAGTCCGAGCGAAAGTTCCATTGGGATCGCTCGGGTCCCCGCCCTGCCGATCATCCCGGCCTATCAGACCTCGGGCTATAGGCCAGCGCGCCTCATCGCTCCATCGAGTAGCCCGCTTCGCGTACGTGCCGAACGGCCAAAATGACGACGGTGCGGCCGTCGGTGCGGTATCTCGCGACGTAGCCGGCCGCGCTGAAGGGAATGAACAGTTCGCGGTCGTCCGGCTGCTCCGGATCGACCGGCCCTAGTCTCGGGAACCTCGACAGCATCTTCAGCCTGTCACGAACCGCCCGAATTGCCCGCAGGGCTGCATCGGGATTCTTGTCCGCCAGGAAGCGATAAAGGCGCTCGAGATTCGAAACGGCGTTGGGCGAATAGATTATTTTTGCCATTTAGGCGCGCGCTTGGGCTTGCGCGTACCGAGCGAATCGATCCATCCGTCGACTTCGGCCTGCGTTGCGTGACGCCCATTCTCCTCGTAATCGCGCCACGCTTGGGCGGCTTCGTCGCGGAACGACTGACGAGCCTCCTCGCGCGTCAGATATTCTCGAACGGCCTCGCGCATCAGGAAATGGGACGAGCGCTTTCGGGTCGTCGCCAAAGCGGTGAGTCGCGCGCGCTCTCCGGCATCGAGCTTGAGCGACACGGGTGCAATCGTAGGCGAAGGGCGTTTGGTAGTCATAGGTAGGGAAAGGTATTACCAGAACTGCAAAAGAGCAACCGCGCCGGCGATACCGTCCGCCTCGCAGAACGCGTTTCACCTTGTACCGCCGACAGCCCGGCGCTAGTCCAGACTCCTGCTCAAAGCGGAGGAAACACGGTGATCAAGCGCAAACAGCGCATTCCCATGCGCGATCTGTCGACCCTGGCCCCCGAGGATCGCGAGACCGTCGAGAAGAACGCCATGAATGGCCGGATCTTCAACATCTTCAAGGTGCTGGCTCATCATCCCAAGCTGGTGAAGCGCTGGACGCCGTTTGCCGGCCATGTGCTGGGCAAGCAGACCCTGGCCTTCCGCGACCGCGAATTGCTGATCCTGCGCATCGGCTGGCTCAATCAGGCGGAGTACGAGTTCGCCCAGCACGAGTTGATCGCCAGGAAGGGCGGCGTCTCGGACGCCGACATCGAGAACATCAAGAAGGGGCCGAAGGGCGCCTGGAACGCGCATGAGGCGGCGCTGATGCAGGCGGCCGACGACCTGTTCGAGAAGTCGGTGGTGGCCGACACCACCTGGGCCACGCTTGCCAAGACCTACTCAACCGAGCAGCTGATGGACGTCGTCTTCACCATCGGCCAGTACAATCTCGTCTCGTGGGCGCTCACCAGCTTCGGCGTGCCGCTCGACGATTTCCTGCCCTGCGCAGAGAAATAGACGACCCAAGCGTCCCTGCGGCCGGGAGGATGTCTGCCTGGAGCGGGCGTTCACTGAGAACAGGATCTCCCGCCGTTGTGATAAAGGCGTGTTCCCGCGCGCGTTCGCAGGCAATGACGGTGCCCGCCGCTTGATCGCGCTCCGCAGCTTTCCTATCTTTCCAAACAGGCTCCAGATCAGGGGCGGATCAGCTGCCAGGGGGATCGCGACATGCGAGATGAAGCCTGGAAAGCAAGCCCGCTGCGTACGATGTCGCATCCGAGGGAGTGCGTGGAACGATGGGCATTGCATACGCTTACGAGCACCGGGCGGACGATATCGACTTCCAATCCGGGTATCCCTACTTCATCCTCGACCAGCTGAGGAAAAGAGCCCGCGTCGACAACGTCTTTCCGCTCAGCCAGCGCAGCAGGTATGCCTTCGCTCCCAAGTATCTTTTCTACAAACTGTGCGGCAGGACCTACCATCCCGACCGCGAGCCACTCCTGCTCAAGTCCCTTGCCGCGCAGATCACGCGCCAGCTCGACACCGCCAGATCGGATTTCCTGTTCTCGCCGAACTCCTCGGTCTTGTCCTTCCTCGACACCGATCTGCCCAAGGTGTTCTGCGCCGACGCCACCTTCGCCAACGTCGTCGGCGCCTATGAGGAATACAGCGCATGCGCCACCGAATACGTCCACCTGGCGCATGCGCAGGAAGCGCGGGCGCTCTCGACCTGCGCCGCCGCCGTGTATCCGTCGGATTTCGCGGCCCGCAGCGCGATCGAGGACTACGGCGCCGATCCGCAAAAGGTACATGTGCTGCCGTTCGGCGCCAACGTCGATGTGCCGCCGCGAGACACCGTCGATGCGGCCATCGCCGGCAGAAACCTCGATCCGCTCCGCATCCTGTTCAACGGACGGGACTGGAAGCGCAAGGGCGGAGACATAGTGCTGCGCGCCTGCGAAATCGCCCTGCAGCACGGCGTGCGCCTGACGCTCGACCTCGTCGGCCCCGATGCCGTGCCGCAGCCGCTGCCGGACTTCGCCCGCATCCATGGCCTGCTGCTCAAAAGCGATCTGCGCCAGCGCTGGCGGCTCGAGGCCCTGCTGGCAGAGACCGATTTGCTGTTCATGCCGTCACGCGCCGAAAACTACGGCATCGCGCTGTGCGAAGCCGCGGCCTACGGCGTTCCGTCGCTCTCGACTGCCGTCGGCGGCATTCCGACGATCGTCCGCGCGGACGTCTCGGGATACGCCTTGCCCGCGGACAGTCCGCCGGAAGCCTACGCGGCCGTCATCTGGGACTGCTTCACTCAACGCGAACGCTACCGCGAGCTCTGCCGATCGACGCGGCGCTTCTACGACAAGGAGCTGAGCTGGGACAAATTCGGCGAAAATCTGATGAAGATCATGGCCGCCGTGAGTCCAACGGCGGCCGAAGCTGTCGCGGCGGACAAGGTAGTCGCGTGAAACCGCACAGCGCTGCCGCCAAGCATATCGAAAAAGCAAACCCAACGATAACCCGGACGAAAGCTCTCCACCTTCACAAGGCTCTGAATAAGACTTGAGCCTTTCCCCCGGCGATCTTTCCCAAGTCGTCCTGAGGCGAAGCCGAAGGACCTCACTTGGCGGTCAGACACGGACCGCCGACATCGAACGCGTAGCGGGCGTGAGGTCCTTCGGCTTCGCCTCAGGACAACCCTCCATAGCTGTGAGCGCGCCACTCCAGTGGCGCTTTTCTCATGATCATGAGCGCCACTTCAGGGCGGAGGTTACTCCGCCCGCAGTGGCGCGCTCCCGGCCATGAGTTAACCGAGCGCGCCGGCGGCGCGTAGTCTCTCGATCTCGGCTTCACCGTAGCCCAGTTCGCCCAGCACCTCGTCGGTATGCGGCATCTCCTCGACCGTGGTCGGCACCACCGAGCCGTTGGAGACAGATCATGAGCGCTGCTCATCGCATTGACGTTCTTCAGCATGTCGTGCCGCCCTTCTATGCAAAGGCGCTGCCCCTTCACGAGGAGCGGACCGATCACTGATCGGGTCCGGAAATCGCCAGCGCCGGCAACCGGAAGCCGGCATCCTTTCCGCGTGATCGCCGCATCTATTATTTATTGCCGGCAGAGCACCGTCATCAGGTGACCACGAGGAAAACCATGCAGAACCATACCGCCACCAAGAATTATGGAACCGTCAGCGCTGAAATGCAGAAGGAGATGAGTGGTCTGGAGTTTGTCCAGGGGCTCGCCAACGGCACTCTGCCCCTCAACACCATAGCGCAAACCTTGGGGTACGATGTGGCCGAGGCCGCGAGCGGCCGTGTCGTGGTAACCGCGGAGCCGACTGACGCCCACTTGAATCCAGCCGGCACGGTGCACGGCGGTCTCGCAGCCACACTGCTCGATAGCTGCATGGGGCTCGCCGTCCAGTCGACTCTGGAGAAGGGTTTCGGCCAGACGACTCTCGAGTTCAAGATTTCGCTGGTGCGGCCCATCACGCCGGAAACAGGCCCGATCCGGGCGGAAGGCCTTGTGATGACCCGGGGTCGCCGAGTTGGCACCGCCGAAGGCCGGCTGGCAGATGGAAAAGGGCGCTTGCTCGCCCATGGCACGACCACGTGCCTGATTTTTGAGAGCTGATGGTTCCGATTCGGCTGGCGTCCCAACCTCCGCGACGAAGGCGACAACCATGTCGCCGAGCTGGCGGTGGCGGGGGATGCGAGCCATATCGTGACCCGCGACGCTGCCGATTTTGCAACGAATGGAATTGCGATTTCCCGATCTTCTCGTCAGGACGCCCGAACAGTTTCTCAAGGCGACCCGAAAATGACCGCCCTCACGGTTCGTCTGCCGAACGACAAGCACGCGCGCCTCAAGACGCTGGCCCGGCGCCGCGGCACCAGCGTCAACCGGCTGATCGAGGAGATGGCCACGCTTACGCTGGCGGAGTTCGACGCGGAAACGCGCTTTCTCGCCCGTGCCGCACGGGGACGGGGAAGACGAGCCGCGGCCTGGCCCTGCTCGCCAAGGCGTCGCGCCGTTCAGCGGCGACGTGAGCGCTTGAACACCAGTCAATGCGCTAGACCAACCTGAGCCTAGGTGTCAGCGAGCGAACTTGGCCGCGAGTTGGGCACGCATGTCTTTGCCGTCCACTTCTTTCTAGACGACCATGAACAAGCCTTTGCCGCCGCTCGCCTTCTCCCAGAGCGCACCCACAGTCCGCTTCTCGTTGGTATCGGCGGTATCGGCGCCCTGCGCGCCCTTGTACTCGACCACGAATCGACAGCCGTCCGCCAACTCGCCGACAAAGTCCGGATAGAAATTGTCCGTCGCCGTCGGCAGCCGAAAGGAGCGCGGATGGCGCGCGACATTGCGCAGCCAGAATTTCACTTCGGAAAGACTCTCGATCGCTTGAGCGCACTTGAATTCTTCGCCGGTCTCGTTGCCGTCGAAGGCCGGTACTTGATCGGAACCAAGATAGTGTTTGGTGAACCGGAAGCGACCCCGGTACCAGGTCAACCCGGCGTTGGCGTACATGTCCTTGTCGAACTTGAAGCCGTCATCGAATGACACTTCGACGCGAGACTCGGGCGCGAACAGATATCGCTGGTAAACCGTGCTCCGCTCCGATTGCCTTGCCGCTGCGATCCTCTCGCTCAGCTTTCGGGCGAGGATGAACTTGGCTCTCATGAGCGCGCTGATCGAAAGTCTTCGCCCGGTCACGAGATGGTCTACGGCCTGCCGCAGCCACTTGAGCAAGTCGGCTTGCGGGATGTCGATTTCCTTGACCTTGCGGTCAAGCCAAAGGACCATGTTCTCCGGCGTCCAACCCTCGACCGCGACGTCGAGCACCAATTGCTCTTCCTCGCTCAGGAATTGCGAGACGATGCGCTGGCCGTCCAGATCGATCTGAAAGCTGTGCGCGCTTTCCTCCACGCCGAACTCGCTCTCCGACAGGATCGCCGGATGATCCGTCAGGCGCCAGTCGTGGAACTCCATCAAGAGGTCGGTATCGGCGAACTCCAACTGGCCCTGAACCCACGCCATGAGCCGTGGAACGACGAAAGTCCTCTCGGTCTCGGCGGGTGCGAGCGGCTGGCCACTGTCGATACGGAATTTCCTAACCGCGGTCGAAAATCCGCCGCGTGCCGCCTGGGGCAACGCGGTCGCGACCAACTGTTCCAGTTCCGCATCGATGGGGCCGGTCACTTCGACTTCCACCGCACCGCTTCCGGCGTCGCGAACAGCGACACCCGGCGTGATCTGCAATGCCGCCAAGGTTTCGGGGTCGGCGGGAACCGTGTATCGGAAAGCCGGTGCCGAGCGGGCGCCGCCGCCGAACAATCCATGCTCATCCAGGCTTTGCTGGGCGGGCTCGATAGCTTGCTTGGCCTCCTCGTCCTCGAAGCCCATGGCGATGAGCTTGTCGGTGAGGGCCTGAGCCGCCTGCCCGAATTGCGTCTCCGAGACATAGGCGTAGGCGCGATTGAGGGCCGGCGCCTGCCGACGCTTGGCGTAGGGCATTCGCATCACGCGACCCAGGAGCTGCTCGACATCCGTCGCGCTCTGAATGCGCGACAGCGAGCAGAAGACATAGGCAAAGGAACAGTCCCATCCTTCTTTTAGCGCCTCGACGGTTATGACGTACTCGATGGGGCACTTCGGATCGAACAGATCCACGCCGTCGAGCTCGCGCTGATCGCCGGTCGCTATGGCAATTCTTCGCTCATCGATTTGCTCGGCGTCGATGAGGTGTCGCTTCAGAACTTCATAGGTGACTTCCCGATCCTTGGGCTGCGCCTGAAAGAGCACGATCGGTCTGAGGTAATCGGGCTCGGCGGCTGCTGCCTTATCGAGCGCGGCGCGATCCGCAACGGCCCGGCTCACCGCGCTTTGCCATGTATCGTGCTCCGCCAGGATGATGGGGAGCTTGATCATCTCTTCGCGCTTGAGTTCCTGCGCGCGGACGCTGTGCAGGATGTTGCTGTTCTCGTGTGGCGTGGCGGTGAACTCGACGACGGCGCAGGGATTGACGCGCGTCTGCATTTCCCGGGTGAGGCCGGTGACCGCGTTGTGCGCCTCATCGACGATCATCAGCGGGCGATGGATGTGAAGCAGGTTCGCAAAGGAATATTTGACTGCGCCGCTCTCGGTGCGCTCCAACGCCGGAGCGGTCGCGCGTAGGCCGGCAAAATGCGCCTCCAGGTCCTCGTGATGGGCGTAGACCTTACGCCCCTCGGTATTGGTGACGCGCAGCGTCTGGATTGTGCCCACGACGACGCAGCAGTTGTCGGCGATGTCGGGCGGACGGATTTGGGCGAAGTCGGCAACGTCGAAGATGCGCACCCGGCCGTTGAACGCTTCGTCGAGGCCCTGCCGGTAGGCGTGGCGGGTGTTGCGAAGCGCCTCGACGGTCTGCAGACGGATGGTGTTCGTCGGCACGAGCCAGAGCACCAGCGGAAAGTCCTTGCCGATCCAGGCGTCACGGGCCACCGAGACGGCGTATGTGCCCAGGATCGTCTTGCCGCCGCCGGTCGGCAGCCGCAGGCACACATAAGGCACCTGCGGCAGCCCGTCGAGCGGACGGTAGTCGCCGCGATAGCGGCCAAGGCGGCGCATCTGCTCCGGCGCACCGGTCACCGTGGCATAGGCGTTACGCGCTCCGGCGAGACTCGCCTCTTCGAAATAGCGCCGTAGAACGCCGAGAGTTTCGACCTGATATTCCTTGAGTTTCATCGCTCGACCTCAGCGTCGCACTTTCACGTCGTAAGGAGTCTGCTTGAAGACGACGTTCTCGCGTTCCAGCGTTGCCGGGGCTATTCGCGATTGTTCTCCATAAACAATCACCACGCCGGCAAAGTTCGCATCAAGCTTGCGTAGTTTTGTTCGAACGATCTCGAGCGTGCTTCGAGTGAGCACGTTGCCGCCACTGGGACGCTTGTCGCCAAGAATGCCGTTGTAAAGCAGGGCGTATGCCTTGCCGTCGTGGACGCCGAGAAGCGGACTTCGCCCGTTGGCACTCCAGGGCGTGTTTGTCTCGCTAAACCAGACATGCGCAGCGAGAGTGGGGAAGCGGATATCGGCCCGGATGTGGCCTTCGTAGTCGAACACTGCTGGCCCAAGGCCGTAGAAGCGATAACCGCCGCCACCCTGCCAGTCTACACTTGATGAAATGCCGCCCTGCTCGCCATCGATGACTTTCTTCAGCCGCGGCGCGCAATGGGTGACGGCATGATCGCCCATTTCAATCCCGATGTAGCGTCGTCCCATCTTGTGCGCGACGGCGGCGGTCGTGCCAGAACCGAGGAACGAGTCAAGGACTAGGTCGCCAGGGTTGGTGGCAATTTGGAGGATGCGCTGGATTAACCTCTCTGGTTTCGGGGTGGCGAAGCTGACATCGGCGCCGAATAGCACGTTGCATTCTTTCTTCGACTCGTCCGTATGCCCCCACTTCATCATGCGGCCACCAAGTCCACGGAACTAAGCCTTCGACTTCAGATAGAAAACGGATGACGCTGGGTTGAGCATTGCCGTCTTTGCCCCAATAAATCCGGCCCGAATTCTTTAGCTTCGTGAATTCTGCTTCTATCATCGACCAACAACGTCCTTCAGGCGGTCTATGTTTTCGGCCGTTTGGGGCTGTGATTATATACATTTGATTGGGTCGATAGCCTTGAGCCGTCATTGGGAGCCCGCGCCATCGTTTCGCGGGGTCTGTCTCCTTTGGATTTTTGGGATTCCGATAGATTTTTGCCTGAGCCTCGTCGAGCGGTATTCGATTTCGAGACAGTTTGAATTTTTCGGGTGATTTTGAGTAAACAAGTATGTACTCGTGAACATCGCCGATTATTTCGCGGTTCTCGCGCGAGTATCGCTTTTGCCAAACGTTTGTTGCTATGAAGGAACTGCGTCCAAAACATTCGTCAATGATGACCTTAAGATATTGGCCCTCGTTGTCATCGATAGAAATCCAAATCGAACCATCGTCGGACAGCAACTCTCTGAGCAGTTCTATCCTTGGCCAAATCATTCCCAACCATTTGGAATGTTCCAAGTTGTCATCATAGTGATCGAAGGCGGTTCGCGTGTTGTAAGGCGGATCAATGTAGATGCACTTCACTTGCCCCGCGTAGAACGGCAACAGCGCCTTGAGCGCTTCGAGATTGTCGCCCTGAAGAAGCATGTTGCCGGCGTTCGGATCGCCTGCGCCGAGTGCGGAAACTTCTTCCAGCAGTCGGTAAGGAACGGCCTTGGCGGCTTGGATATCTTGCTCACGCGTTAGCCAGTGAAGAGTAGGCATCGCCCCCGGTTATCCTTCATGCTTCCAGACCATCCCATCAGGTGAAAGACTCGCATACATCAGTCAACGACGCTACCTTTCGGACCGTCAACGGCAGCGTAGCGGACGAAGAAGCTGAAGCCGGCGACCGCAAGGCGGCCGAGGATGACATTCTCAAGCGTCGATTTGAGCTTAACCAGAAAAGAGCCTAGGCCGGTCGGTGAGGCCGATAGAGGAGAGCGGCGTGACAGAATCCGGATCGCTACATGTCCGTGCAGGCGAATTTCACGATGCGCTCGCTTTCGCCGTACCCGCGAAGAAGCGACGCGTCGCGTTGAAACGCCCTATCGTCGTGTCTCTCACCTATGACAGCGATGCACGGCTGCTCACGATCTCAGACGCGCTTTACGGGGAGCGGCGGCAATTGATTCCAGCACTGGGTATTTGGCCGGGGCGCGTGCAGGTGAACGGGGAAATATTTCGCCGCATGCTCAGCAAATTCCCACCGGCGACCGATATTGCACTGATGCCCACGAAGGACGCACTCGTCGTGTTGACGGCGCAATCGCGGCTGGTTGCACCGCGCACGGATCGGAACGGCGTCGGCGTCGATGAACGGCCGTTGCCGCCGAGCCGGCAGCATCGCGGGAAGACGATCGTTCCACCTGACCCGACGACCAAGCGCGTAGAGCTTGCCGATACCTGGCGGTTCAGCGCACGCGTGCCAATGCCGCAGCACCGTGAGAGCAAGAAGCGTTCGTGACGCGCGCTTGCAACCATGACGCCGAACAAGTCCGAGGGTTGGAGCTGCGTAGCTGGAGCATGGCGGGACTCTTCCCAGCCTCGCAGATGGAGTAGCTGGTAACCATCCTTCAATCGGTTCACGACAAGGCAGTGGCGTAGGCCGTTGCGTGAACATCCGTCCGATAGCCAGCACGAATGGCCTCCACGATGGGTCGTGGTGTGAGCACCGTGACGCTCGCCTCGCTCACAGGCGCACCGAGCGGCGGGCCGTAGCCGGATAGAGACCACGGGCGCAGCGCGTCAGCCTGCTTAAGATAGGCCGTGCCGTCCATCGCGATCATGGTTCCGTCGGGCAAGTCCGCCAAGGATGCCGCGAAGGTGCGACTACCGCGCGCGCCATCGACGCGCTCGGCATGGATCGCACGGTCCATCTCCGCCGCGCTCACACGTTCGCCCGTTCGATTGGCGCCGGCTGCCCAGGCTTCGGCGAAACGCCGATAGGCAGCATATCGACATTGGGCGCAGGGGCGGTGGCCGGCGCTAAGTGCCGTCGCCTCGTCGAGGAAGAACAATTCGGCGTAGTGGCCCGGCTGCATAAGCCGGCGTGGCGGTCTGTCCTTGAAGGCGAGCAGGCAGGCAACCCATGCCTTCGTGGTCCATCGGCGACGGCCGAGTTGCCGGCGGTCGTCATGCAGGCAGCCGCGGTTGCCCATCAAGGAGCCACGCGCCTCGGTGGCGACAATCTCGCCAAATGGGGTAACACGGTTCTGCAGCGCCATCAGCGCAGTTGGCCACGAGCACCGCGGCAAGACAATTGGCGGTCAGGCCTCTCTACAAATCCCGCGGACTCGTTCGCAGCGCCCGCATTCCCGCAAACTTGGCCGGGCATCCCAGCCGGGGGTAGTGGGAAAGTGGGAAGAATCCACTAAAACGCTTATGCCATCGGCATCGGAGGCTTCCCACCCCGGTGGGAAGTTCTGGGAAGCCGGAGCGCACGTCCGGCTTCCGAGGAGTCGTCACCCCAGCGCGCCGGCCGCGCGCATTTTCTCGATCTCGGCGCCGCTATAGCCCAGCTCGCCCAGCACCTCGTCCGTGTGCTGGCCGAGTCCGGGGCCGGGGCCGGGATCGGCCGGGGCTGGCGCGAAGGAAAGCCGGATGGGGGCCGAGATCGTGCTCGGCATCTCCTCGACCGTGGTCGGCACCACCGAGCCGTTGGCCACCGCCTGTGCGTCGTCGGGCACGTCGCGCAGCACGCCTAAAAGCCCGAAGGTGATCTCGCCCTCGCGCAGGCGCTGGCGCCACTCGAGCCACGGCCGGGTGGCGAAGATCGGATCGAGGATGGCGGCCAGCTCTGCGGCGCGGGCGCGGCGCTTGTCGGTGGTGTCGAAGCGCGGGTCGGCGATCAGGTCGGGGCGCTCGAGCGCGCGGCAGAGCGGCGGCCAGAGCTTGTCCTCGCGCACGATGGTGAGCTGGATCCAGCGGCCGTCCGCGGTCTTGTACTGGTTGGCGAGCGCGCTGCGCGGCTGGGTGCGCGGCGGGCGCGGGGCCACGTAAGCACCGAGCAGCGCGCCCTGGGCCAGCAGGGCGTTGGACCACAGGCCGCCGGCATGCAGCGAGCTGCTGACCTCACTGCCAAGGCCGGTGCGCTCGCGGTGCAGCAGCGCCATGCCGATGGCAGCGAACAGGTTCATGCCGGCCATCTGGTCGCCCTGCGCCGGCAACGAGAAAGCCGGCGGCCCGTCCATGTGGGTGAGCGCGTCCAGAAGGCCGGAGCGGGCGAAGAAGGCGGTCGAGTCGAAGCCCGGCTGGTCGGCGTCGGGACCGCTTTCGCCATAGCCCGTCATCGAAGCATAAATCAGCCGCGGATGCAGCGGCGCCACGTCCTGGTAGCGCATCTTCAGCCGCTCGCGGACTTTTAGCGGAAAATTCACCACCATCACGTCGGCCGTCACCAGCAGCCGGTCGAAGGCCGCGCGTCCCTCGGGGTTCTTGAGATCGAGCACCACCGAGCGCTTGTTGCGGTTGACGAGGTGCCAGCAGAAATTGACGGGGTGCTGCGGGATCGAATGCGCCTGGCCCAGCCGGCGCTGCGGGTCGCCGTCGCCCGGCGGCTCGATCTTGATGACCTCCGCGCCATAGTCGCCCATCACCGTCGTTGCCACCGGCCCCGCAATGAAGCTCGCCAGATCGAGCACCTTCAGGCCGGCCAGCGGCAGCCGCTCGCTCATTTGGTCGTTCCTCCAAATTTCACCGCGCCGCACCCTGTCCCGGCAGCAGCCGGCCGGTCAATGGCGGGGGCTCATTGTC
>WNFR01003831.1_pt1 | contig 15542 bp, 12 predicted proteins | sample 5400221 | NCBI WGS metagenome assembly WNFR01 (sample SAMN13153357, study PRJNA577476) | soil metagenome | isolation source: 40 cm soil under Madrone tree | place: USA:California | collected 2016-06-14 | reverse complement strand
CGTAATCGGCGTGCCCCGGGCAGTCGACGTGCGCGTAGTGCCGCTTCGCCGACTCGTACTCGACGTGCGCCGTCGCGATCGTGATCCCGCGCGCCTTCTCCTCGGGCGCCTTGTCGATCTGATCGAACGCCACGAAGTCCGCCAGCTTCTTCGCCGCCTGCACCTTCGTGATCGCCGCCGTCAACGTCGTCTTCCCGTGATCGACGTGCCCAATCGTCCCCACGTTCGCGTGCGGCTTCTTGCGCTCGAACTTCGCCTTGGCCATACCTTCCTCCGACGGGTGATTGCGCAGCCGCGCTCGGCTATACCTCGCGCTGGGCATCGCAGCCGGGTGTGAACCCCGGCGCTCCCCCACCCACTCTTCGCGTTAGTCCTCTGTCCTCTTAAGCGCCGACGGCTTTGGCGGCGATCTCCTCCGAGATCGTGGCCGGCGCCGGCTCGTAGTGTGCGAACTGCATCGTGTACGTAGCGCGACCCTGCGTCTTCGACCGGAGATCGGTCGCATAGCCGAACATCTGCGCCAGCGGTACCTGCGCGGTGATCACTTGTGCTCCGGCACGCGCGTCCATTCCCTGAATGCGGCCGCGCCTGCTGTTGATGTCGCCCATGACCTCGCCCATGAACTCTTCGGGTACGACGACCTCGACGGCCATGATCGGCTCGAGGATGATCGGCTTCGCCTTCGCCGCGGCCTCTTTCGCCGCCATGGAGCCGGCAATCTTGAACGCGATCTCCGAGGAGTCGACATCGTGGTACGAGCCGTCGGTCAACGTCGCCTTGACGTCGACGAGCGGATAGCCGGCGAGGACGCCGCCCTCGAGCGCCTCGCGGATCCCCTTCTCGACGGCGGGTACGTACTCCTTCGGGACAGGAGCCCCCTTGGTGCCGTCTTTGAACTCGAAACCGCTGCCGGCAGGCAAGGGCTCGAGCGTGATCCAGACGTGGCCGTATTGGCCGCGGCCGCCCGTCTGTCGCACGAACTTGCCCTCTTGCTCGACCGCCTTGCGGATCGTCTCGCGGTAGGCGACCTGCGGCTTCCCGACGTTGGCATCGACCTTGAACTCACGCAGAAGGCGATCGACGATGATCTCCAGATGGAGCTCGCCCATGCCGGAGATGATCGTCTGACCGGTCTCTTGCTCGGAGTGGACGCGGAACGACGGGTCTTCGGCGGCGAGCTTCTGCAATGCGACGCCGAGCTTCTCCTGATCGTCTTTCGTCTTCGGCTCGATCGCGATGTGGATGACCGGATCGGGGAAGTCGATCGACTCGAGGATGATCGGATGGTCTTCGTCGCAGAGCGTATCGCCGGTAGTCGTCTGCCGCAGGCCGACGGCCGCGGCGATGTCACCCGCGTAGACCTCTTTGATCTCCTCGCGCTTGTTCGCGTGCATCTTGAGCAAGCGCCCGATGCGCTCCTTGCGGCCGCCTTTCGTCGAGTTGAAGACGTACGAGCCCGAGCTGAGGACACCTGAATAGACGCGGAAGAACGTCAGCACGCCGACGAACGGATCGGTCATGATCTTGAAGGCAAGCGCGGCGAATGGCGTCGCGTCGCCCGCCTCGCGGCTCTCCTCTTCCTTGGTGTCGGGATTGATGCCCTTCACCGCCGGGACGTCGACCGGCGACGGCAGGTACTCGACGACCGCGTCGAGAAGCGGCTGAACGCCGCGGTTCTTGAACGCCGAGCCGCAGAGCACCGGCACCATCGTCATCGCCAAGGTGCCTTTGCGGATCGCCGCGCGGATCTCGGCCTCGCCGATCGCGGCGCCCTCGAGGTACTTCTCCATCAAGGACTCTTCCGCGTCCGCCGCGGCCTCGATGAGCTTCTCGCGATACTCGTCGGCGAGCGCACGCATGTCGGCGGGGATGTCATCCTCGCGGTAATTGGCGCCGAGGCTCTCCTCGTCCCAGATCACGGCTTTCATGGTGATGAGATCGATCACGCCGCGATGCTTGTCCTCGGTGCCGAGCGGCAGCTGCACGGGAACGGCGTTGGAGCGCAGCCGGTCCTTCATCATGCTGACGGTGCGGAAGAAGTCGGCACCGACGCGGTCCATCTTGTTGACGAACGCGAGCCGCGGGACGCCGTACTTGTCCGCTTGGCGCCACACGGTCTCCGACTGCGGCTCGACGCCGGCGACGGAATCGAACAGCGCGACGGCGCCGTCGAGCACGCGCAGCGAGCGCTCGACTTCCATCGTGAAGTCGACGTGGCCCGGCGTGTCGATGATGTTGATGCGATGGTCGCGCCAGAAGCAGGTGGTCGCGGCGGAGGTGATGGTGATGCCGCGCTCCTGCTCCTGCACCATCCAGTCCATCGTGGCGGTGCCTTCGTGGACCTCGCCGATCTTATAGTTGATGCCGGTGTAGTAGAGGATGCGCTCGGTCGCCGTGGTCTTGCCGGCATCGATATGGGCCATGATGCCGATGTTCCGCGTGCGCTCGAGTGGGATCTGCCGGGCCATGACGAGCAACTACCAGCGGTAATGGGCGAAGGCCTTGTTGGCCTCCGCCATACGATGTGTGTCTTCGCGCTTCTTGATCGCGGCGCCGCGATTGTTGGCGGCGTCGTTCAGCTCGCCGGCGAGACGTTCCACCATCGACTTCTCGGCCCGCGTACGTGCGTGCAGCACGATCCAGCGCATACCGAGGGATACCCGTCGCGCGGGGCGCACCTCGACCGGTACCTGATACGTCGCGCCGCCGACACGGCGTGAGCGCACTTCGACGAGCGGCTTCACGTTGTCGAGGGCGCGCTTGAAGATGCCGAGCGGCTCTTCCTTCGTGCGCTGCTGGATGAGGTCGAGCGCGCCGTAGAACGTTCGTTCGGCGAGGCTCTTTTTGCCGCCGACCATGATGGTGTTCATGAACTTCGTCACCAGCCGATCGTGAAACTTGGGATCGGGGAGGACGTCGCGGCGGCGGACTTCACCTTTGCGTGGCATGGCAGATCCGGATTCCGGGGCTACTTGGGTTTCTTGGCGCCGTACTTCGAGCGACTTTGCCGGCGGTCCTGCACGCCGATCGAGTCGAGCGTGCCGCGGACGATATGGTAACGGACGCCGGGAAGGTCCTTCACGCGACCGCCGCGCACCAACACCACCGAGTGCTCCTGCAGGTTGTGTCCGACGCCGGGAATGTACGAGGTGACCTCGATGCCGTTCGTCAGCCGCACGCGCGCGACCTTGCGCAGCGCGGAGTTCGGCTTCTTCGGAGTGGACGTGTAGACGCGCGTGCAGACGCCGCGCCGCTGCGGGCAACTCTGCAACGCCGGCGCCGCCAGCTTACGGCGCTGAGGGTGGCGTCCACCTCGAATGAGTTGGTTGATCGTCGGCATCCAACCTCCTATGCGAAGGTGCGCCACAGCTCGGGCGCACCAGAAAGACCAGGCAAAACGGGCAAGGTATGCGAACCCATATGTGCTGTCAACGGTCCTGGGCCAATTTGCGTCGCCATACGTCGTTGCTCGGTCGCTCCGCTGCTCGGCGTAGCGCTGCTACGCCTGCGCTGCTCACTTCCCTCGCGCCTCGTCTGGCTCGCAACTTGACCCAGGCCCTTCCTGCGTAAGCTGACTCATTCGTGAACTGACTCATTACGCTCGCGCGCAGCGCTCATGCGCTGGCGCTCTCGATCTCGCTTTTTTCGGTCGGGGGCTCGAGGGCATCCTCGGGGCGCTCGACGGGCTCGTCCATCTCGAGCTCGACTGCGGCGTAGCGCGCTAAGCCGGTGCCGGCGGGGATTAGGCGGCCCATGATGACGTTCTCCTTCAAGCCGGCGAGGCGATCGACTTTGCCGTTGATCGCCGCTTCCGTCAGCACCTTCGTCGTCTCCTGGAAGGAGGCGGCCGAGATGAAGCTCTCCGTCGAGAGGCTTGCCTTGGTGATGCCGAGGAGCAGCGGCTCGGCGATCGCAGGCTCGCCGCCTTTGTCCTCGACCTTCTGGTTCGCCTCCTCGAAGCGCCACTTCTCGATCTGATCGCCGATAAGGAACTCGGTGTCGCCCACCTCCTTGATGCGGACGCGACGGAGCATCTGGCGGACGATCACCTCGATGTGCTTGTCGTTGATGCGCACGCCTTGCAGGCGGTAGATCTCCTGCACCTCGTCGACCAGGTACTTCGCGAGCGCCTTCTCACCGAGGATCGTGAGGATGTCGTGCGGGTTGGACGATCCGTCCATGAGCGGCTCGCCGGCGCGGACGTGGTCGCCTTCATGGGCACTGATGTGCTTGCCCTTCGGGATCAGGTACTCGCGCGCCTCGCCGACCTCGGGGGTGACGATGACCTTGCGCTTGCCTTTCGTGTCCTTGCCAAAAGAGACGACGCCGTCGATCTCGCTGACGACCGCGAACTCCTTCGGCTTGCGCGCCTCGAAGAGCTCGGCGACGCGTGGCAGACCGCCGGTGATGTCCTTCGTCTTGGTGGTCTCACGCGGCATCTTGGCGATGATGTCGCCGGGACCGACCGCTTGGCCGTCGAAGACGTTCAGGTGCACGCCGACCGGGAGCTGGTAGCGTGCCTCGTTGCCGTTCGGCAGCTTCAACGTGTTGCCCTCTGGTCCCTTGATGCTGATGCGCGGCCGCTTCTCGATGTCCTTGGTGTCGATGATGACCTTGGTCGAGAGACCGGTGCGCTCGTCGACGCGCTCCTCGATCGTGACGCCCTCGAGGAGATCGCCGAACTTCACCGTCCCGCCGACCTGCGTGAGCATCGGCAACGTGTACGGATCCCACTCGGCGAGGAGATCGCCGCCCTTCACCTTCTGCCCGTCGTGCTTCTTCAGCTTGGCGCCGTACACGATGGGATAGCGCTCGCGCTCGCGCTCGCGGCCGGGCTCGGGGACGTCGACGATCGCCAGCTCGCCGTTGCGGTTCATGACGATCTCGTCGCCCTCGTTGTTGCGGACGGTCTGGAGGTTGATGAACTTCACCTGACCCTCGTTGCGCGTCTCGAGCGTCGTCTGCTCCGCGCGGCGGCTGGCGGTGCCGCCGATGTGGAAGGTGCGCATCGTGAGCTGCGTACCCGGCTCCCCGATCGACTGCGCGGCGATGACGCCGATCGCCTCGCCGAGATTCACCATGTGCCCGCGTGCCAAGTCGCGGCCGTAGCAGCGGCTGCAGACGCCTTGCCGTGACTGGCAGGTGAGCACGGAGCGGATGCGGACGCGCTCGAGACCGGCTTCCTCGATGCGCGTCTCGAGATCCTCGTCGATCTCGTGATTGGCGTGGACGATCACGTCGCCCGAGAACGGGTCGCGGATGTCCTCGAGCGCGGTGCGGCCGAGGACGCGGTCGCCGAGGCCCTCGATGATCTCACCGCCCTCGACGAGCGGCGTCATCTCGATGCCGTCGAGCGTGCCGCAATCGACCTCCGTGATGATCGAGTCCTGCGCGACATCGACGAGCCGCCGCGTGAGATAACCGGAATTGGCGGTCTTGAGCGCCGTGTCGGCAAGACCCTTCCGGGCGCCGTGCGTCGAGATGAAGTACTGCAGCACGGTGAGGCCCTCACGGAAATTCGCCGTGATCGGGGTCTCGATGATCTCTCCGGACGGCTTCGCCATGAGGCCGCGCATGCCGGCGAGCTGGCGGATCTGCTGCGCGCTGCCGCGAGCGCCGGAATCCGCCATCATGAAGATCGGGTTGAAGCTCGGCGTGGTGCGCTCGTTCCCCTTGGCGTCGGTGAAGGTCTCGCTGCCGAGCTGGCGCAACATCTCGTCGGCGATGCGATCGGTCACCTGCGCCCAGATGTCGACGACCTTGTTGTAACGCTCGCCGTCGGTGATGAGGCCCTTGTTGTACTGGTCCTCGATCTGCCGCACCTCGCTCGTCGCTTCCTCGAGGAGCGTCGCCTTGTGCGGCGGGATCAGCATGTCTTTGATGCCGATCGAGATCCCGGCCTTGGTAGCGAACTCGTAGCCGAGGTCCTTCAGCTTGTCGGCGAAGATGACCGTCGCCTTGTTGCCGGCGCGGCGATACGCGAGGTCGATCAGGCCGCCGAGCTCCTTCTTCTTCATCACCCGGTTCACCTCGGCGAAGGTGATCTCCGGCGGCACGATCTCATAGAGGAGCACGCGGCCGACCGTCGTCTTCACCCGCCCGCCGTCGCGACGCAGCTCGATCAGCGCTTGGAGGTGTACCTCCCCCTGGTCGTACGCGATCCGCACCTCGTCGGGGTTGGAGAAGGTCTTCCCCTCGCCCTTCACCATCGGCTTCTCGCGCGTCATGTAATAGAGGCCGAGGACGATGTCCTGCGTCGGCACGATGATCGGCTTGCCGTTCGCGGGCGAGAGGATGTTGTTGGTCGACATCATGAGGGCGCGCGACTCGACCTGCGCCTCGACCGAGAGCGGCACGTGCACCGCCATCTGGTCGCCGTCGAAGTCCGCGTTGTACGCGGCGCAGACGAGCGGGTGGAGCTGGATCGCCTTGCCCTCGATGAGGATCGGCTCGAACGCCTGGATTCCGAGCCGGTGCAGGGTGGGCGCGCGATTCAAGAGCACGGGGTGCTCGCGGATCACCTCGTCGAGGATGTCCCAGACCTCGGGCTTCTCCTTCTCCACCATCTTCTTGGCGCTCTTGATGGTGGTGACGAAGCCGCGCTCCTCGAGCTTGTTGTAGATGAAGGGCTTGAAGAGCTCGAGCGCCATTTTCTTCGGCAGCCCGCACTGATGGAGCCGCAGCTCGGGGCCGACGACGATGACGGAGCGCCCCGAGTAGTCGACGCGTTTGCCGAGCAGGTTCTGGCGGAAGCGGCCGCTCTTGCCCTTGAGCATGTCGGAGAGCGACTTCAGCGGACGCTTGTTCGGCCCGGTGATCGCGCGGCCGCGACGGCCGTTGTCGAACAGCGCATCGACGGCCTCCTGCAGCATGCGCTTCTCGTTGCGGATGATGATGTCGGGCGCGTTCAGCTCCATGAGCCGCTTCAGGCGGTTGTTGCGGTTGATGACGCGGCGATAGAGATCGTTCAGGTCGGACGTCGCGAAACGGCCGCCGTCGAGCGGCACGAGCGGGCGGAGATCCGGCGGGATCACCGGGATCACCTCGAGGATCATCCACTCCGGACGGTTCCCGGAAAGGCGGAACGCGTTCAGCACCTTCAAGCGCTTGGCGATCTTCTTCCGGCGCGCCTCGCTGCCCGCCTCGCGCATCTCGAGGCGCAGGCGCTCGCATTCTCCGTCGATCTCGATGTCGCCGAGGAGCTTGCGGATCGCAGCGGCGCCCATGTCGGCGACGAACGCGTCGGGACCGTGCTCTTCCATGAGCTTCCGGTACCGACCTTCCGAGAGCACCTCCTTGTACTCGACGGGCTGATTGGGAAGGTCGCTCTTGTCGCTCGTGACGACGAAGCACTCGAAGTAGAGGATCTTCTCGAGGTCCTTCAGCGTCATGTCGAGCAAGGTGCCGATGCGCGACGGCAGGCTCTTCAGGAACCAGATGTGAGCGACCGGCGTCGCAAGGTCGACGTGGCCCATGCGCTCACGCCGCACCTTCGACTGGATCACCTCGACGCCGCACTTCTCGCACACGACGCCGCGGTGCCGCATGCGCTTGTACTTGCCGCAGTTACACTCGTAATCCTTCGTCGGTCCGAAGATCTTGGCGCAGAAGAGGCCGTCACGCTCCGGCTTGAACGTGCGGTAGTTGATCGTTTCCGGCTTCTTCACCTCGCCGTGCGACCACGAGTGGATCTTCTCCGGCGACGCGAGTGAGATCCTGAGCGCGTTGAACTGGAGTGGATTCTTGGGCTTCTCGAAGAGATTAAAGAGATCTTCCATTACCATATGATCAACCCTCGTTTGCGGCTTGGTCCTCGAGCAATTCGACGTCGAGTGCCAAGCTCTGCAGCTCCTTCACCATGACGTTGAAGGATTCCGGCAGACCGGGTTCGAGAACGTTTTCGCCTTTGACGATCGCCTCGTACATACGCGTGCGGCCGGCGACGTCGTCCGATTTGACGGTAAGCATCTCCTGCAAGCTGAACGCGGCGCCGTACGCCTCGAGCGCCCACACCTCCATCTCACCGAGCCGCTGGCCGCCGAACTGCGCCTTGCCGCCGAGCGGCTGCTGCGTCACCAGCGAGTACGGGCCGGTCGAGCGTGCGTGGATCTTGTCGTCGACCAGGTGGTGCAACTTCATCATGTACATGACGCCGACGGTGACCGGCTGCTCGAACGGCTCGCCATTGCGGCCGTCGTAGAGCGGCATTTGACCGCTCGGCGGCAGTCCCGCCCGCTTGAGAAGGCCGAACGTCTCCTCCTCGCTGGCGCCGTCGAAGACCGGCGACGCGACGTGCACGCCGCGCGCTGCTTTGTGCACGAGCTTGACGACGTCCTCGTCGCGCAGCTCGTCGATCAGCTCGCCGACGTCCTTCGAGGCGTAGATGTCCTTGAGCTTGCGGCGGACGCTCTCGACGCCCGCAGCGCCGTCGGAGCGGACCTCGTTCTCGAGCTGCCGTCCGATCTCCAACGCCGCCCAGCCGAGGTGCGTCTCGAGGATCTGGCCGACGTTCATGCGTGACGGCACGCCGAGGGGGTTGAGCACGATGTCGACCGGGGTGCCGTCGGGCAGATACGGCATGTCCTCCTCGGGCAGGATGCGCGAGAGGACGCCCTTGTTGCCGTGGCGTCCTGCCATCTTGTCGCCGACCTGCAGCTTGCGCTTGATGGCGACGAACACCTTCACCATCTTGATGACACCAGGCGGCAGCTCATCGCCGCTCTTCAAGCGATCGATTTTCTCCTGGAACACGTTCTTGATGAGCTCGATCTGCTCGCGCATCGCATCGACGGCGCGCGACAGCTCGTCCTCGATCTTCTCGTTCTCGACCTTGATGTCGCCCCAATACGTCGCCGGGATCTGATCGAGCTCCTCGGCCTTGATCTCCGCGCCTTTGGCGAGCAGCACGCGGCGGCTGTCGTCGTGCAAGCGAACGCTCGCCGTGCGGCCGACGAGGAGCTTCTTCACCTTCTTGAGGGTCGAGTCCTTGATGATGCGGATCTCGTCCTGCTGATCCTTGGTGAGACGCGCCACCTCGTCTTCCTCGATGATGCGGCTGCGCTCGTCTTTGTTGACGCCCTTCCGCGAGAAGACGCGGGCATAGATCGTCGTACCCTCGACTCCCGGCGGGACGCGCAACGAGGTGTCGCGCACCTCGCCCGCCTTCTCGCCGAAGATCGCGCGCAGGAGCTTCTCCTCGGGTGAGAGCTGGGTCTCGCCTTTGGGCGTGATCTTGCCGACGAGGATGTCGCCCGGCTTCACCTCGGCGCCGATACGGATGATACCGGAGTCGTCGAGATCCTTCAGCGCCTCGTCGCCGACGTTCGGGATGTCGCGCGTGATCTCCTCGGGACCGAGCTTGGTGTCGCGCGCGACGCACTCGAACTCCTCGATGTGCACCGACGTGAAGTAGTCCTCGCGGACGATCTTCTCGCTGATGAGGATCGAATCCTCGAAGTTGTAGCCGCCCCACGGCATGAACGCGACGACGATGTTGCGCCCGAGCGCGAGCTCGCCCATCTCCGTCGACGGGCCGTCGGCGATGACGTCGCCGGCCCTGACCTTGTCGCCGACGACGACGATCGGCCGCTGGTTCATGCAGGTGTTCTGGTTCGAGCGCTGGTATTTGACGAGATTGTAGATGTCGACGCCGGCGTCGCGGCCGTCGTTGCTCGGCTTGTCCGCCTTAACGACGATGCGCGTCGCATCGACGGTCTCGACAGTGCCGTCGCGGCGGGCGACGATCGTCACCCCGGAGTCGCGCGCGACGACGCGCTCCATCCCGGTGCCGACGAGCGGCGCGTCGGTGCGCAGCAGCGGCACCGCTTGGCGCTGCATGTTCGAGCCCATGAGGGCGCGGTTCGCGTCGTCGTTCTCGAGGAACGGGATCAGCGACGCGGCGACGCTCACCAGCTGGTTCGGTGACACGTCCATGTACTCGACCTGGTCGGGCGGGATCTGCATGAAGTTGCCGCCCTTGCGTGCCGAGACGAGGTCGGTCGTGAACATGCCCTTGGCGTCGATCGGCGCGTTCGCCTGCGCGATGACGAGGTCCTCCTCCTCGAGCGCCGAGAGGAAGCGGATGCGCTCGGTGACGTGTCCCTTCTCGACCTCGCGATACGGCGTCTCGACGAAGCCGTAGTCGTTCACCCGCGCATACGTGGACAGTGACGCGATCAGACCGATGTTCGGCCCTTCCGGCGTCTCGATCGGACAGACGCGGCCGTAGTGCGTCGGGTGCACGTCGCGCACCTCGAACCCGGCACGCTCGCGCGTGAGGCCGCCCGGTCCGAGCGCGGAGAGCCGGCGCTTGTGGGTGATCTCGGAGAGCGGGTTCGTCTGATCCATGAACTGCGACAGCTGCGAGGATCCAAAAAACTCCTTGATGACCGCCGAGACCGGTTTGTAGTTGATGAGCTCCTGCGGCATCAGCGTCTCGATGTCCTGGAGGCTCATGCGCTCCTTGATGGCGCGCTCCATGCGGACGAGGCCGATGCGGTACTGGTTCTCGACGAGCTCGCCGACGGCGCGGACACGCCGGTTGCCGAGGTGGTCGATGTCGTCGATCGTGCCGTTGCCGTTCTTCAGCTCGATCAGATAGCGCACGACCTCGAGGATGTCCTCGCGCCGCAAGGTCCCCTGCTCGAGAGGCACGTTCAGCTTGAGCTTGTGATTGAGCTTCAGCCGGCCGACCTTCGAGAGATCGTAACGGTCGGGGTTGAAGAAGAGGTTGTGGAAGAACGCAGTCGCGGTCTCGACCGTCGGCGGATCGCCGGGGCGGAGCCGCCGATAGATCTCGAGGATCGATTCCTGATCCGAGGCGATCTTGTCCTGCAGCAGCGTGTTGCGCAGCGACGGGCCGATGTGCAGGTCGTCGACGAAGAGCACCTCGATCGCGCTGATGTTGCGCTCGCGCAGTTGGTCATAGCGCTCTTGGGTGATCTCCTGATTGCACTCGACGAGCACCTCGCCCGTCTTCGCGTCGGCGATGTCGTGTGCGGAGACCCGGCCGATGACCTCTTCCAGCGCGACCGGCACCTCGTCGACGCCTGCCGCCTCCATCTGCCGGATCGCCGCCTTCGTGAACTTCCGCCCTTCCTTGACGAGGATCTCGTTCGACGATGGATGGCGGACGTCGCGCGTCGCCTTCACGCCGGCGAGCTGGTCGGGCTTGAAGACCTTCGTCGCCTTGCGGCCGTCGAGGTGAATGGTGTCGGTCTTGTAGTAGTAGTTGAGCAGGTCCTCCGCGCTCATGCCGAGCGCGCGCAGCAGGACGGTGGCGTGGAACTTCCGCCGCCGGTCGATGCGCACGAAGAGGATGTCGCGGGCGTCGAACTCGAAATCGATCCACGACCCGCGATACGGGATGATGCGGCCTGAGTAGAGCAGGCGGCCGCTCGCGTGCGTCTTCCCCTTGTCGTGATCGAAGAAGACGCCGGGCGAGCGGTGCAGCTGGCTCACGATCACGCGCTCGGTGCCGTTGATCATGAACGTCCCGTTGCGGGTCATGAGCGGGATCTCGCCGAAGTAGACCTCCTGCTCCTTGACGTTCTTGATGGAGCGCACGCCGCTCTCGGCGTCGACGTCCCAGATGACGAGCTGGATCGTCACCTTGAGCGGCGCGGCGAAGGTCATCCCGCGCTGGTGGCATTCATCGACGTCGTATTTCGGTTCACCGAGCGTGTAGCTCACGAACTCGAGCGAGGCCGTCTCGTTGAAGTCCTTGATCGGGAAGACCGACTTGAACACCCCCTGGAGTCCCGTGTCGGCGCGGCTCTCGGGCGCGATGTCGCGCTGCAGGAACTCCTCGTACGACCGTTGCTGGATGTCGATCAGGTTCGGGATCTCGACGATCTTCTTGATCCGACCGAACGTGCGACGCAGCCGAAGATTATTGGCGACCTGTTGTACTCCCATTCCCTTTACCTTCCGACGAGCCGCGCATGGCCCGTGTCATCGAGTCGATGTTGGAACGAGCGTCGGCGCCGCAGCCGCCCACCGCTTTCGGCGGACGCCGCACGCGCCACACTCCGCAGCACTGCTCTCGGGTGCCGCTGCAACGGCCTACTTGATCTCGACTTGGCCGCCGGCGTCCTCGAGCTTCTTCTTCATGTCCTCGGCATCCTTCTTGGCGATGCCTTCCTTCACGCTCTTCGGCGCGCCGTCGACGAGGTCTTTCGCCTCTTTCAGGCCGAGGCCGGTGAGCTCGCGGACGACCTTGATGACTTGGATCTTCTTGTCGCCGGAGCTCTTCAGCACGACCGTCCACTCGTCCTTTTCCTCCACCGGTGCGGCAGCGGCCCCACCGGCGGCAGCGCCGGGCGCCATCGCCATGGCCGGCGCGGCGGCGCTCACCCCGAGCTCCGACTCGAGCTCCTTCACGAGGGCGGCCGCGTCCAGCAACGACATGTTCTTGATGAAATCCTTCACTTGCTCGCGAGACACTTCAGTCATGGGACAACTCCTCCTTCATGGTTCGACGAACGCGTCGTCTCAAGTCGTGGCGCCCTCGGCGCTTTCGGTCGTGACGCTCTCAGCCGCGGGACTCTCCGTCGCCGCGCTCTCGGCCGCAGCGGCCTTCGACCGCTCGAGGGCGCCGAGCAGCCGCGCAAAGCGCGCGCCCGGCTCCTGGATCGTGCGCAACAGCTGCGCCGCCGGCGCGTTGATGAGCCCGAGAAGCTGCGCGAGCAGCACCTCACGGCTCGGCAGCTTAGCGAGCGCGGTCACGTTTTCCGCCGGCAGCACCGCGCCTTCGAGCACGCCGCCGGTGATCTTCAGCTTATCGTGCTGCTCAGCGAACTTGACGAGCACCTTCGCGACGGCGACGGGATCGCCGCTCGCGGTCACGAGCCCCATCGGCCCGGTGAGCAGCTGCTCGAGCTTCTCGAACGCGGTGTCCTTCAGCGCCCGGCGCGTGAGCGTGTTCTTCGCAACGCGATACGCGCCGCCGACTTGCTTGAGCTCGCGCCGCAACCGATTCATCTGCGCGACCGTCAGACCGCGGTACTCGGCGATCACGGCCAAGCTCGAGGTCTTCAGCCGGCCGTTGATGTCGGCGATCAGCGCCGTCTTTTCGTCTCGATTCACCGATCCTCCTCAGGCCGCCGCCAGCGCGCGCGTCGCCGTGCTGGGGTCGATTGCGACGCCGGGGCCCATCGTCGTCGCGATCGAGATGCTGCGGAGATAGTGGCCCTTCGCGGCGGCGGGCTTGGCGCGCACGAGCGCCGTGATCAGGGCGCCGGCGTTGTCGATGAGCTTCTCGGGCCCGAACGACGCCTTGCCGACCGGCACGTGGACGATACCCGCCTTCTCGACGCGGTATTCGACTTTGCCGGCCTTCACCTCGCGGACGGTCCTCGCGACGTCGAAGGTGACGGTGCCGACCTTCGGGTTCGGCATCAGGCCGCGCGGGCCGAGGATCTTCCCCAGCCGGCCGACGACGCCCATCATGTCGGGAGTGGCGATGACGGTGTCGAAATCGAGCCAGTTCTCCTCGACGATGCGCTTCGTGAGCTCGTCGCCGCCTGCGAAATCGGCGCCGGCTTCCTCCGCCTCCTTCACCTTGTCGCCCTTTGCGATGACGAGGACGCGCACGTTCTTGCCGGTGCCGTGCGGCAGCATCACCGTGCCGCGGACGTTCTGGTCGGCCTGGCGCGGATCGACGCCGAGCCTGACCGCCAGCTCGACCGTCTCGTCGAACTTGGCGAACTTCGCTTCGAGCGCGAGTCGCACCGCGTCCTCGATTGCATAGAGCTTCGTCGGATCGATCTTCGCGACGCCCGCGCGATATTTCTTCCCGTGCTTGCCCATAGTCTTCCTCTGGATCAGCCCTCGACCGTGATGCCCATGCTGCGTGCCGTGCCCTCGACGGTGCGGATCGCCGCGTCGAGGTCGGCCGCGGTCAGGTCCGGCGTCTTCAGCTGCGCAATCTCGCGAACCTGCTGCTTGGTCACCGTGCCGACTTTCTTCTTGTGCGGCTCCCCGGAGCCCTTCTCGATGCCGGCGGCGCGCTTCAGCAGCACCGACGCCGGCGGTGTCTTGGTGATGAACGTGAACGAGCGGTCGGCATAGACGGTGATGATCACCGGGATGATCAGCCCCTGCTGCGCCTGCGTCTGCGCGTTGAACTGCTTGCAGAATTCCATGATGTTCACGCCGCGCTGGCCGAGCGCCGGACCCACCGGCGGGCTCGGGTTCGCCTGACCGGCGGGAATCTGCAGCTTCACTTCGGCGACGACTTTCTTGGCCATTTATCGCTCTCTCCCGCGCTCTCCGCTGCTCTCTCGGTTCACGCCTTCTCGACTTGCACGAAGTCGAGCTCGACGGGGGTGGCGCGTCCGAAGATGCTGATCAGCACGCGCAGCTTGCCCTTCTCGGGCTTCACCTCCTCGACGACGCCGTTGAAATCTTGGAACGGGCCGTCGACGACCTTCACGTTCTCGCCGGTCTCGAAGAAGACCTTCGGCTTGGGCTTCACCGCGCCCTCTTCCACCTGCTGCGCGATCTGCCGCACCTCGGTCTCGGAGATGGACGGAGGGTTGGTCGCGCCGCCGACGAAGCCGGTGACCTTCGGCGTCGATTTGACGACGTGCCACGTGTCGTCATTCAACGTCATGTTGACGAGGATGTAGCCCGGGAAGAACTTGCGCGACGAGGTGCGCTTCTTCCCCTTCACCAGCTCCACGACTTTTTCCGCCGGGACGAGGATCTCGCCGAAGTACTCTTCCTTGCCGAGCGATCGGATGCGCTCCTCGAGCGCCGCCTTCACCTTGTGCTCGTAGCCGGAGTACGTGTGCACCACGTACCAGCGCTTCTCGCTTTCGGTCGCTTGTGCCGTGCTCATCGGTTGCCCAGAACTCGCGTCATCAGGAACGAGACCACGCCGTCGACGAACCCGAGCCACAGGCTCACGATGATGACGACGACGATGACGACGACCGTCGCCGCCATCGTCTCTTGCGGCGTCGGCCAGTGCACCTTACGTAGCTCGCTCCAGACCTCCGTCAGAAATTGGCGGCTCTGCGGAACGACGTCTTTGACTCGTTGTAATCGATCTTCCACTCAGGCTCCGCGCACTCAGGCTCCGCGCAAAAGATTCCCGCTCGACTCAGCTCCGAAGGACGGGCCAGGCAGGATTCGAACCTGCAGCCCCCGGATTTGGAGTCCGGTGCTCTAGCCAGTTAGAGCTACTGGCCCCCACGTCCGACTCGCCTGCCGATCGCGCGTTCTCCAACGTCTTCAGACCTTACCTTCCTTGTGCAGCGTATGGCTCCGACACGCCGGGCAGAACTTCTTCAGCGACAGCTTCTCGGTCATCGTCTTCTTGTTCCTGCTGGTCGTATAGTTCTTGCGTTTGCACGAGTCGCAGTTGAGCGTGATGAGATCCCGCATCGTCCGGCTCCGGCTACTCGAGAATTTTGGCGACGACGCCGGCGCCGACGGTGCGGCCGCCCTCGCGGATCGCGAAGCGCAGCCCCTCGTCCATCGCAATCGGCATGATCAGCTGCACGACCAGCTTGATGTTGTCTCCCGGCATCACCATC